>JABLTH010055862.1_pt1 | contig 25977 bp, 24 predicted proteins | sample 7875711 | NCBI WGS metagenome assembly JABLTH01 (sample SAMN14941262, study PRJNA633318) | bioreactor metagenome | isolation source: bioreactor | place: China | collected 2019-03-05 | reverse complement strand
CCGGCGCCGGCGGGCGTGCATAACCTGGAGGCATGCGGAAGAGCCTTCTCGCGGTATCGGCCGTGCTCGCCTCGGTGGGGATCGCGTTCCTTGTCTGGGGCCAGCTGGTGTCGCAGCGCGCGAGCACACGCGGCCTGGAGGAAGGGCGCCCTGGCGCACGCCGGACCGTCCTGGTCCTCGGGTACGGAAATCGCTCCTCGCGCGCCAACGCGGTGAACCGCTTCCGAGTGCGGGCGGGGCTGCGCACGCTGCGCTCACCGCACGACGTGGTGATCTTCTCGGGCGGCGCGGTGCGCGGCCCCGAGCCGGAGGCGCAGATCCTCGCCCGCTATGCGGCCGAGCGGGGCTACGCCGGACCTCTGCTCCTCGAGACGGAGAGCCGTTCGACCGAGGAGAACATCCGGAACACGATTCCTCTCCTCGAGGACGCCGACGAGATCGCGATCGTGTCCAACGCGCTGCATGCCGAGCGGGCACGCGCTCTGCTGCGCGCACGCCGCGCAGACCTGGGCCGTCGGCTCATCCGGGCCGACGACGACCGCTTCGGGGAGATCCCCGTCATCAAGGCTGTCGCGGCGGCGCTCGCCCTCCTCGAGCGGCGGCGAAGCGGTACCGCAGGAGGCGCGAGGAGACGGGACCCGCAGCCGCGCTAGGTTGGACGCTGCACGGATCCGAGGGGACGGGGGAGCGGCATGACGAACGCGGGAGAAAGGTACCGGCACGGGCTGAGCCCGATGCGCGGCCGGGCCAGGCACGAGAAGCACCGCGCGGCGACGCCCCTCGAGGCCCTGTACGACCTCGTGTTCGCCGCATCGTTCGGGGTGGCGGGAGCGCAGCTCGCCTCCGGCATCGCGGCCGGACACGGCGGAGCCGCGGTCGGAGCGTTCGCCTTCGCGATGGCCGCGGTCGTCTGGGCGTGGATCAACTTCTCCTGGTTCGCGTCCGCGTTCGACACGGACGACTGGCTGTTCCGGCTCTTCACGATGGTGCAGATGGCCGGCGTGATCGTGCTCGCGATCGGTCTGCCGCAGATGTTCGAGTCGGTCGAGTCGCACGGCGTCTTCGACAACCGTGTGATGGTGTCGGGATACATCGTGATGCGCGTCGGGCTGCTGGCCCAATGGCTCCGCGCCGCCCGCGACCCCGCGTTCCGACGGCACGCGCTCACGTACGTCGTCTTCATCGCGATCGCTCAGCTCGGCTGGGTCGTCGTGGCCTGGGCGCCGCTGCCGTTCGGCACGGCGATCATCGCGGCAGGGCTGTGCTGGCTCGTCGAGCTGGGCGGGCCTGTCGTCGCGGAGCGCAAGGGCGAAGGGGAGGAGCGCGGCACTCCCTGGCACCCCCATCACATCGCCGAGCGCTACTCGCTGCTGGCGATCATCGCCCTCGGCGAGACGGTGATCGGCACGCTCGCGGCCGCACAGGAGATCGCCGAGACCAAGGGGTGGACGGTCGACACGATCGTGGTCATCGGCGCGGGCATCGCGATGACTTTCGCACTCTGGTGGATCTACACCATGCTCCCGTCCGGTGCGGTCCTGGCTGCGCACCGCGACCGCGCCTTCGTCTGGGGGTACGGGCACGCCCTGGTCTTCGCCAGCATCGCCGCGGTCGGTGCGGGACTGCACCTGATCGGCTACGCCTACGGCGAGCATGCCCTCTCCACCGTCACGGTCATCCTGGCGATCGCCGTCCCGGTCATGGTGTTCGTACTGTCGCTCGCGCTGCTGCACCTGTACCTCGTGCGCCGGCGCACTCGGGGCCTGCCCCTGCACCTGCTCGCGGGCGTGCTGCCGGCCGTGGGCATCGTCCTGGCCGCGGCCGGATGGCCGCTGTGGGCGAGCCTGCTGGTCGTGCTGGCCGGCCCGGTGCTGCTGGTCGTGGTGTACGAGGCCGGCGGATGGAGGCACCTCGACGAGGCTCTCGGCGGCTCGCTGGTCGGGTCGCGGGACCGGGCGGCGTAGGATTCTCCTATGGACTTCGCCCGGCAGACGCACGCGACCGTCGTCGCCGTCACCGGCACGCGAACTCTCAGGGCCTGAGCGGGCAGGGCGCCGACGCGTCCGAAGCTGAGCCGAGACCATCGCCAAACTGGAGAACTTCCTTTGTCTGAGAATCCTGTGTCCGCCCCTGAACTGCCGTCCTACCCGTGCGACGGTTTCGCCCTGTACGGCGCGAACGGCCCGTACAGCGACCGCTCCGTCGTCGCGATGCTCGTCAACGGGCAGCAGAAGGATCTCGCCGCCCTCGTGAATGAGGACGACGACGTCCAGCCCATCACCATCGACAGCCCCGAGGGCCTCGCCATCCTGCGGCACTCCACGGCGCACGTGCTCGCGCAGGCCGTGCAGCGGATCAAGCCGCAGGCGAACCTCGGCATCGGTCCGCCCATCACCGACGGCTTCTACTACGACTTCGGCGTCGACACCCCGTTCACCCCGGAGGACGTCAAGGCGATCTCGAAGGAGATGCAGCGGATCCAGCGCGAGGGCCAGCGCTTCGTGCGCCGCGTGGTCACCGACGACGAGGCGCGTGCGGAGCTCGCGGACGAGCCGTTCAAGCTCGAGCTCATCGGGTTGAAGGGCCCCGGCGCCGACAAGACCGAGGGCGCCTCGGTCGAGGTCGGCGAGGGCGAGCTCACGATCTACGACAACGTCGCCAAGGACGGGGAGGTCGTCTGGAAGGACCTCTGCCGCGGCCCGCACCTGCCGAACACCCGCATGATCGGCAACGGCTGGGACCTCACCCGCATCGCGGCGGCCTACTGGCGCGGATCCGAGAAGAACCCGCAGCTGCAGCGCATCTACGGCACGGCTTGGCCGAGCAAGGACGAGCTGCGCGCCTACCAGCAGCGTCTGGAGGAGGCCGCGAAGCGCGACCACCGGCGCCTCGGCAAGGAGCTGGACCTGTTCTCGTTCCCCGACGAGATCGGCTCCGGACTCTCGGTGTGGCACCCGCGAGGCGGCATCATCCGCGGGGAGATGGAGCAGCATGCGCGCCGTCGGCACATCGCCGGCGGGTACAACTACGTGTACACGCCGCACATCTCCAAGGAGGATCTGTTCCTCACGTCCAACCACCTCGTCACTTACCGCGACGGCATGTTCCCGCCGATCCGCATGGACGAGGAGCGCGACGAGGACGGGCACATCACCAAGCAGGGCCAGGACTACTACCTGAAGCCCATGAACTGCCCGATGCACATCCTGATCTACAAGGAGCGTGCGCGCAGCTACCGGGACCTGCCCCTCCGGCTGGCCGAGAACGGCACGGTCTACCGCAACGAGCTCTCCGGCGCCTTGCACGGACTGACCCGCGTGCGCGGCTTCACCCAGGACGACTCGCACCTGTTCGTCACGCCCGACCAGCTGGAGTCGGAGGTCACGAACGTCCTCGAGTTCATCCTGTCGATGCTCCGCGACTTCGGTCTCAGCGACTTCGAGCTCGAGCTCTCGATGCGCGACGACGAGAAGGACAAGTGGATCGGATCCGACGAGTTCTGGGAGTACTCGACGAACGCGCTGCGCAACGTCGCCCTGGCGTCCGGGCTCAAGCTGACCGAGGTCCCCGGTGAGGCGGCCTTCTACGGCCCGAAGATCGACCTCAAGACGACCGACGCGATCGGCCGCGTGTGGCAGCTCTCCACGGTTCAGGTCGACCCGAACCTGCCGGAGCGCTTCGACCTGGAGTTCACGGACAAGGACGGGCAGAAGAAGCGCCCGATCATGATCCACCGCGCCCTGTTCGGCTCGATCGAGCGCTTCTTCGCGATCCTGCTCGAGCACTACGCGGGCGACTTCCCGCTCTGGCTCTCGCCGGTCCAGGTCATGGGGATCCCCGTGGCCGAGGAGTTCGCCGAGTATCTGGACGACGCCGTCGCGGCGTTCCGCGAGGCCGGCATCCGTGCCGACGTCGACCACTCCGACGAGCGCATGCAGAAGAAGATCCGCAACCACACCACCGGCAAGGTGCCGCTGATCCTGATCGCGGGGGAGCAGGACCGGGCCGCGGGCACGGTCTCGTTCCGGTTCCGCGACGGAACGCAGGAGAACGGCGTGCCCCTCGCCGAGGCCGTGGAACGCGTGCGTCGCGCGGTCGAGGGCCACGCCCTGATCCAGACGGCGGGCGACCTGGCATGACCGACGTCGGGGACGCCGCAGGCGAGGCGCGTCTGGAGGACGCCGCGCATCTGGCCGGCGTCCCCGACGAGTTCCAGCGCCTCTGGGTGCCGCACCGGATGACCTACATCCAGGCGGGCCCGGAGCCGCTGCGCGAGGAGTGCCCGTTCTGCGAGGCGCCCAAGCACCCCGACGAGGAGCGGCTGATCGTGGCGCGCGGTCGCACGGCGTACGTGCTGCTGAACCTGTTCCCGTACAACTCCGGCCATCTGCTCGTGTGCCCGTACCGCCACATCGCGACGTACGACGAGGCGACGGCGGAGGAGGTCGCCGAGATCGGGGCCCTCACCCAGACGGCCATGCGGGTGCTGAAGGCCACGTCGCGCTGCGACGGCTTCAACATCGGGATGAACCAGGGCGCCGTCGCCGGCGCGGGCGTCGATGCGCACCTGCACCAGCACGTGGTTCCGCGCTGGAACAGCGATGCCAACTTCTTCCCGATCATCGCGAAGACGAAGGCTCTGCCGCAGCTGCTCGGCGACGTGCGCAACACCATCGCCGCGGCCTGGCCCGCCTGATCCTTGCCACGAGCGGTGCACGCGCCTGAGCGGCCCGTGCACCGCGGGGCTCAGCGCACCTGGCGAGCGGTGAACTGCAGCGGCGGGTTCGCGTAGAACTCCTGCGCCGGGATGAGCTGCAGTTCGCGCGCGCCGGAATCGAGCGTGAGGCGCAGCAGCTCGTACACGCTGGACACGGTGCGCTCGAGCGCGACCTTGGCGTCGCCGGTCTCGACGTAGTGCGCCGTGAACAGCGCCGCGGTGACGTCGCCGGATCCGTTCGCCTTCATGGGCAGGTGCGGCGTGGCCACGAGCCACGCGCCCTTGTCGTCGACGGCGAGCATCTCGATCGTGCCCTCCTCCCGATCCGGACGCTCGACGCTCGTGACGAGCACGGTGTTCGGGCCCATGGCGCGCGCGGCGTCGACGGAGGCCAGGGTCGACTCCAGCGTGTCGGACTCGGTGCCGGTGAGGAAGCCCAGCTCGAACTGGTTGGGGGTGATGATGTCGGCGACCGGGACGACGCGGTCGCGCAGCAGCACGGGGATCGCGGGCGCCACGAAGCAGCCGGACTTCGCGTTGCCCATGACCGGGTCGCACGCGTACACGGCGTTCGGGTTGGCGGCCTTCACACGCGCCACGGCGTCGATGATGACGTCGCCGATGCCCTCTCCGCCCTGGTAGCCGCTGAGCACGGCGTCGATCTCGCCGAGCACGCCGCGCTCCTCGATGCCGGTGACGACCTCGCGCACGTCCTCCGGTGCGATCAGCGGCCCGCGCCACGCCCCGTAGCCCGTGTGGTTGGAGAAGTTCACGGTGTAGACGGGGAGCACCTCGACGCCGATGCGCTGGAGGGGGAAGACCGCCGCGGAGTTGCCGACATGGCCGTACGCGACGGCGGACTGGATCGAGAGCACGGTGAGCATTCCTCGATCCTCTCACCTGCCGCGAGCGGATCAGGCCACTGTCTCCCGAGTGTGAGTCTCCGTTGCAGACAGCGTATGCTCTGTCCTATGACAGAACTTGCACCCGAGCCCACCACCGGCACCGGTCGCGTCAAGCGCGGCCTCGCAGAGATGCTCAAGGGCGGCGTCATCATGGATGTCGTCACCCCGGAGCAGGCGAAGATCGCCGAGGACGCCGGCGCCGTCGCGGTCATGGCCCTTGAGCGGGTGCCCGCAGACATCCGCGCGCAGGGCGGCGTGTCGCGCATGAGCGACCCGGACATGATCGACGGCATCATCTCGGCGGTGTCGATCCCGGTCATGGCGAAGGCGCGCATCGGGCATTTCGTGGAGGCCCAGGTGCTGCAGGAGCTCGGCGTCGACTACATCGACGAGTCCGAGGTGCTCTCGCCGGCCGACTACGTGAACCACATCGACAAGTGGGCCTTCACCGTTCCCTTCGTCTGTGGCGCCACCAACCTCGGCGAGGCGCTGCGTCGCATCACCGAGGGCGCGGCCATGATCCGCTCCAAGGGCGAGGCGGGCACCGGCGACGTCTCCGAGGCGATGAAGCACATCCGCACCATCCGCGGCGAGATCGCCCGCCTGACGTCGCTGTCGAAGGACGAGCTGTACGTCGCGGCGAAGGAGCTGCAGGCGCCGTACGAGCTCGTCGCCGAGGTGGCGGAGAAGGGCGCGCTGCCGGTCGTCATGTTCGTGGCCGGGGGCGTGGCGACGCCCGCCGATGCGGCGATGATGATGCAGCTCGGCGCAGACGGCGTGTTCGTCGGATCCGGGATCTTCAAGTCCGGTGACCCGGCCGCCCGCGCCGCGGCGATCGTGAAGGCGACCGCCGCCTACGACGACCCCGCGGTGATCGCGCAGGTCTCGCGCGGCCTCGGCGAGGCCATGGTCGGCATCAACGTCTCCGACCTGCCCGCACCGCACCGTCTCGCGGAGCGCGGCTGGTGAGATCGCCTGTGCGGATCGGAGTGCTCGCGCTGCAGGGCGATGTGCGCGAGCACGCGGCGATCCTCACCGCGCTCGGGGCGGAGGCGGTCCTCGTCCGCCGCCCCGAGCAGCTGGCCGACCTGGACGGGCTCGTCATCCCGGGCGGCGAGTCGAGCGTGATCGACAAGCTCTCCCGGATCTTCGGGCTGCGCGAGCCCCTGCGCGCGCTGATCGCCGACGGGCTTCCCGTCTACGGCACCTGCGCCGGGCTGATCCTGCTCGCGGACGAGATCCAGGGTGCGATCGACGGCCAGCTGACCTTCGGCGGCCTCGACGTCACCGTCGCGCGCAACGCCTTCGGCGGGCAGGTCGAGTCGTTCGAGACGACGCTCGCCGTGCAGGGCATCGACGGCGAGGTCGCCGCGACCTTCATCCGCGCACCTCTGATCACCCGCGTGGGCCCACGGGCGAAGGCGATCGCCTCGCTCCCCGACGGCGGCGTCGTGGCGGTGGAGCAGGGCGGTCTGCTCGGCACGAGCTTCCATCCGGAGATGAACGGCGAGACGCGTCTGCACGCCCGGCTGCTGCAGCTCGTCGAGGCACGCCGGTCCGCCGTCGCCGCCTGATCGGCCCCGCCGACGCACAACGCAGGAGTTCCGGTCGGAATGCCGTTCCCTGGCGGTTCCGACGACGGGAGACTCCTGCGTTGTGTCCTGGGCAGAGGGCCCGGCAACGACGGGGATGGCTGATTCGTTAGAATGGACGATGCCCTGGCGGGATGAACCCCGGGGCGGATACGAGCGGGAGACATATGTCCGGGCATTCCAAGTGGGCCACGACCAAGCACAAGAAGGCCGTCATCGACGCGCGCCGTGCCAAGTCCTGGGCCAAGCTCATCAAGAACATCGAGGTCGCCGCGAAGCTCGGCGGACCTGACCAGGCGGGCAACCCGACGCTGTTCGACGCCGTGCTCAAGGCGAAGAAGACCTCGGTCCCGAAGGACAACATCGACCGCGCCATCAAGCGCGGCGCCGGCATCGGGGGCGAGTCGGTCGAGTACAGCTCGATCATGTACGAGGGCTACGGCGCCAGCGGCGTGGCCCTCATGATCGAGTGCCTGACCGACAACAAGAACCGCGCGGCCGCCGAGGTCCGCACCGCGCTCAGCCGCAACGGCGGGACGCTCGCGGATCCGGGCAGCGTCGCCTACAACTTCACGCGCAAGGGCGTCATCGTCGTCGACGGCGAGAACACCACCGAGGACGACGTCATGATGGCGGCGCTCGAGGCCGGGGCCGAGGAGATCGAGCCGCACGCGCAGGGCTACGAGGTCATCACCGACGCCTCGGATCTGGTCGCGGTGCGCACCGCGCTGCAGGAGGCCGGGATCGAGTACGAGTCGGCCGACGTCGAGTTCGTGCCGAACCTCAAGGTCGAGATCGACGCCGAGGCCGCACGCAAGATCTTCCATCTCATCGACGCGCTCGAGGACAGCGACGACGTGCAGAACGTCTACGCGAACTTCGACCTCACCGCCGAGGTGCAGGCCGAGCTCGAGAACGACGAGTAAGACCCGCAGGACCACCGCCGATGGCCGCGCCGGAGATCGTCTCGTACGACCCGTCGTGGCCATCGGTCGCTCAGCGATGGATGCAGCGGATCGCGTCCGACCTGGCAGCGTCAGGCGTCCACGCCCTGGCCGTGGAGCACATCGGATCGACCGCGGTGCCCGGGCTCGCTGCGAAGCCGTACGTCGACATCCAGGTGCTCGTGCCGCGGCTCCCGGACGAGGAGGCGACGACCGCGGCGCTCGCCCCCGCGGGGTTCTCGCGCGCCCGCGGGTCTCGCGCCGACTCGCCGGGCGTGGACTTCGACATCCCGCGCCCGGGATCGGATCCGCAGCACCACGAGAAGCTCCTCTACGTCCAGGAGACGGAGTCCGAGCCGTCCGTGCGCGGCATCATCCTCCACGTACGCCGCGCGGGCTCCTCCTTCGCCGACTTCGTGCTGTCCTTCCGCGACTGGCTGCGCGCGGACCCGGCGGCCGCGGGGGAGTACGAGCGCCTGAAGCGTGCCCTCGCCGAGCAGCACGCGGGCGCGGCCGATTACGACGACTACACCCGCGCCAAGAGTGACTTCATGGATCGGGCCCAGCACGCCATGGGCTGGCCGCGCGCCTGAGCATCCCGGATCCGATCCGCGCATAGCCTGGAGTCATGACGGGAGTGCGACGCGTTCTGGGCATCGATCCCGGCCTCACCCGCTGCGGCGTCGGGGTCGTCGACGTCGATCCGATGCGCCGCGGCACCCTCGTGCACGTCGGCGTGATCCGCACCCCTGTGGACGCGCCGATCGGCGAGCGGCTCGCGGCGGTCGCGGCGGGGATCCGCGCCGTCATCGCCGAGCACGCCCCCGATGCCGTCGCCGTCGAGCGGGTGTTCGCCCAGCAGAACAGCCACACCGTCATGGGCACCGCGCAGGCGAGCGGCGTCGCGCTGCTCGTGGCCGCGGAGCACGGCCTGCCCGCCGCGACCCACACGCCGAGCGAGGTGAAGGCCGCCGTCACCGGATACGGCTCCGCCGACAAGAAGCAGGTGCAGGCGATGATCGCCCGCATCCTGCGTCTGGACGCGCCGCCTCAGCCCGCGGACGCCGCCGACGCGCTCGCGATCGCGCTGTGCCATGCCTGGCGAGGCCCGGGACTCGGCGCGGCGGGCGCGGACGCCGGCCCGCAGACGCCCGCGCAGCGGGCATGGGCGGATGCGGAGCGTGTCGCTCGAACATACCTACGAGCACGTGCGTAGACTGCTGACATGATCTCCTCCCTGTGCGGCACCGTGCTGTCCACGACCACGGACTCCGTCGTCATCGAGGTCGGGGGAGTCGGCTTCTCCGTCGCGGTCCCCGGTGACGTCGCGCACACGGCGCGAGTCGGCCAGGAGCTGCGCCTGCACACCACGCTCATCGTGCGGGAGGACGCGCTGTCGCTCTACGGCTTCGCGGATGCGGCGGAGCTCGAGGTCTTCGGACACCTCCTGTCGGTGACGGGCGTCGGGCCCAAGTCCGCACTGGGAGTGCTCTCGCACCTGTCCGTGGACCAGATCGCCGCGGCCGTGGCGGCCGACGACGACGCGCCGTTCCGCCGGGTCTCCGGGATCGGCCCGAAGACCGCCAAGCTCATCGTCGTGCAGCTCACCGGCAAGCTGCAGGCGCCGGTGGCTGCGCCCTCGGCGGCCTCGATCCCCGATGAGATCAGCACCCAGCTCATCGCCGCACTGATCGGCCTGGGGTGGTCCGAGCGGGTTGCGGCCGAGGCGGCGGAGCGCAGCACGGCCGATGCCAGCGCGACCGAGCGCGGATCCGTCGCGCTGCTCCTGCGGCGCACGCTGGCCGCCCTCGGCCCTGCCCAGGGCGGAGGCGCCCGTGGCTGAGTTCCGCGACTCGGGCGAGGTCGTCGACGCGGCCGAGCTCGCGATCGAGGGCGCGCTGCGCCCGTCGAGCCTGGACGAGTTCGTGGGGCAGCACAAGGTCCGCGGGCAGATGAAGCTGCTGCTGGACGCCGCCAGGATCCAGGATCGGCCCGCCGACCACATCCTGCTCTCCGGCCCGCCCGGACTGGGCAAGACCACCCTGGCGATGATCGTGGCGCACGAGAGCGGACGCCCCCTGCGCATGTCGAGCGGCCCCGCGATCCAGCACGCCGGCGATCTCGCCGCGCTGCTCAGCAGCCTCACGCCCGGCGAGGTGCTGTTCATCGACGAGATCCATCGGATGGCGCGCTCCGCGGAGGAGATGCTCTATCTCGCGATGGAGGACTTCCGGATCGACATCATGGTCGGCAAGGGCGCGGGGGCGACGAGCATCCCGCTCGAGCTCGCGCCGTTCACCCTGGTCGGCGCCACGACGCGTTCGGGGCTGCTGCCCAACCCGCTCCGCGACAGGTTCGGGTTCACCGCGCATCTCGAGTACTACGACCCGGGCGAGCTCGAACGGGTCGTGGAACGCTCGGCGATCGTGCTCGGCGTCGACATCCCTCCGATCGCGCGCGCGGAGATCGCGCGACGCTCCCGGGGCACGCCGCGCATCGCCAACCGCCTGCTGCGGCGCGTGCGCGACTACGCGCTCGTGCACGGAGCGGGCGCATCGGCCGCCGTCGAGGACGTGCGCGCCGCGCTGGAGCTCTACGACGTCGACCGCATCGGGCTGGACCGCCTGGACCGGGCCGTGCTCGACGCGGTCGTGCGGCGGTTCCGCGGAGGGCCGGTGGGGCTCAGCACGCTCGCCGTCTCCGTCGGCGAGGAGGCCGACACGATCGAGAGCGTCGTGGAGCCGTACCTGGTGCGGATCGGTTTCCTCGGCCGTTCGCCGCGCGGCCGGATCGCGATGCCGGAGGCGTATGCGCACCTGGGCATCGCGCACCCCGAGGGGGCCGCGTTGTTCGATGACCTATAATCGCTGGAGACTTTCACCGTCCCCCTCTTTCCGCACGCCGCTGGTGGCGTGAACGCCCGAAAGGCTCTCTTCTCGCATGAATATCGCGACCTTCTTCTCGCAGTACGGCCTGTTCTTCGTCCTGGCCATCCTGCTCGTCTTCATGGTTCTCTCGACCCGCCGTCGCAACAAGCGGATGAAGGAGGAGCAGGAGAAGAAGGCCAAGGAGACCGTCCCCGGCGCGAAGGTGCTGCTGCAGGGCGGACTGTACGGAACGATCGTCGAGTTCGACGCCGACAACCTGGATCGCCCCGCGAAGGTGGAGATCGCCCCGGGCGTGGTCATCGAGGTGCACTCGCAGGCGATCCTGCGCATCGTGGACGAGGAGCAGAGCGCTCCGGTCGATGAGACCGCGCACACCCCGCTGGACGAGCAGACGCCACTGGACGAGCGCGCCAAGGACATCACGATCGAGTCGGCCGAGGAGACCCGCGCGCGCCTGGAGCGCGACGCCGACGACAAGAACTGACGAGCGCTCCGCGCTCGACGCACTCCCGACCCCTCAGAAAGCGAAGAACCTTCGTGGCATCGTCTTCTCCCGTCAAGCACGCCTGGCGGGTCCTGCTCGGCCTGCTCATCGCCATCGGCGTGCTGTTCGGACTGAACGCCCTCGGCGTGTACGGCTTCGGCAAGAGCTCCTGGACGCCTCAGCTCGCCCTCGACCTGCAGGGCGGCACGCAGATCATCCTCAGCGCGCAGACGGCCGACGGCAAGGACCCGAACGCCGAGCAGCTCACGCAGGCCTCGCAGATCATCCGTCAGCGCGTGGATGCCTCGGGCGTCGGCGAGTCCGACATCACCACCGAGGGCGGCCGGAACATCGTCGTGCAGATCGCCGGCAAGGCGGACGAGGCGACGCGCAACCGCATCCAGGCGAGCGCGAAGATGGAGCTGCGCTCGGTGCTGGCAGCGACGAGCCCCGCGACGTCCTTCGTGGGCGACGACGGCAAGTCCACGCCGTACCCGACTCCGGCGCCCGGCCTCGCCTCGACACCCTCGCCGTCGCCCACCGACGGCAGTGACATGTCGTGGGTGACGCCGAAGCTGCAGGCGGAGTTCCTCTCCTACGACTGCAAGACCAAGCGCGACGCCGCGAAGCAGCCCGCCGACCAGCCGCTCATCGCCTGCGACACCAGCGGTCAGGCGAAGTACCTGCTCGGCCCGGTCGAGCTCGACGGGACCTCGATCAAGGACGCCGCCGCCGGTCTCAACCAGCAGAACGGCCAGTGGGAGGTCAACCTCACCTTCGACGGCAAGGGCACCGATGCATTCGGCAAGGTGAGCCAGCGTCTCTACGCGTTCACGCAGCAGAACCAGACGCCGCGCAACCAGTTCGCGTTCGTGCTGGACGGATCGGTCATCTCGGCGCCGTCCATGAACGGCGTCATCCTCGACGGCCGCCCTTCGATCAGCGGTTCGTTCACCCAGGAGACGGCGAAGAGCCTCGCCGACCAGCTCAAGTTCGGTGCCCTGCCGCTGAGCTTCACGGTCCAGAGCTCGGACACGATCTCGGCGACCCTCGGATCCCAGCAGCTGCAGATCGGTCTGCTCGCAGGCCTCATCGGCCTCGGGCTGGTGGCGATCTACTCGCTCCTCAGCTACCGGGCGCTGGGTTTCGTGATCATCGCGTCGATCGCCGTCATGGCGGTCATCACCTATGCACTGATCTGCATCCTCGGCTGGCGCATGGGCTTCCGCCTGTCGCTGGCCGGCGTCGCGGGCCTGATCGTGTCGATCGGATTCACCGCGGACTCGTTCATCGTGTACTTCGAACGCATCCGAGACGAGCTGCGCGACGGCAAGTCGATCACCGGCGCCGTCGAGGACGGCTGGAGCCGCGCCAAGCGCACGATCTACATCTCGAAGTCGATCAACATCCTGGCTGCGGTCGTGCTGTACATCCTCGCCGACGCGACGGTGAAGGGCTTCGCGTTCACGCTCGGTCTCACGACGATCATCGACGTGCTGATCTTCGTGGTGTTCACGCACCCCGTCATGCAGATCCTGGCGCGCACGCGGTTCTTCGGGAACGGACACCCGCTGTCGGGCATGGATCCGGAGGCTCTCGGCGCCGTCTACCGCGGACGCAGCGAATACCGGGAGGTGGTCACCTCGTCTCAGGGCAAGGCCGCGCGCGCCAGCCGCTCCCGCGGTGAGGCGGAGCGCCGCCAGACCATCGCCGAACGAAAGCGGGCGGAGGCACTCGCCGAAGCATCCAAGGGCGCGAGCCGGAACGGGGAGAACGACTGATGCGCTCCATGAACGAGTTCGGCAACGACCTCTACTCCGGCAAGACCTCCTTCCCGTTCGTCGGAAAGCGGCGGATCTGGTTCATCATCGCGATCCTGCTCGTCGTGGGCTCGGCGCTCGTGCCGCTGTTCCGCCCGGTGCAGTTCTCGATCGAGTTCACCGGCGGTTCGCAGTTCACGGTCGAGGCGCCCGCGAACCGCGACCAGGGCCTCGCGACGACGGCGGTGCGCTCGGTGCTGCCGAACGTCACCACCAAGGTGACGACGGTCAACAACCGCGACATCCGCGTGCAGACGGCTCAGCTCAAGAGCGAGCAGCAGTCCCACGACGTCGCCGCGGCGCTGGCGAAGGCGTACGGCGTCGCCGAGGACAAGGTGAACACCTCATTCATCGGCCCGAGCTGGGGAGAGGGCGTGACCCGGCAGTCACTCTGGGGCCTCGCGATCTTCCTCGCCCTGACGTTCCTCATCCTGGCGATCTACTTCCGCACCTGGAAGATGTCGGCGGCCTCGATCCTGGGCCTCCTGGACGTGCTGGTCATCACCATCGGCGTGTACGCGCTGGCGGGCTTCGAGATCTCGCCGGCGGCCGTGATCGGCTTCCTGACGATCCTCGCCTACTCGCTGTACGACACCACGGTCGTCTTCGACAAGATCCGCGAGAACACCACGGAGGAGGGGGCCAAGTCGTCCCGCACCTTCGGGGAGTCGGTCAACCTCGCCGTGAACCAGACGCTGATCAGATCGATCAACACCGCGGTGATCGCCGCGCTCCCGGTCGGCGCGATCCTGTTCATCGGTGCGTTCTGGCTCGGCGCGCAGACGCTGACGGACATCTCGCTGTCGATCTTCGTCGGCATCATCGTCGCCGCCTACTCGACCCTGTTCGTGGCCGCGCCGCTGTACTCGCTGTTCCGCGAGAACGAGCCGGCGATCCGCGAGCACGACAAGCGGGTCCTGGCGGCGCGCGACCGCGCGACTCTCAGCGCCGTCGAGGTCTGATGTCGCGGACGATCGGCGGACCCCGGGTCTCCGACGTGCGACGGAGCCTGCCCTCCTGGGCACTTGTAGGATGATCTGCCTGGAGGTCGGATGAGCGAGGTCGGGACGACGCCGGGGGCGCCGGCGCAGGGTTCGAGTCTGCGACGGCTCGTGCCCCGCATCTTCTCGCGCGCGCCGCGGATCAACGATCTCGACAACCTCATCCGCACGGTGCGGCAGAACCATCCGCGCGGCGATCTCGCGATCATCGAGCGCGCCTATGCCGTCGCCGCGGAGAAGCACCAGGGGCAGAAGCGCCAGAGCGGCGAGCCGTACATCACGCACCCGCTCGCGGTGGCGCAGATCCTGGCCGACCTCGGGCTCGGTCCCCGCGCCATCGCGGCGGCCCTGCTGCACGACACGGTCGAGGACACCGGATACGCGCTCACCGAGCTGACCGCGACGTTCGGCGACGAGGTCGCGATGCTCGTCGACGGCGTCACCAAGCTCGACAAGGTCAAGTACGGCGACAGCGCGCAGGCCGAGACCGTCCGCAAGATGATCGTGGCGATGTCGAAGGACATCCGCGTGCTGATCATCAAGCTCGCCGACCGCCTGCACAACGCGCGCACCTGGGGCTTCGTCCCGCCGGAGAAGGCGGCCAAGAAGGCGACCGAGACGCTGGAGATCTACGCTCCGCTCGCGCATCGCCTCGGAATCCAGGCGATCAAGTCGGAGCTCGAGGACCTCTCGTTCGCCGTGCTGCACCCGAAGATCTACGCGGAGATCGACAGCCTCATCAAGCAGCGCACTCCTCAGCGCGAGAAGTACATCCGCGAGGTCGTCGACGCGGTCGAGAGCGACCTGCGCGACCTGCGCGTGCGCGGCAAGGTCGCCGGTCGCCCCAAGCAGCTCTACTCCGTCTACCAGAAGATGGTGGTCCGGGGTCGTGAGTTCGACGACATCTACGACCTCATCGGGATCCGGGTGCTGGTCAGCACGGTGCGTGACTGCTACGCGGTCCTCGGCGCGATCCACGCGCGCTGGACGCCGCTGCCCGGCCGGTTCAAGGACTACATCGCGACTCCGAAGTTCAACCTCTACCAGTCGCTGCACACGACGGTGATCGGCCCCGGCGGGCGCACGGTGGAGATCCAGATCCGCACGCACGAGATGCACCAGCAGGCAGAGTTCGGCGTCGCGGCGCACTGGATGTACAAGGAGCGGATGAACGGCGGGGGCAAGGGCTCCACCGCCGATGCCGACATGACGTGGCTGGCGCACATCTCGGACTGGCAGGCGGAGACCGCCGACCCCAGCGAGTTCCTGGACTCGCTGCGCTTCGAGATCGGTGCGAAGGAGGTCTACGTCTTCACGCCCAAGGGCCGTGTGATCGGGCTGCCGTCCGGCGCGACGCCGGTCGACTTCGCGTACGCGGTGCACACCGAGATCGGCCACCGCACGATGGGCGCGAAGGTCAACGGGCGCCTCGTGCCCCTGGAGACCGCGCTCAACAGCGGCGACGTGGTCGAGGTCTTCACCTCGAAGAACCCCGACGCCGGTCCCAGCCAGGACTGGCTGACCTTCGTCAAGAGCACCCGCGCGCGGAACAAGATCCGCGGCTGGTTCACCAAGGAGCGCCGCGAAGAGGCGATCGAGCAGGGCAAGGAGGCGATCGCCCGCGCGATGCGCCGGCAGAACCTGCCGCTGCAGCGCCTGATGAGCCAGGAGTCGTTCACCGAGGTCGCCCATCAGCTGCGCTACGAGGACGTCTCCGCGCTGTACGCGGCCGTGGGCGAAGGACACGTCTCCACCCAGTCGGTGCTGGAGAAGGTCACCGCGCTCGTCTCGACAGCCGAGGACACCTCCACCGGGGCGATCGACGTGCCGCCCCACGGGCGCAGCCGGATCCCGCGCGAGGGAGACTCGGGTGTGCTGGTCCGCGGCGCGGCCGACATCCTGGTCAAGCTCGCGAAGTGCTGCACGCCGGTTCCGGGGGACGACATCGTCGGCTTCGTGACGCGGGGGAGCGGCGTCTCCGTGCACCGCTCCGACTGCGTCAACGTGAAGGCTCTCGCGGTCGAGAAGGACCGCATGGTCGACGTCGAGTGGGCGCCCACCACCCGCAGCGTGTTCCTGGTGCAGATCCAGGTCGAGGCGCTCGACCGGTCAGGGCTGCTGTCCGATGTGACGCGGGTGCTCAGCGAGCACCACGTCAACATCCTCTCCGCGACGGTACAGACCACGAACGACCGTCTGGCGTTGAGCCGCTTCGTCTTCGAGATGGGCGACACCGTGCATCTCGATCGGGTGCTGAACGCCGTGCGACGGATCGACGCCGTCTACGACGTGTACCGGGTCACCTCGTCCTGAGAGCGGGGCCTGGCGCCTCGGGCCGTCGCCGCGGCGTCAGGCGGCACCGGCTCCGCGCGCCGCGAGGAAGCGCACGGCACGGTGATGGCCGGGGCCGTGGTGCAGCGCGGACAAGCGGATCGCGGCGCGGTGCGCGAGCTGGGGATCGACCTGCACGAGCAGACGCGCCCACTCGTGCCTCCTCGGGTGGGTGACCGGCCAGCGCAGCAGGTCGATGACGGTGCGCTCCGGCGTCGTCACCGTCACACCGCCCACGTCCTGGAGGTCGACGGGATCCGGCACAGGATCGTGGACGATCAGACGCCGAGTAGCGGGCACCCGAAGGCGCCGACCGGTCGCGCTCTGCACTTCGTGCACCTCGGGCGGGGCATCCCCGGCGCCGTGGATCCAGGCGGCGCTCATCCCGGCGAAGGCCGCTCCTCTGATCCCGGCGGTCAGGGGCAGGAGGGAGGAGGCGCGGAGGGCGGCGGTCTCCACCAGGTCTGCCGGAGCATACGACTCGCCGAGATCCACGACGTCGCCGTCGAGGCGCGCGGCCGAGAGCTCCGACACCGAGAGCCGATCGCCGGGCACATGCAGGAAGAAACCGCGCATCGCTCCAGTGTGCGGCACACGACACAGGGCGGGGATCCGAAGATCCCCGCCCTGTGGACAACTCCCGCGTGCGGGGCGTCGCAGCCGGCTCAGCCGCCGAGGGCGTCGAGCCAGGCGCGACGGGCCTCGAGAGCCTCCGTCGCCTCCTTCAGGGCCTTCGCGTTGCCCGACTTCTCCGCGGCGTCGCGCTCGGCCTCGAGCTTGGCGATCGCCTGCTGGAGCTGCTCGCTCATCGCGCCGGCGCGGGCCTTGGTCTCGGGGTTGTTGCGCTTCCAGTCCACGTCCTCGCGGGCCTTCAGCTCCTGCTCGATGACGCGCAGCCGGTCATCCAGCGCGCGCTCCTTCTCGCGGGGGAAGATGCGTCCGACCTCGTCCCACTGCCGCTGGATCCGGGTCAGCAGCGCGCGGGCCTTGGCGAGGTTGGGCTCGTCGGCGACGGCCTTCGCCTCCTCGAGCAGCGCGGTGCGCGCCTCGATGCGCGGCGCTGACTCGGCCTCGGTCGCGGCAGCCTGCTCCGCGCGGGCCGAGTAGAGGGCGTCTCCGGCCGCCTTGAACCGCGCCCACAGCGCGTCATCGGCCTTGCGTCCGGCGCGCCCTGCAGCCTTCCACTCGTCGAGGAGTCCGCGGTAGGCGGGGATGCCGTCCACGCCCTTCGGTGCGAGGGCTTCGGCGCGCTCGACCAGGCGGGACTTGCGGTCTCGCGCCGCCTTGTGCGTCTCGTCGAGCTCGGCGTAGAACGCGCGGCGCTGGCGATCGACCGTGGCACGCGCGTCGCGGAAGCGCTTCCAGAGCTGGTTCGCCACGCCCTTCGGCAGCCGGGGGCCGTTCTGCTGGTGGCTCTGCCACGCGTCGAACAGCGCGCCCATCTCCTCGGTGACCGTCTTCCACTGCACGGAGGAGAGGTCCTGCGCGGCGATGGCCTCCGAACGCTCGACGAGCGCGGTGCGCTCGGCGATCGCGGCGTCGACGGCGGCCTTCGCCTCCTGCGCCTCCGCGGCCGAGGCCTCGGCGAGGGATCCGGCGAGCGCGTCGAGGCGCGCACGGAGACCGGCGAGGTCGCCGACGGCTGCGGCGTCGGTCACCTCGGTGACGAGGTGCTGGGCCTGCTTGGCGAGATCGCCGGCGCCGGAGCCTCCGGCCTGCACCCGCTGCTCGAGCGTGTTGACCTTGAACGCCAGGTCCTCATACTTGCGGGCGAAGTAGGCGAGCGCCTCCGCCGGAGTGCCGTCGGGGTACTGCCCGACCTCGCGCCAGGTCTCGCCCTCGCGGACGGAGACGGTGCCGTCGTCGGTCACGCGGCCCCACTCCGCGGCGGCGGCGGTGTCCACCACGACAGGGGCGGCCGGTGCGGCCGGTGCGGCCGGCCGGATCGCCGATGCCGGCGGACGCGGCATGGCCGGCGGGCGCGGCGTCGCAGGAGGACGCGGCGCCGGCACAGCGGGCGCGGCGGCGGCCGTGCGCTCAGCGGGCTCCTCGGCGGGAACCTCGGCATTCTCGGCGGGGGCCTCGGATTCGGCGGCGGGCGCCTCGGCCGCAGTGTCTGCGGCGTGCGTCTCGGGCGCGTCGTCTGTCGCCGGCGCCGCGTTCTGCTCGGACGGCTGCTCGGTCGCGGGGTCTTCGGGGGTGTGCTCTTCGATGGACACGGTGAACTCCTTGCGCGGCGGGCCGCGGGAGGCGGAAAGGACAGCCTCAGCCTAGTACGCCGCGTGCTGCCGCGAGAGGGGAGCGGCTCAGCCGGCGGGCGTGTCCGTGGGGGACGGCGCCGGAGACGTGGCGGGCGTCACGGCAGGGCTGACCGAGGGTGACGGCGTGGGTACGGGGGCGGTCGCCTCGGCGTGGACGACCTGGCTCACGATCGCCCCCACGACGATGAGCGCGCCCACGACGACGGCGATCGTGTTGTCGCGCACCCGGCGGCGGACGGCTGCGGCGTGCAGGCCCTGGCGCGCCGCGTGCAGGCGGGCACGCTCCTGCTGGACGCGCGCCTGCTGCGCACGGGCGTTCGTCGGACGGCGAGCGGCCATGGATCCTCCCGGGATGTCGAGGAGAGAGCCTACCGCGCGCGGTGCGCCGTCGAGCACAGCCGGAGCGGAGCGGACGAAGTGCGCCGTGCTGAGCGAGCGGAGCGAGTCGAAGTGTCCGACGGCGCGGATAGCCTTGTGGTCATGACTCCTGGAGCCCCGCTGATGAGCGGCCAGACGCCGCTCGCGGTGCGGATGCGCCCGATCTCGCTCGACGAGGTCGCGGGGCAGCATCATCTGCTGCGACCGGGCTCGCCGATCGTGACGCTGGCGGACGCGTCCGCGAAGACGGCGTCGAGCGTGTCGATGATCCTGTGGGGGCCGCCGGGAACCGGCAAGACCACCCTGGCCCAGGCCATCGCCCGCTCGTCCGGGCGTCGCTTCGTCGAGCTCTCCGCCATCACCGCCGGCGTGAAAGACGTCCGCGAGGTCATGCAGGAGGCCCTGAACCAGCGAGACCTGTACGGTCAGTCCACGATCCTCTTCCTCGACGAGATCCACCGCTTCACGAAGGCGCAGCAGGACGCGCTGCTGCCGGGCGTGGAGAACGGCTGGGTGATCCTCATCGCCGCGACGACGGAGAACCCGTCGTTCTCGGTGATCTCTCCGCTGCTCTCCCGATCGCTCCTGCTCACGCTGCAGCCGCTCACGGACGACGACATCGGGCTCCTGATCGACCGTGCGGTCGCGGATCCGCGGGGTCTGAACGGCGCGGCCGATCTCGACGAGAGCGCCCGCGCGGCTCTCATCCGCCTGGCGTCCGGCGACGCCCGCCGCGCACTCACCGGGCTGGAGGCGGCGGCGGCCGTCGCCACCGCGCCCGATCGCCTCACCGAGGACGAGACGGCGACGGTCACCGACGACGACGTGGCACAGGCCGTGGACCGCGCCCTGCTGCGCTACGACCGTCAGGGCGACGAGCACTACGACGTGATCAGCGCGTTCATCAAGTCGATCCGCGGATCGGATGTCGACGCGGCCGTGCACTACCTGGCGCGCATGATCGAGGCGGGGGAGGATCCGCGGTTCATCGCTCGGCGCCTGGTGATCTCCGCCTCGGAGGACATCGGTCTCGCCGACCCGCAGGCGCTCGTGATCGCGACCGCCGCGGCCGATGCGGTCGCGTTCATCGGCATGCCCGAGGGGCGGATCCCGCTCGCGGAGGCCACCGTCTACCTCGCGACGACGGCGAAGTCGAACGCGGCCTACCTCGCGATCGATGCGGCGATCGCCGACATCCGCGCCGGGGGTTTCGGCCGTGTGCCCGTGCACCTGCGCGATGCCCATTACCCCGGCGCCAAGCGGCTCGGCCATGGCAAGGGCTACCGCTACCCGCATGACAACGACGCGGGGATCGTGCCGCAGCAGTATCTCCCCGACGAGCTGCGCGGACGTCGCTACTATCAGCCCAAGGCGCTCGGCGCAGAGCGAGAGGTGCAGGCTCGTCTGGAGAGGATCAGGCGCATCCTGGGGGAGGGGTAGACGACATGGCCCGTGCCGTTCCGCGGATTCCGCCGGATCGCGACCTGTCCATCGACTTCGTCCGCGCCATCTGCCTGCCGGTCGTCGTGCTGCTGCATGCTCTCCAGATGGGCATCGCCGGCGATCCGCTCCGGGCCTTCAACGCCCTCGCGGAGTGGAAGCCGCTGACGGCGATCACCTGGGTCGGGATGATCATGCCCACGTTCTTCATCGCGGGAGGGTTCGCCGGGATCACCACCTGGCGTCGCGTGCACGGCGCCGGCGGGTCGGCGGCGGAGTACATCCGCGGGCGCATGCTGAGGCTCGCGCGTCCCGTGCTGCTGGCGATGCTGGCCGTGCTCCTGACCCTCGGCGTGCTCGCGCTGTGCGGGGCGGATCCCGGGTTCCTCCGCTCCTTCGCCTTCCGTCTCGCCGAGCCGCTGTGGTTCATCGCGGTGTACGCGATCTGCACCTCCTTCGTGCCGCTCATGGCCGCGCTGCACCGCCGTGCGGCATGGGCCACCTACTTCGCGCTGGCCGGAGGAGCCGTCGCCGTCGATCTCGCCGACCGGTACCTGCACGTGCCGATCGGTGCGCTGAACTGGCTCTTCGTCTGGCTGTTCGTGCAGCAGCTCGGCTTCGGCGTGCGGGATCAGTGGTACTCGCGGCGTCCTCGGTGGCTCCTTCTGCTCCTGGCGCTCGTCGCATACGGCCTGATGGCCGTCGCAGTCTTCGGGATGGGCTACGACCCCGACATGATCGCGAACCTCAATCCGCCGACCGTGCTGCTGCTCCTGCTCGGCCTGGCGCAGGTGTATCTCTTCACGCTGCTGCAGCCGACGATCCGCGCGGCGATGCGGATGCGGCCCGTGCTGGTGACGATCGGCGCGCTGGGCACGTTCGGCATGGTCGTCTATCTCTGGCACACCGTGGCGATGGCCGTCGTCGTCGGCGTGCAGCTGGCGCTCGGCCTGCCTTTCCCTCCCGTGCTCACGCCCGCCTGGTGGATCACCCGCATCCCGTGGGTGCTCGCGATCGTCGTCGTGATCGCGCTGCTCTGCCTCGTCGTCCCTCGCCTCGAACGCGTCTGGCCGCCGGAGCGCAGACGATCGATGCCGCTGGCGGGAGCCGTGACCTGCGCCGCCGTGCTCGTCGTGAGCGTCGGGTGGGTGCTGACCCAGGGGTACCTCTCATGGGGCACCGGGGTCGCGATCGCCCTGCTCGCCGCGGCGATCGCGTGGCTGACGGCGGGCGGTCCCGGATCCTCGTCCGAGCCTCAGCCCGGCGCGGCGGGCGGCCCGGCGGAGGTGCGCGCCGGCGCCCCGCGTCCCGGACCGGGCGCTCAGGCCTGATCTGATAGCATGGATCGGCTCGAAACAGAGTTTTCGGGCATCTCTCCACTCCTGCACCACCCTCTCGTCCGCCCCGGCGTGCGTTCGTGAGGGGCGGAATCGAGACGATACGTCCGCGAGCCGTGACGGACACGGCCGCGTATCGAAAGGAACACTTCGTGGTCACGAAGTCCCAGGACCGCCGCAAGGTGCGTCTGTCGCGCGCCCTCGGCGTCGCGCTCACCCCGAAGGCCGCCCGCTACCTCGAGAAGCGTCCCTACGCTCCGGGCGAGCACGGCCGCACCAAGCGCAAGGCCGACAGCGACTACGCCGTCCGTCTGCGCGAGAAGCAGCGTCTCCGCGAGCAGTACGGCATCCGCGAGAAGCAGCTGGTCATCCAGTTCAACGAGGCCCGTCGCAAGGACGGTCTGACCGGTGAGAACCTCGTCGAGCAGCTCGAGATGCGTCTGGACGCGCTCGTGCTCCGTGCCGGCTTCGCGCGTACCACCGCGCAGGCCCGCCAGCTCGTCGTGCACCGTCACATCCTCGTCGACGGCCAGCTCGTCGACCGCCCGTCGTTCCGCGTGAAGCCGGGTCAGCTCATCCACGTCAAGGCCAAGAGCGAGGGCCTCGAGCCCTTCCAGGTGGCGGCTGCCGGCGGTCACGCCGAGGTCCTGCCCCCCGTTCCGGGCTACCTCGAGGTCGAGCTCGACAAGCTGGAGGCCCGTCTGGTCCGTCGCCCGAAGCGCGCCGAGGTCCCCGTGACCTGTGACGTGCAGCTGGTCGTCGAGTACTACGCCGCGCGCTGATCGAGTCCCGCTGAGTTCAGCGAACTCTGCGAACACGCCGAGGAGGCGTCGGGGGCATCCCCGGCGCCTCCTCGGCGTTTGCGCATACGATGGAGACCGTTGTGACGAGCGGCCCGACCCGGAGGTGGTGACATGAAGAGCCTGCTGTGGTTCCTCATCGGTGTGATCGGCGGCTTCGTCGCCGCGCACTTCCTGAACAAGGACCCGCGCGGCCACGATGTGCTGGCCGCCGTCGACGACCGGATCAACGAGATCACGGGGATCTTCGCCGACGCGTTCCGCGCGCAGGAGGCCCGTCTCACCCAGGACAGCACCGCGGACTGACGCGGGACCCTCCCTCTCCCGAATTCGCGCTCCGGCGCGCCCTGACAGCAAGGACCCCCCGACGAGCATGAAGACCGCGGAGATCGCGCAGCGCTACCTGAGCTACTTCGAGAAGAACGATCACCTGATCGTCCCCTCGTCGTCCCTCGTGAGCGACGACCCCTCCCTGCTGTTCACCGTGGCCGGCATGGTGCCGATGATCCCGTACCTCACCGGACTGGTCCCGGCGCCGCACCCCCGCATCGCCGACCTGCAGAAGTGCATCCGCACCAACGACATCGAGGAGGTCGGTCGTACCGCCCGGCACGGCACCTTCTTCCAGATGCTCGGCAACTGGTCGTTCGGCGACTACTTCAAGGAGGGCGCGATCCGCTACGCCTGGGAGCTGCTGACCGGCTCCGAGAGCGACGGCGGGCTCGGCTTCGACGAGAAGGACCTCTGGGTCACCGTCTTCGAGACCGACGACGAGGCGGAGGCCATCTGGCGCGATGTCATCGGCCTGAAGCCCGACCGCATCCAGCGCCTGGGGCGCGCGGACAACTACTGGAACACCGGCCAGCTCGGTCCCGGCGGTCCGGACAGTGAGATCTTCTTCGACCGCGGTCCGGCCTACGGCAAGGACGGCGGCCCCGCGGTCGACGACACCCGGTTCCTGGAGATCTGGAACCTCGTGTTCATGCAGGACTTCATCGACAACATCCAGGGCAAGACCGAGTTCGACATCGTCGGCGAGCTGCCGATGAAGAACATCGACACCGGCATGGGCCTCGAGCGCGTCGCGTTCCTGAAGCAGGGCGTCGAGAACATGTACGAGACGGATCAGGTCCGTCCTGTGCTGGATCGTGCGGTGGAGCTCTCCGGCCGTGCCTACGGCGCAGAGCACGCCGACGACGTGCGCTTCCGCGTCGTGGCCGACCATGTGCGCTCCTCGCTCATGCTGCTGTCGGACGGCGTGCGTCCCTCGAACGAGGGCCGCGGCTACATCCTGCGCCGCCTCATGCGCCGCACCGTGCGCTCGATGCGTCTGCTGGGGGTCGACGAGCCCGTGTTCGGCGAGCTCTTCGCCGCCTCCAAGGTCGCAATGAAGTCGGCGTACCCGATCCTCGAGCAGGACTGGGCGCAGCTCTCCGCCGCGGCGAACGCGGAGGAGGAGACCTTCCGCCGCACACTCGACGCCGGATCCACGATCCTCGACCTGGCTCTGGCCGACACCAAGAAGTCCGGATCCGAGACGCTGAACGGTTCCGAGGCGTTCCTGCTGCACGACACCTACGGCTTCCCGATCGACCTCACCCTCGAGATCGCCGAGGAGGCCGGACTGAGCGTCGACCGCGCGGCGTTCGACTCCCTGATGCAGGAGCAGCGCGCGCGGGCAAAGGCCGACGCGCGCAGCCGCAAGCGCCAGATCGCGGACGTGTCGGTGTACGGCGACCTGCGCGCGAAGGGCGAGACCGCCTTCCTCGGTTACGACGAGCTGGAGACGGGGACCACGGTGCTGGGCATCCTCGTCGACGGGGCATCGGTCGCGAGCGCCGCCGAGGGCCAGGTGGCCGAGATCGTGCTGGCCGAGACCACTCTCTACGCCGAGTCCGGCGGCCAGGTCGCCGACAAGGGCGTCATCACCGGCCCCGGCTACTCCCTCGAGGTGCTCGACGTGCAGCGCCCGGTCCCGGGCCTGATCAGTCACACGGTCGAGGTCACCAGCGGTGTGGTGTCGGTCGACGCGCCCGCGACGACGACCGTCGACGCCGCCAATCGGCGTGCGGCCCGTCAGGCGCACTCCGCCACCCACCTTGTGCACGCCGCGCTGCGCGACACCCTGGGCAAGACCGCCACGCAGGCCGGATCGCTGAACCGTGCGGGCTATCTCCGGTTCGACTTCTCGTGGGGACAGGCGCTCTCCGCCGAGACCAAGACGGAGATCGAGGAGATCGCCAACCGCGCCGTGCAGGAGGGGCTCGAGGTCACGACGCGCATCATGTCGCTGGACGACGCGAAGGCCGCCGGGGCGATGGCGCTGTTCGGCGAGAAGTACGGCTCCACGGTGCGCATGGTCGACATCGGCGGTCCCTGGTCGCGCGAGCTGTGCGCCGGCACGCACGTCTCGTCGAGTGCCGAGATCGGCCTCATCAACCTCGTCGGCGAATCCTCGGTGGGCGCGTCGAACCGTCGCGTCGAGGCCCTGGTCGGTCAGGACGCGTTCCGCGAGTTCGCCGCCGAGCGCGCGCTCGTCTCGCAGCTCACCTCGGCGCTGAAGACGCCGCGCGAGCAGCTGACCGAGCGCGTCGCGGACATGGCCGCGCAGCTCAAGGCGGCCGAGAAGCGCATCGCGCAGTTCGAGGCCGCGGAGCGCGCGGGCCGTGTGCCGGCGATCGCGCAGACCGCGACCTCGCTGGGCTCGGTCCAGTTCGTCGCGCACGACCTCGGCACCGTGTCCGGAGCGGACGACGTGCGCGAGATCGCGACCGGCGTGCGCGACACCTTCGGGTCCACGGCCGCGGTCGTGGCGATCTCCGGCGTCGCGAACGGACGGCCCATGGTCGTCGTCGCCGTCAACGACGCCGCTCGCGCCACAGGCGTCAAGGCCGGCGCCCTCGCCAAGATCACCGCCGGTGTGCTCGGCGGCGGAGGAGGGGGCCGTGACGACGTCGCGCAGGGCGGCGGATCCGATGCGGCCGCACTGCCGTCGGCCTTCGCCGCGATCGAGCAGGAGCTGCGACGCGCGTGACCGGTTTCCGACGTGGTGTGCGGCTCGGGATCGACGTCGGACGGG
>JABLTH010012502.1_pt1 | contig 26088 bp, 29 predicted proteins | sample 7875711 | NCBI WGS metagenome assembly JABLTH01 (sample SAMN14941262, study PRJNA633318) | bioreactor metagenome | isolation source: bioreactor | place: China | collected 2019-03-05 | reverse complement strand
TCAGCAACCTGTACGGCGCCGGCGAATCGCGCCGCTTTGCATGAAGCCGCTGCGCTACTGGTGGCGCTGGCTGGGTATCAGCGCGGTGGTGGTTGTGCTCGACCTGTACACCAAAAGCCTTGTGCAGTCAGCGCTGGCTTACGGTGAACACCGCGCGGTTACTGAGCTTTTCGACCTGGTGCTGTTTTATAACAGCGGTGCGGCGTTCAGTTTCCTGGCCGGTGCCGGCGGTTGGCAGAAGCCGCTGTTTACCGCGTTTGCCGTGCTGGCCTCCGGGGTGATGGTGTATTTGCTGCGCAAGCATCGCCAGGATTCCCTGTTCTGCCTGGCGCTGGCGCTGATCCTCGGCGGTGCGCTGGGCAATTTGTGGGATAGGGTCACGTTGGGGCATGTGGTGGATTTCCTGTATTTCCACTATCAGCAATATGATTTCCCCGCGTTTAACGTGGCAGATTCGGCGATTAGCGTCGGCGTCGCCCTGCTGCTGTGGGATGGCTTGAGAAAGCCAGCACACTAAATTTTTGAAAGGTTAGTTATCAATGAAATGCGGTATCGTCGGCCTGCCTAACGTAGGCAAATCCACCCTGTTCAACGCCATTACCAAGGCCGGTATTGCGGCGGAGAACTATCCTTTCTGCACTATCGAGCCCAATGTCGGCATTGTCGAGGTGCCCGATGCGCGCATGCAGCCGTTGATCGACATCGTCAAGCCGCAAAAGACCCAGCCCGCGATCGTGGAGTTTGTCGACATCGCCGGCCTGGTGGCAGGTGCGTCCAAGGGGGAAGGGCTGGGCAACAAGTTCCTTGCCAACATCCGCGAAACCGACGCTATCGCCCACGTGGTGCGCTGTTTCGAGGATGGCAACGTGGTGCACGTGGCCGGCAAGGTGGACCCGATTTCCGACGTGGAAACCATCAACACCGAGTTGGCGCTGGCCGATATGGAAACGGTGGAACGAACGCTCGCCCGCGAAAGCAAGAAAGCCAAATCCGGCGACAAGGAAGCCATTGCCCTGTGCAACGTGCTGGAAAAAGTGCAGAAACACCTCGACCAAGGCCAGCCGGTGCGTACCTTGGGCTTGAGCAAGGAAGATCTGGTTCTGATCAAACCCTTGTGCCTGATTACAGTCAAACCGGTGATGTACCTCGCCAACGTCAACGACGACGGCTTCACCAACAACCCGCTGCTGGCCCGCGTGGAAGAGCTGGGCAAGAAAGAGCAGGCACCGGTGGTCGCCATTTGTGCCAAGATCGAGGCTGAAATCTCCGATCTGGAAGACGAAGACAAAGCCTTGTTCCTGGCGGAAATGGGCCTGGATGAACCGGGGCTGGATCGCGTGATCCGCGCGGCTTATGCATTGCTGGGCCTGCAAACCTACTTCACCGCCGGGGTGAAGGAAGTGCGCGCGTGGACCATACACAAGGGCGACACTGCCCCACAGGCCGCCGGCGTGATCCACACCGACTTTGAAAAAGGCTTCATCCGCGCCGAGGTCATCGCTTTTGACGACTTTGTTTCCTACAAGGGCGAGCAGGGAGCAAAAGAAGCCGGCAAGATGCGGCTGGAAGGCAAGGAATACGTGGTGCAGGACGGTGACGTCATGCACTTCCGCTTCAACGTCTAACCCTGTCTGCGTCGGCGTGCCTAGTGCCGAAATTGTGGAAAATAAGGATGGCTGATGAACTGGCTGAAAAAACTCCATGGCAGATCAACAGAGCCAGCCGGGCTGGAGTGGAGGCTGTTGCGCAGCATGCCGCGTATTTTCCTGATAGGCACGCTGTTGCCCATCCTGGTGGTGCTGGTTCTGCACCTGGTACCGTGGTCCGGCACCGAGCGCGAAATCAGCGCCAACCTCGGCATGGTGCATTTTGTCGCCATCGGTGCAGTGGTGGTGCATTGGGCCGTGGTGCTCACCGTCACCATCGGTTGCGTCATTGTGCTGATCATGAAGGGCCCCGCCTATGTCGCCGATGCCTATCCGCTCAATGATGCGGATCGCCCAGACAAACAATAGCAATTCCAGGCCGTCAGGCATGCCAGATGTTTTTGACAAACCCCTGCTAAATCAATAGAATTGCGCCTTTCGTTTTTCCGGTGATGTAGCTCAGCTGGTTAGAGCGACGGATTCATAATCCGTAGGTCGAGGGTTCAAGTCCCCCCATCACCACCAATAAAGACGCCCCTTCCGAAAGGTTGGGGCGTTTTCATTTAGAGTCATCACCAAGCCATGTAACCGCCTTGTAACCGGATTTCATCAATGCAATGCCATTGGCAGTCCGGTTCCAGAGTAAACACTTATCGACCCCCTAGAATCGCACTTAATGTTTTTTACCCCGTTACACTTACAGTGGATTTAAGGAGTAACGCTACAGTAACAGGGGATGGTGTTTTGAGGTGAGCAGGCCTTGACGAGTGTTACCACCTGGTAACACTCGTTGACACGGCATCGAACTGGCAAATAGACTTTGTTCACCCGACTTGGGCTGTGAGTTCCAATCACGAGGGGTTGCCATCATGTTCAGATTCCTTGCTGCCATCATCCTGCTGCTACCCATAACGTCCAACGCAGAGAGTTACACCGAGTGCTACAAGAGCATTCGAAACATGCAGGAACTGGAGCCGATTGCACACAAGGCCGGCTTGGATGTGCCGATTGGCAGCGTTACATTTGAGGTACTTGCCAGCTCAGAGAAAGCCACGGAGGAGGATAAGCCCCTTATTGCAACGCTTGCCAACAAAAGGCAAGAATGCTGGGGGCTGCTGAAATCCAATCTCGAATCGAAATCTGCACCCGAATCGGTAAAATCAACCTTTGAAGCGTCGAACACTGAGCAGATGAATCTGATGGCCGCCCTGTACGGTCAGGAAATCACCTATGGCCAGTACGTTAGGGGGATGCAGGAAGCTGCGAGCAAAGGCAAGAAATCACTTTCGGCAATCAGCAATGCGGACAATTCCAGGAGCATGGAACAGCTTCTCCAAGGGATGTCCAACGCCTTCAAGAACGCACAACCCAAGCCGGTTATAAACTGCTCATCATCAAAGCTCGGGGATAGCATCAACACTACATGCAGGTAGATCAGGACTTTTTCTTATCGTCTGGATCGCCGTCGTTCTCATGCGCGTCCTGCAGCTCTTCCAGCAACTCCATGACGGCCTCGATGGGGGTCTGTTTCCTGTCCAATTCCTGACCACAATGTGGGCAGTATTTATCTTCCGGCTTTTTCATATGGCGCTCCGTTTCAAGTAAGATTCACCCATGCACATTGACCCCATCCAACTCGGTCACTTGGTCGCAATGGTGATTGTGGCCGTCCTATTCAGATAGTGCCGGAATTGCCGGCAGCAACCCTATTGGTATCGATCTAGCCGCCTTCTCAGGCTCAAGCGTCAAAGCCTTCCCGGCATTCAAGGCATTGCGTGCACCGAATGCCGTTGCCACGTCCTGGGCTGGGTTGGCTACAAAGGCGGAGCCGAATGGAATCTTGCGCACCACGCCGTTATTGAGCAGCTTATCCACCAGCGCAGAGAACGAAGCCGCCGCCGTGTTTGAATTGTTCACGGCAGACCCTGCCGGCTGGAATTTCTCGTAGCTGGCCACACGCCCGATTGCGCGAAGCTGCTTGATGTCACCGTCATCAAAGAAAACCTTCAATTTTTCCCGGCCAATGTCCTTCAGAGCCTTGTTGAAGGATGCCGGAGAGAAGTTGCCGACCTCATCAGCGGCGCCATTCAGGGCGCGGTTTTTCAGGTGTGCAAGAATCTGTCCACGCACGGCGTCCAAGGTTTCAGGGCTGTGCTTCACGGCCTTTTGCAGGGTGTTCAAATCGCTCGCGCTGACGTTGCTGCCAGTGATGAACTTCTGCACGAACCTGTCAGGCTCCATGCCGTCACGAATAGCGGCCAGCGACGGCGTACGGTCAACGATGCGCATCCATTTGGCATTCGTGCGCCTTGCGGCATTGAATGCATTGATGGCGTCCTGGCCAATCTCCTGCCCCTGAATCAGCGGCGTGTCATCGAGCGCATTGCGTACCAGCCCCAAGGCCATACGCTCGGCTTTGTCGGTCGTGGCGCGTTGCAGGTCGCCGATGCGGGTTTTCAACTGCTCGGCCACGTCCACGGTGAGCGGCATTTCACCGGTTGCAGCCTTGTTCATGAGGTTGCGCACGTCTGCCGGCAATTTCGCGCTCAGCAGTGCTTCGTCCAGCATGTCGTTGGCTCGATTGGTGAAGAAATGCGGGTCAAGGTTCGCGCTGCGGCCATTCGTGGCCCTGGCGTTGGCATACAGGCCATCGATGACGGACTTAACGCCGGTATTTCGTTCCCCCAGGGTGTCCATAATCTTCCGGCCAGCCGTATAGGCATCGTCTGCCGTATCGGAGCCCAACTCATTCAGCCCGCGAATCAGGGTGGCGTTGTTGCTGTTCTGGTTCATCGCCAGTTGCTGGGCTGCCGGGTCGCTGCTGTTCGCACCAATCTTGGCCAGATTGCGCTCACGGGTCACATCAACCGGGTTGAGCGTCAATGCTGACCGCGTAGGCGTGGCACCAACCGACCGATAGTCAGCCAGCCGACGCAAGGCATCCGGGGAAACCTCCTTGCCGGTCTTGAAGGCTTCGGCAACATCGCTGCGAATGGTCTGCTGTACTGCGCTGGGCAGCTTGTCCAAGGCAATGCCGGCTTGCGCCAATGCGCTGTCGATTTGCTGCGGGGTGGGATTGGCCAGCATGGCCTTGGCCGCATTCGCACCTTTTCCGGCGAGTGCCACGGCACCAGGTGCAGCGACTCCACCAGCGAGTGCCGCCAAGAACTGCGCGCCATCGCCTCCACCAGCTTCCCGGATAGCCCCACCAGCACCAGCCGAACCGATAGCGCTTGCCGCCTGCATGCCGGGCTGTGCCGCCACATTGGCCGCCACGACATGCGCTACAGGGCTTGCCACCTTGCTGGCCAGCGCTGCGGCACCTTTCACCAACCCGCCCGTACCCACCAGCGTTTTGGACATGTCGCCCACCACACGCTCAGTGGCATTTTCTGGGGAAGGCAATCCGATCCAGTCGGCCAGCTCTTTGCCGGTATGCGCTGCCGTGTGCGCATCCGTGCCAAAAAGCGCATTCATGCCAGCCGCAACCGGGTCAGAAACCAGGCCAATTGTTCCCATGCCGCCCTCGATGATATGTCGCGCCGTCAGGCCTGCTTGATGCGCCAGCTTGTCGGCCATGGACGGCTCGTTGTGGTGCGCATCATCCCACTGCACCTGCGCAGGGTCGATTGCACCATGGCCAGCCTGTGGCGCTGCCTGCCTGGCTGCCGGCGTATCCCATACCACCTTTGAAGCATCGATTTGCGGCATATCGCCGGCCTGTGCGCTCGGAATAGCAGCATCGAGCATGGCCTTGCCTGCACCAAGCGCGGATTGCTTCATGCCCTTTGTCACCTTGGCGATGTAATCCCGCGTTTCCTGCGGCATGGCCTCAATCCCTTGGCGCTTGAGGTTGCCGATCCCCCAGTTATAGGCGGCCACGGCGCTGCGCAGGTCGGGTGTCTGGCCGATCAGGTCACGCATATAGCGCCCGGCGCCATCAATCGCCTGGTGCGGGTCGAGCGGGTCAATTCCGTACTGCTTGGCAGTGTCCGGCATGAACTGCATCAGCCCTTGCGCGCCGGCCTTCGACACGGCATTTGGGTTGCCCCCAGATTCCGCCATCATCTGGCCGTGCAGCAGCCCCTTGGGTAGCCCGTATTTGGCTTCCGTCTCTGTCAGGATGTCCGTAAAGTCCATGATTCACTCCGCGTACTGCACCGAACCATCGGAGAATTGCACCACCCGGCGCCCGTTGTGCGTGCCGGTGCGCACCACCTGACGCTGCGGGGCGGCTGCAGGATGTGCCGGCTGATTTCCTCCACCAATGGCCGCGCCTGGGCTGAGATATGGCGCGTAATCCATTTCAGGCGCACCGAAATTTCGCCTCAGCACGTTGTTGCGCGCCATTCTGAGTTTGGCCGCACGCTCGTTGAGTGCCTGAATCTCCACCAGCCGTTGCCGTACCACTTGCGGGTCGTTGATGTTGGTCAGCAGTTCATTCCATGCGCGCTGTGCATCGCCATCCGTCTGAACGCCCTTGTTCAGCAGCAGGGAGGTATTACGCATTTTTTCCAGCGTGGCCTTGAAGCTCTGCAGATTGCGGCTCTGTTCGTCGCTCATGCCGGTGAAGTTCTTGGCGCCGCTCATCGCATTGGCTAGCACGCCAAGATTGAGCGCACCGCTATCGATCTGCTTCACGAATGATCCCAGGTCGGCATTGATGCCGCTGACCGATGAAATTGCATCAAGGTTTTCATCCTGCAGGCGCATGGCTTGAACCGGTAACGGCTTCTCTGCCTGCGCCTTGGTCGGCAGGGGCTGGCCATTCGGCATAGTCACAGGCTTGGCGGTACCGGATCGCGGGTCAATCAGCATGCCGCGCGTGGCATCGTATTGCAGCTTGGGGCCTTCGGTGTTCGGGGTGGGTGTGTATGCGCCGGTAACGTTGTTGCCTACGCCATCCTTGCTGAAATTGTAGAGTTGGTCGCCATTCAGCAGCGTAAGCGATTGGACAAGGCCATTGAATGCCTGCGGGTCAAGGCCGCCTGTCGCAATCCTGTCGGCGTATTGTGCCTTCTGAATATCGCCAACCTTGCCGGAAACCGCTGCCTGCCGGTAAGCACGATCCATCACGTCCTGCCGGGTGTCACCACGCAGGAAGTCGCCTTGATTGGTTTCGTTGATCGCCTTCACGTAGTTTTCCGGGTTCTTGTCACCCATGCTCGCCGCGTACTTGACCGCGCTTGCTGCCTGCCCGTAGCGTTTCGCCAGACCATCATCCCAGCCATCGGGCTTGATGAACTCAGTGCGGTAGCTGTTGGCAAGGTTGCGCGTGCCGTCCGGCATCATGTTCGGAGTCTCAACGCTACCGTTGCCGTAGTCACCGGACAGGTGATATTGCTTGAGCTGCTTCGCAAGCGAGCCATCGATGCCAAGCTGGCCGGCTGCGATTTCGTAGGGGTCTAGGTCAAGCTGGCGGCGCTTGATGGCTGTATCGGCCAACACTTGATCGCGCTTTGCCCTTGCAAGCTCGTTATTGGCAAGCAGCTCATTTGCTCTCATGCCGTCCAGCGCGCCCTTTTGGCGATATTCAGAATCACCGCCAAGAAAGGAATTGTTCAGCAGTTGGCCCAGAGATAGGCCTAGTTGCGTATTGTTTTGCATGGTTCCCCCTTAATCCAGTGATCCAAACAGTAGTCGCGTCATGGTGTATCCCTCGTCCCTTTTCGATTGGGATCAGTATGAATCTTCGATGGCATTTCCATGCGGTTGGCTGTCATTCCAAACTGCGCTCTCCCCATGCGCCGCATTCAGGCTCAACAACCGTCGATACTCCAAGTACATTCACCACATCAAACGTCTTGTAACACCAAACGCGGTTATGCCCGTCGAGTCGCACCCTCACACGGTGCACCATGCCCCTGTAGTACATCCCATTCAGGGCGGTTAAGCATGAGCGCACCGGGATTTCACATCTGAAAGCAATGGCCGAAACTGGCTGCCATACGGGAAGTAGTTCTTGCTCGATTTTCTCGATGATGGCGGGTGGATATGACTTCACTGTTTCGCAATGCTTGTCAGTAAAATTCTGCAAATCTTGCTGTAGCGCTTCCGTTTCCATGCGGTTACGCGGCATCAAGCCATCCGGCCATCAACAAAGACGATTTTGTATCGATTTTTTCAGCGCGTTCAATGATTGAGCCAGGCCGATAGTCTCTTGGCTTCTCCCCCCGTGCTTATAGGAGTTCTGGGCGCTACTCTGCTTTCCCTGCATCGTCCGTGGCCCGGTTGATTTCTCCCACGGTTTCCATTTGCGGATTAATTCCGACCGCATGCGCCGATGCTCTGGTGTCCTGTGATAGCTCATAGCCTCCCCCTGATAGTTCGTTTGTCTTGTTGCCGGTTTTTCCCGCGCGCGCGTGCGATAGGTCACCGGGCGGCATACCGTTGTTCACCTGCTGGTGTCCATGGGCGATATTTGCCTGCTTCACGAATGCCACTTGGCGCGGGTTCTTGATGTCTGTCAGCGTCTGCAATGTGCTGCGCGATTGGGTTTGAGCCTTGAGCGCAAGCCGCATATAAACATCTGTTGCTCCCATGTGTTCACCCATGTTGAGGGCCGCACGGCGCGCCATTTCGTTGAAAATCTTGTCCAGCGCAATGGCTTGAGATACCAGCAACGCCTCTACCCCAGCCGTGTCGCCATCAATCACGGCCCCCGCTTTTTCCTGCATGGATGCAAGAACATCCATCAGGTTGGAATCGGGCAATGTGTCGATGGAGAATGTTTGCGCGGTCTGCGCGTTTCCTGCGTATGGCGACAACACGACATCAGCATAGAGCCGGTTACGGCTTTTCCCATCAGGTGATGCAGCAGGTGCTTTATCGGGATTTTTGTCTTTTGCCATTTCTGCCACTATTCCTGAAATCCGCGCCGTGTCGGCTGCCGGTCTTGGATGGCTATCTGCCTGCGCGGGTTGGCGCCTGCATAGCTGTCAAAGCGCATTTCCTCGGGGCGGTAGTTCAGCATCAGGTCACCCACCGGGCCGTTGCGGTTCTTACGCACCAGCAATTCGGCCAGGCCTTGCCACTGTGGGTTATCGCTGTACAGTTCTTCACGGTGCAGCATGGCTACGATGTCGGCGTCCTGTTCCACCTCTCCCGAGTCGCGTAGGTCGCTCATCATGGGCCGCTTATCCTGCCGGCTCTCAACGCCTCGGTTGAGCTGCGCCAGCGCGATGATGGGTACTCGCAACTCCTTGGCCAGCGCCTTGAGGCCGCGCGAAATGCTGCCGATTTCCTGGGTACGGTTTTCGCCTTGCCCGCGCATCAGTTGCAGGTAGTCGATAACGATCAAGTCGAGGCCGTGCTGGCGCTGAATGCGCCTTGCCTTGGCCCTGACGTAGGCGGTACCGATAGCAGGGCGGTCATCGATGAAAAGGCGTTGCTCGCCGGCCTCATTGAGTTGATTGCCCAAGCGCTTCCAGTGGCCTTCGTCCTTGGTGCCGGTGCGCATGTCATGCACGGAAACGCGGGTGCGGGCCGACAGGATGCGCATGCCGATTTCGCGCGCGCCCATTTCCAGCGTGAAGAACAGCGCCGATCCGCCACGGCTCGCCACGTGATTGGAGACATTGCAGCCGAAGATGGTTTTTCCGACTGCCGGGCGAGCTGCCACGATGACCAGTTGCCCCGGCTCAAGTCCACCGGTCAGACGGTCAAAGTCATGGAAACCGGTCGCCAGGCCGGCAAGGTCTCCACCACGTTCACCGCGCTCATCGATGTAGTGCAGCGCATCACAAAACACATCATGCAATCCCTTGGGGTCGCTGCCTTTGCCATCGAGCAATCGCATCATGGCGTTTTCAGCGTCCTGGGCGATTTTTTCGGCATCCTTGAGGCCTCCACCTAGGCAAGCATCCTGAATGCTGACAGCGATGCCTAGCAGCCCGCGCATGACCGCCTTGTCATGCACGATTTCGGCGTACCTGCGGATATTGGCCGCACCTGGGGTGTTTTGCGCCAGTGCGCCGAGGTAGGCAATGCCGCCGACCTCCTGCAGCTTGCCGACTGATTCCAGCGCCTCGGCCACGGTCACGATGTCGGACGGCTTGCCCTGTTCGATCATGGTGCGGATGTGCTCATAGATCAGCCGATGGTCATGCCGATAAAAATCTTCCGCCGTCAGGAAGTCGGCAATCCTGTCCAGGGCATTGTTTTCCAGCAGCAGACCGCCAAGCACCGATTGCTCGGCCTCGCTGGAATGTGGGGGCAATGGCAGGTCAATGACGCTCATGCCGCCTCCCTGTGGTATTTGTTTTCAAGGCAGCCAGCAAAACCCTTTTGTGACATCAGGAAATCAATATCTGCGATGAATGCGGGCTTTCCAGGTTGTGGCGTAGCTCGCCCAGTCAGGAAAGGAGATTGTGCGCAAGTATCAAAGAAAGATTCCCAAGCAGTAACACCTTCTTCGACTGACGCATAGCCAAATGGCTTGCATGACAGTTTCGCGGCTTCGTTCCATCTTGCCTTGATAGCTCCGCGACGTGCCGAGTTGATAACTTTGCACTTCGGGTTGTCAGGCATGAAGCGATGAAACGCATCAACGATTCGATTTACCGGACACTGCAGGTGGCCTTCATCAGGCGATGACGGAGTTTTCTCCTGTTCTGGTTTCTGCTCCTGTTCCTGCTCCTGATAAGGTATACCCTTAGCGAAGGCTTCCGGTAAGGCTTTGGCGAAGGCTTCCGGTAAGGCTTCCGCAAAGTCTTTCGCCCTTGAAATAGTGCGGTTCTTCAAAGGGCATTCGGGGAGCATGTCGAGCGATCCAACCCATGCTTTGACCACGTTTGGCGATTCAGGAGAGTTGTATCGAATGAAGTTCGGCAGGGCGATCAAACAAGCCTTTGCATCATGCTCTGCCATACCCTTCTGCAAGGCTTCATGGAAGGCTTTGCGGAAGCCTTCTGCATCCCATCCAAGTTCTTCGGCTAGCCCTGCGACTGTTGCCCTCATCGCTCCCAGCGCCGTCATGTGGGGGTGGGTTAAAAGGAACAGAAAAGCCAGTTTCCCGCTATCGGACATAGAACGGAATTTCTCATCGTTCCAGATTCTAGGGTCTATTTTCGGTATCTGGCCATGGCTACACCCCCTTGGCCTTACGAATCATCATCAGGGTAGTGCGGATGTTTTTGCCGACTCGATGCCATAGCCAGCAGCATTTGCAAAGCGGATGGGACTCGTTTTTGGGGGTGAATGTGGCGCCGCATGATGTGCACGATTTCATCATGACGCCCTCCGCTCACGCTCGATGCGCAGCAGTGCGCCAAGTACACGCCCCTTGACCGACTTTGCGGGCGGGAATACCATTTCTGCGCTGCTTGTTACATTTGACGCCTCGGAAGCCTGGCCGCTTACCGGGGTGTTTTCATTTGGGGTGTTCATTGCGCACCCTCGTTGAGCAGCTTGGCAATGTCTGAAACTGGCCACAGCAGCTTGTTACCAAACTTCACAGGCCTGATGCCGTAATAGCTTCCGCACTCGTTATACCGCTTTCTGATGGTAATTACCGCCCGGCTTATAGCCCTGGAAAGCTCAGAGGTCTGAATGTGGTCGCGCCCGTTGGCAATTTCTGCCAAGGCCAGAGGAATATGATTTGATGCCATGTCATGCACTCCAAGTAAACCCGCTTATGCGGTATGGAATGCATCTTGGTGGAGTGCTTTGCTGCTGCCGAAACCCTATAGTTTCGGAGAAAATAGGCGATTAATGTATTCGCCCAGGCTTGTTAAATCAGAATCAGATGGGATGCTGTATGTTTTCGGATCAACAATGTCCTGGTTCGGCTCGTGAACGGCCTTGTTCAAGTCGCTCTCAAGTGACCCCAGCCTTACCCCTGATGCAACACTTAGTTGCTTGAGGGCCGCGGTATCATCCTTGGCAATCCCGGCACTCTTGAGGTGCTTCACAGCGGCCAATATCACAGCCCGTCGATGATGCACTGATGCATTTACCGGGCGCCCGCCCCGCCCTCCGGCAGGCTTAAAAAGTGGGTTATGTTGGCCGTTGTCCACATCCTGCAAGGCCAAAATTAGCGTGTGGATCGTGTGAATGGATCCATCAACTGGCAAAGGTGTGCTTGCAAGGTAATCCATCAGCGCCCAAAGCGTGCGCTCTGCTCGATCTCTGAAAACAATATTCTTGTCGTCAGACCTGTAAGTCTCGATGCCTTTCAGCGCTTCTTGCAATCGGGCATGAGCCTCGACAATTGCGATTAAATCCTGACCATCCATGCGCGCCCCTTTGCGCCCCTTAAGAAGGAAGCCGCACCAACCGGGTAAGGGTTTCCCGGTGTTCGCCCCGTCGAGCTAGGCGCGGCTATTCGGTTAATGCAACAGTGAGCTTAACCGCTGCCCATCTGTCGCTTTGCTCAACTCGGTAAAACCTTGCAGCACCATCTTTACGGCCCGGTAATTCATATCCAGCAACTGCGGCCACAAGGTAGGTGGATATTCGCGCGCAATTTCTGCCATGAACTCCATCAAATACGGCAATGCCGCCTTAAAATCAGGGTCGCATTCCTGCCAATGCGCCTGCATCGTTTCGATCATGGCTGCAGATTGGTTAATCGTGAAGTCATGCACTGTGCTCATATCAGCCTTTCATATTTGGATGGCCGGATGGTACTGCGCAAATCGCTTTCCCACCCGGTCTAATATCTCGCGCTACTCTCCATTCCATGCGTTGATAAGCAAGGCATCGCGAGAGGGCAGGCCACCCATAACATCCTTGTCCGTGATGACTTCCGAAACCGTCATTTCCAGAATGTTGCCGGTCCCGACCTGCTTAAGTTCAACGGTAACTGGATCATCAATGTTGATAGCCTTGATGCGGTATTGAGCAGCTTGGTTATGCATGGCTGGCCTCGCTTTCATGCTCCCCACGGTATTTCTTGAAAAAATCGTCAAGCGCATAAACCGCTTCGGCTTCACCGGCCATGCTCTCTATAAGTTCAATCGTGTTAATGCTGATAATGTCGCGGTTATCTTCTGGAACGTCCCTCATACGGTTTAACAGCAATAGCGCTACGGTTTGAATTTTTTCCAGCTTGCCAGAAATTCCTTCAAAGTGGCATTGCGCCACAAACAGTTCGTTATTTCCAATTGATGTAAAATCGGCGTCAGCCATGGTGCTTACCTCCTATACAGGTACTGCATTGTGGTTAGGGTGGGCTGGTGCTCCGCCAAGATCAACCAGCCTTCCCGCTTTTGCCTGATACCGTCAGGCGGCGGTGTTACTCTTTATGCCGCAGCAGCTTCGCGGATCGTTTCAGCCGCCCACTGGTTCAGGCTCTTGCCTTCGGCGATGGCCGCAGCGGTTGCGGCTTCATGTGTCTTGGGATCAAGGCGCAGCACGAACTTCCCGGAATACGACTTGCGGGGCTCTACGCCATCCTCGGCACAAGCGTCCAGGAACACCTTGAGGGAAATTGCACCCTCATGCTTCAAACCTTCAATGTCCTTGGCGTAAAAATCTGCGCCACCATTCAGCCCGACGAACTCACCCCGGAACATTTCCAGTTCAGGATCGTAGGCAACCACGGCCTGATAGCCGTCTATCATCATCACGTTTTTCATGGCCTTACTCCGTGTTCATCCAACCATCTGCGCACGCTCTCAACCGCGCCCTTGTCAGTATTCGGTGATGGGTGCGGGCGGTGGAATACTCGCCGCTCTCCGAACAGCCTGACCAGCACGCGCGAGCCTTCGCGCTCTTCAACTTGCGCACCCAACTCGACAAATAACGCCTCGATGTCTCGCCACTGGATATTTGCACTGATTGGCCGGTGGTATATCAACTCCAGCGTTTTTTCGTGTTTGCGCTTCATGGTCAAATGATACTATTTATTGATACTGTGTCAAGGTTATTTTACGGCCTGCAAGGCGGGCTTTTCATCTTCGGTCTGAACCGCAATCCCGGCCTGTTCCAATATCCAAGCCTCGATCTTTTCATGCCACATACGCAGCAGGTCAATTGGGCGCCGGCGATAATGCTTTTCAGCAATGGCGCTTGGCGCATGCCCCATAATCTGTGCTGATATGCCGGTCGGCACCTCTACCCACTCGCACAGCGTGCCGAAAGAGCGGCGCAGGCCGTGCAGGGTCAGGTGCGGTAGGCCAGCGACTTCCAGCGCTTGCATGTGTGCTGGGCGTGGCTCTGCCAGCCGGCCATCCTCTGCAGTGCGGCTGTAGAACACCCAGGGCGAGGGTTTGAACTGTTCGCCCCGTTCTTCCATCTTGCGTAGCTGCCGCACCGTGGGAGGCGTTGCATTGCGGCGCTTCAAGTCCAGCAGCAAGGATGCGACATAGGGCGTCAACGGGATAACGCGCTGACCCTCTACCTTGTCGCGGATCGTGAGGGTTTTCCATTTGAAATCGACATCCGACCAGCGCAGTGCAAGCAGTTCCTCGCGCCTGGCACCGGTAATCAGTAAAGCTTGCAGATAGCCGCTGATAACGGGATTGTTGATTTTGCGCACAGAATCGAACCATCCGGCCAACTGCTCGCGCTGCAGGCAGTCATCCTTTGCCCCGCTCTTGGGGATGGCCTTGCGTACATCCGATGCACGGTATGCATCTGACGGGATAAGCCCCTTGTATTCAGCCTTGCCATCCGCCCAGCGGATAAACGCACGCAGTAGCCGGTAACTTTGCGCGGCGCTGGTGGGGCGCGTGGCTGACTCTGCTTGCAGCCATGAGGCGATGCGCGCGCCGGTCAGGTTGGGCAGCAGCTCGGGCAGGAGGGGTTGCAGTGGCCCGGATATGGTCAGCTTGTCGCTGCGCTTTCTCTTCTCACCACCAGCAGCGGCAAGGCGGATATGGTCTGCAAGGTGACGGTCTCCCCACGATGCCTTATTGGCCTCGATGTACGCTTGCCAGGCATCGCCTAAGGTGGCGTCACGTCTTTCCTGCTCTGCCTTCCTGGCTTCTGCGCGGGCCGCAAGCTCGCGCTTTTGTTCGCGTGGGTCTATGCCTTTATCAAGCAAGATTTGAATGGATCGGGACTCAATGCGGGCGTCATCAATACCCCATGATCTGACGTTGCCGATGGTGATGCGCACGGCCCGGCCATGGAGCTTGCCTTGGTGGATGTATGCCTTTGCCCCGTTTTTGGTGGCCCTTACTGCCAGCCCAGGGGCTTCGGTATCCCACAGGAATGCCTGCTCTCCACCAGCGCAAGCAAACTCGCTTACTCGGCCTGCCGTCAGCTTCACCTTTGCCATAATTTCAGCCCCATGTAACCGCTATGTAACCAGAATTATGGAATACAACGCTACGCAAAGCAACGTTATGAGATGAGGATATTACATAAAAGCAAGCAACTGCGCCGTCTTTGGCCAATTGGTGGAATGCAATGATACGAGGATAAATGCATTTTTAAGCGGATTCATAATCCGTAGGTCGAGGGTTCAAGTCCCCCCATCACCACCAAATAAAACGGCCCGCAGAAATGCTGGCCGTTTTTGTTTTGTATTTGCCAGGAAATGGTTGTTTTGCTAGTGCCGCTTCTTGAAGATGCATATAATCCTTTGGCAATTCGCGGTATTTCATAAACTCCACTGCTAGGGATTCATGGAAGGCAAACTTTTTTCCCAGGATTTCCTGTTCGATGGCATCCGTGCTACCCCGGTGTGGGACAGGCTGACGGATGTGACGCTGGGAGTCTTTCTGGACGGGCTGAGACAAATCTATGCCCCGTTGGCTGCGGACAGTGCTCTCAACGAAGCCAATACCGAAGCCGATATAATTGAAAAAGTGCTCGACCTGCTTGGCTGGCGCGACTTGACGCTCAAACAGGTCACTGCGACTAGTACGCGGCGCGACGACGTACCCGATTTTTTGCTTTTTCCCGATGACGCTGCCAAGCAAACCGCTCGGGCCGAGAAGCGGGAAGACAGGCGTTATCGGCATGGCATCGCCATTCTCGAAGCCAAAAAATGGATGCGCCCGCTGGATCGAGGCGACGCCACGGACCGGCTCGACCCCGGCACGCCCTCCAACCAGATACTGCGCTATCTTTCCAGCGTCGAAGTTGCCTCGGAGCGCAGCATCCGCTGGGGTGTCTTGACCAATGGCGCCGTGTGGCGACTGTATTGGCAAGGCGCCCGCTCGCGGTCGGAAGAGTTTCTTGAAATTGACCTCGCATCATTGTTGGGTGTGCCCGGCACCTCGCAAGATATTTTCAACAGTGATGTCCGGCATGGCATCAGGCTGTTCCATACCGTGTTCCACCGCACGGCATTCCTGCCGCAGGAATGGGACGAAGCGGGCCGCACCTTCCACGAATATGCCTTTAATGAAGCCAGGCTGTACGAGGAAAAAGTCTCGCAGGACCTGGGGGCACGGGTATTTGCCAGCATCTTCCCGCAACTTGCTGACGCCCTGGCGGCGGGGGACGAAAAAGCCGATACCACATCAGCGGAATATCTTGCCGAATTGCGCGAAGCCACGCTGATACTGCTCTACCGTCTGCTGTTCATCCTCTACGCCGAAGATCGCAACCTGCTACCAGTCCGCGATGTGCGTTATGACGACTACGCCTTGCGTAAAATTCGCGAAGACATTGCAAAACGCCGCGATGCCAACGACGCTTTCAGCAACACCGCCAGCCGCTACTGGCAACACCTCGGTGACTTGTTCCGCATCATCAGCGTGGGCGATGCCTCCATCGGCATGCCCGCCTACAACGGCGGCCTGTTCGAGGAAAATCGCGCCCCGCTGCTGTCGCGCGTCAAAGTGCCCGATGCCCGGTTTGCACCACTGCTGGACGACCTGTCGCGCCGCGCCGACCTGTTGCGCGCCTGGATCAACTATCGCGACCTTTCCGTGCAGCACCTTGGCGGTATCTACGAGCGCCTGCTGGAATACAGCCTAGTGCAGGAACAAGGCCGCATTGTCGCCCGCCCGGCCAGCTTCGCCCGCAAGACCAGCGGCAGTTATTACACCCACGATGGCTTGGTCAACCTCATCATCAAGGAAACTGTAGGCCCATTGGTGGGGGAAAAACTCGCCGCTTTCCGTGCCCAATTGCAAGCCTGGGCAAAGAAACACGAGATCAAGCCGGAAGACTGGAAAACGCTGGATAGCCTGGACCCGGCCAGCGCCATGCTCGACCTCAAGGTATGCGACCCGGCCATGGGCAGCGGTCACTTTCTGGTGTCGCTGGTGGACTGGATGGCGGATGCCGTGCTGGAGACCATCGCCGATGCCGAGCTGGAAGTTGCCGCCCAGCCTTGGGCCAGGGATGCCGCCAACCCCTGGTCATCGCCGTTGGTGGCGCGTATCAAGGATATTCGAGAGCGCATCCTCACTGCCGCGCGCAAAAATCATTGGGCTGTCACCGAAGCCCAACTCGACGACCGTCACATCGTGCGGCGTATGATCTTGAAGCGCGTCATTTTCGGCGTGGACAAGAACCCCATGGCGGTGGAACTCGCCAAGGTCGCCCTGTGGCTGCACACCTTTACCGTCGGTGCGCCACTGTCGTTCCTCGACCACCACCTGCGCTGTGGCGATTCGCTGTTTGGCGGCAAGGTACGTGACATCGCTGATGAACTGAACAAACTGCAAGGCGGCCTGTTGCAGCAGGATGACCTGCTGCGCGTCAAATCCGCCAGCGACACCATGCAACTCATCGGCAACCTCACCGATATCGACATTGCCGAGGCGCACCACTCCAAGGCACTGATGCAGCAAGTCAACGATGGCCTGCGCCCGATGTGGCGCGCACTAGACTTCTTGCAGGCACGGCGCTGGGCGGGCAAGGCCGAGCAAAAGGATTACCAGCAAACCTGGGTCGGCCTGCTGGCACAAGAATACGGCGACAACCTGCTGGAATCGGTGGATTTTCTCGCCAAGCGCGGCATCAAGCTGCCCAGCGAGCGGCAGAAGCAGGCGCACGCCACCGTGCAACAAGCCCTGGCAAGAGCGGAGCAGGAGCATTTTCTACATTGGGAGCTGGCTTTCCCCACCGTCTTTGACCCCTCGCCCTCCGGGAGAGCGGGTGAGGGCAGCGGCTTCGACGCCATCATCGGCAACCCGCCGTGGGATCGCATCAAACTGCAAGAGGTGGAATGGTTTGCCGAGCGCCGCCCGCAAATTGCCTTGGCCAGCAAGGCTGCTGACCGCAAGAAGCTGGTTGCCGACTTGCAGAAATCGAATGACCCGCTGTGGCGGGATTATCTCGCCGCGCAGGAAAGCGCCGAAATTGCCGCCCAGGTGGCGCGCAGCTGTGGCGATTACCCGCTGCTTTCCGGCGGCGACATCAACCTCTATTCGTTGTTTGTCGAGCGGTCGTCCGCCTTGATTCGCCCCGGCGGGCTGGTCGGGCTGCTCACACCTTCCGGCATTGCGGCGGATAAAGGCGCGGCGGAGTTTTTCCGCACGTTGTCGGAAACCGGGCGGCTGGCGGCATTATTTGATTTCGAGAACAAGAAAACTTTCTTCCCGGATATCCATGCCAGCTTCAAATTCTGCGCTTTGGTGTTTGGCGGGCCGCAACGCCTGTTTGGCGTGGCGCGCTGCGCCTTTTACCTGCACCAACTGGAAGAGATGGACGACCCAGCGCGTATCCTGCCTTTAAGCGCGGATGACTTTTCGGCGGTTAATCCCAATACCGGTGCCGCGCCGATTTTCCGCAACCGGCGCGACGCGGAAATCACCACCGCCATTTACAGGAAATTCCCCGTGCTGGTGGACAGGCGGCATGAAAGCAAAACCCAACCGCCGGTTAAAGTCTGGCCGGTGCGCTATTGCCGCATGTTTGATATGACCAACGATTCCGGCCTGTTCAGGCGCCGCGAGGAACTGGAACAGGACGGCTGGTATCCGGTAGGCGGCAACCGCTGGAAGAAAGGCGAGGCGGAGGCAGTGCCGCTGTATGAAGGCAAGATGGTGCAGATGTATGACCACCGCGCCGCCAACGTGGTGCTCAACCATGACAACCTGCACCGCGCGGCGCAACAGGAGGCCGCGACCTTGACGCAACATCAAGACCCGCAATTTGCACCCATTCCGCAGTTTTGGGTGGAAACAAGCGAGGTGCGCCAGCAATACGCCGGGGCATGGGTGCTGGGCTTCAAGGAAATCACCGCCCCCACTAACGTGCGCAGCATGATTGCCTGCATTGCACCAGGCGTAGGCTTTGGTAACAAGCTTCCCCTGTGGCTACCGGAAGCCGGAAACGAAATTGACTACGCCAAATTTGCGCCGTTGCTGCTGGCCAACTTCAACAGCTTTGCCTTCGACTTTGTGTTGAGACAAAAGCTGCAAGGACAAACACTCAACCTGTTCATCGTCGAACAACTGCCGCTGATCCGCCCCGAGCAGTTCACCCGGGTGGAAGGCATGCCACTGCTCCCGGAGGTCGTGCGCGAAGAAGTGCTGCGCCTCAGCTACACCGCGCACGATCTTGCCCCGTTCGCCCGCGACCTCGGCTACGCTGGCCCGCCCTTCGCCTGGGACGAGGACGATCGCCGCCATCGCATGGCCCGGCTCGACGCGCTGTTTTTCCATCTCTACGGCATCAGCCGCGACGATGCGGCCTATATCCTCGACCAGTTCCCCATCGTGCGTGAGCAGGACGAAAAAGCGCATGGCCGCTACCTGACCAGGGATTTGATCCTCGCCTACATGAACGCCGTGGCGGCGGGGGATTTCACCACCGTAGTGCAGGTGACGGCATAACATGGATGGTTTGCACGAACTGCTGACCCGTCATGTATCTCTGGCCGGGAATGGTAGGGACGGTTTTTTCGACTTGTCCAATAGTCATGCCTCTCCTGGATTCTGGACGGCATATGCAGCGCGGGCCAGGTTGCGCAATTTGACGCTGGATGACCTTGCCATTCGTGATGACGCGCTGGAGTATGCCAAGGCGATTGCTATCGAGCATGCGCTGGGCCAGGCCGATACCTACCATTATTCCCGAAAACGCGCCGGAGCCAATTACAGCCCGCTGGTGTTGCTGGAAAGCCGCGAACAAACGGATGGGGCAACCGGGGAAATCAACTCTTGCATCCGGCGCTTGTTCCAGGAACCGCAGTACTCGGAATTTGTCTCTAGCATGTGCGAACTGGTGGGGGATTTGCTGGATAACGTGTGGGCGCATGGTCAGGTTACAGGGTTCTCGATGGCACAAAGGTGGCGCGACCCTCCGCATGGTTTTCTGTTTGAGTTTGCCGTGGCGGATTGTGGGCATGGATTCTTGCGGGAGTTATGCCGGGTAGGTATTCCCAACATCCCGGACGATCAGGCTGCTATCGAGTGGTGTATCCAGCCCGGCAATTCCACCAAGAAGCGTGCGGTGGAAGATGCTTGGGAACAGCGGGTGCCGCCGGACATGATGGGTAACCCGATGGGGCGGCATGGTCGTGTGGTGGAAAGTGACAATCACCACATGGGGCTGGGGTTGGCAAAATTGATCAGCGCGGTGGAACGGTTCCATGGCTGGTGCTGGCTCGCCAGCGGAGATTCAATGCTGTATATCAGCCCGGACGCCAACCGGATTTACCAGAAAATTCCCATCCCCTGGCAGGGTGTGGCGCTGGCCTGCCGCTTCGGGCCGAATGCTGTTTCTGGGGTAAAGCCGCAGTATGACGCAGATGAATTAGAGACTATACTTAGCTCGTTGTTCAGGAGTTAATACCGTGAATACTTTCAATCTCGACATCAACTATTCCGACCTGGCTTCCCGGCAAGCAGCGGCAGAGTTGCGCGCTGTGATTGAGGAGCATGCTGCCGCGGGCAATCAGGTGGCGCTTAACTTTAAGAATGTTTTTTCCGTTTCAGAATCCTATGCCGATGAGCTGTTTGGCGTGCTGGTCGTGCGCTATGGTTTAGAATGGCTATCGGGCAGCGTATCCATCCAGAATGCAAGCCCGGTTGTATTTCGTGCAATCGTTTCCGCAATTCGCCAGCGCCTGACCAGCCTTTCTACAACCCCCGATATTGCGCTTCTTGTAGCTCGTCAGGCGTTGGAGCGGCGGCAGTCCAAGGTTGGCGTATAGAGTAGTCGTGTAGTTTCGGGACATAAGCAAACGGCCTCATGAGAGGCCGTTTTTATTCCTGTCTGCTGTCTCTACTGTCGCCGCCTGGCTTTTTTCGCGGCTTCCTCTGCAGCCAGCAGCTCGGCTTCTTCTTCCGCTTTTTTCTTGGCTTTGGCTTCTTTGACCTTGGTGATGTTGTCGATATGTTTCAGCCACCAGGCGCTGGCGTCCTTTTGTGCCTTGGCTTCCTCTCTGGCGCTGATCAGGCCGGCCATTTTGTCGCGTTCTTCTTCAGCTTTGAGCACCTGGCTATTCTGTTGCAGTTGTTCTTCGGTAATGGCGGGGTTGTCTTCCGGGATTTTTTCGCCGGAGGCGCCGATGGCGTACCAGGTGTAGGCACGTGGCAGGTTGCGTTTGCCGGCTTCGCCAGTGGCGTACATGTTGCCGATCATGATGGCGGCGGCGACATCGCCGTTTTCAGCCAGTTTTTCCGCCCATTTGAGCGCTTCTTTGTAGTTGGGCGGGGTGTCGTAGCCGTTGTAGAGTTTGATCGCCAGCAGTTTTTGCGCATCGGGTTGCCCGGCCTTGGCGGCTTTGCGCAGCCAGCGCAGGGCTTGTGCGGTATCCCTGGGGATGCCGCGGCCGTAGTTGTAGCGGCTGGCGAGTTCAAACTGTGCGGTGAGATCGTCGGTGTTGGCTTTATCCAGCAGCTGGTTGAGCGGCAGTTGGTCGTACTTGGTTTTTTTCGGCGGTTCTTCGACCGGTTTTTTCTTTGGGGCGGGGCTTTCTCGCATGTCGCCCTGGATGGTGTTGATGACATCGTAGCCGCTGTCGGCGGGCGCCGGGGCATCTGCCGCGGTGGCAGGCAGGCCGTGGGCGGCGCTGATAGTGAGGGCGGCGAGGAGTGCTGGGAGTAAATGTTTGCGCATGATGGTTGGGTTCGCGGTAGCTGGGTTATAGTGGCCGAAAAGTGATGGTATCAATTCAAAAAATGCGTCCCGAAGTCATTATTGTCTGTGTTCGCCACCGCGCTAACCCCGATGTGCCGTCATGCGGCGCACGCGGGGCGGAGGCCATTGCCGGGCGGCTGTCGCAAGAGCTTGAAGCACGAGGCTTACCGCTGCGGCTGGAGCGTTTCGATTGCCTGGGCAAATGCGAGCTTGGGCCTAATCTCAAAATTTCTCCCGGTGGAGATTTCTGCCACGGCGTCACCCTGGAATCCATTCCGCAGTTGCTGGAACAAATCGCTTCGACGCTGTGAGCTTGCATCTGCGCCATCCTCAGGGCGTGTAGCCAGGAATTTTGGAAGTGTCGACTTCGTCGATCTGGTCCGGTTCCAGGAACTGCTTGGCGTATTGCAGGTAGATTTTTTCACGGATGAACAGGTCGAACAGGTCCGGGTCGACGTGGTTGTCCAGCTTCATCTTGCCGAGGATGAACAGCGATTCGGACAGCGTCTTGGCTTTTTTGTATGGCCGGTCGCGCGCGGTTAGCGCTTCAAAGATGTCGGCAATACCCATGATGCGGGCGGGAATGGACATCTGGTCGCGCGTCAGGCCGCGTGGATAGCCTTTGCCGTCCATGCGCTCGTGGTGGCCGCCGGCGTATTCCGGAACGCGTTTGAGGGCCTTGGGGTAGGGCAGCGATTCCAGCATGTTGATGGTGACCACGATGTGGTTGTTGATGATTTCGCGCTCTTCGTTGGTGAGCGTGCCGCGGGCGATGTTGAGGTTGTAGATCTCGTTTTCGCTGAGGAACGGTACGCGTTCGCCCTTGTCGTTGATGTAGGTGTAGGCACCGATGCTACGTACGCGGTCCTGGTGTTCCTGCGTCATGAATTCGCCGCCGATGTTGGCCTTGCGGATAAATTCGCGGTCGTCGTCGAGTTGGTCCTTGTAGGCGCGCAGTTGGACTTCCATTGACGGAAGGCGGTCTGGACGGCCTTTTTGCAGGGCTTCAACCTGCTTGCGCAGCATTTCGATTTCAGCCTGGGCTTTGAGTACCTCGAAGCGGCTGTCCACCAGTTCGATGCGGTCAAAAATGGTGGCCAGCTTGGTGGCTTTGTCCACCACGTATTCCGGGGTGGTGACCTTGCCGCAATCATGCAGCCATGCGGCAATGCGGAGTTCGTACAATTCCTTTTCCGACATCGTAAAGTCAGCCAGTGGGCCGGTTTTGGTTTCGACTGCGGATTTGGCCAGCATCATGGCCATTTCCGGCACGCGCCGGCAGTGGCCGCCGGTATAGGGCGACTTTTCGTCGATCGCGTCAGCGATCAGGGTGATGAACGATTCGAACAGCGCTTTCAGGCCTTCGATCAGGTTGTGGTTGGTGAGCGCCACTGCGGCTTGCGAAGCGAGCGATTCAACCAGTTGCTGGTTTTCGGCGGAGAACGGGATAACGTCCGTGGTGCCTGGCGTCTGTGCGTTCAGCAATTGCAGCACCCCGATGATTTCATTTTCATGATTTTTCATCGGGATGGTGAGGAACGACTTGGAACGGTAGCCGGTGTTGGCGTCAAACTTGCGCGTGCCGGAAAAGTCGAAGCCTTCTTCTTCGTAGGCATCGGCAATGTTGACGGTTTTGTCGTTGATCACCGAATAGGCCGCCACCATGTTGGTGTTGGGCGAACCGTCCTCGCGGTAGAGCGGTAGCGGGGGAAACGGAATATCCTTGCCGGTGGTGCCGCCCATGGCGATATGCAGCGAATCCGTGCGCATGATTTCGAATTTGAGCTTGTTGTCGTCAGTGACCGTGTACAGGGTTCCGCCATCAGCGTTGGCGATTTCCTTGGCACCCAGCAAAATCATCTCCAGCAGGCGTTTGGTGTCCCGCTCCGAAGACAAGGCCACGCCAATGCGGTTAAGCCTGGCGATGTTTTCCAGTGTTTTTTTTGGGTCTGACATGTTTTGGCTCACCTTGCTGATCCTGCACGGAACCTGGTTCCGGAGACTTTACTTTCAACAAGCGCAAGATTGGCGCAAAGCCGCGCTTACGTCAACAGGCAAGCGCGGCTGCGTGTGATTACTTGCGTTTGCGGCTGGCTTCGTCCGGACGCAGGTCTGCGGCCAGGTGGTCCAGCACGCCGTTGACGTATTTGTGGCCGTCAGCGCCGCCGTAACGCTTTGCCAGCTCAATGCCTTCGTTGATGACAACGCGGTAGGGAATGCTGGGGTCGAACGCCAGCTCATAAGCGGCAATGCACAGGATGGCATGTTCCACCGGACTCAGTTCTTCGATTTTGCGATCAACGAACTGCCCCAGCTTCAGGTGCAGGCCATCCAGGTTTTCCAGCACGCCGTGCAGCAGGCGGGTGCAGTAGCCCTGGTCTGCACGGGCAAACGTGGCGTCTTCGGTGAGCTGGGGCAGGATGCTTTTTTCAGCATTGCCGCTCAGGAAATACTGGTACAGGCCTTTCAGTACCAACTCCCGGGACAGCCGGCGGTTGCCATTGCTTTTGGATGGGGTCGCCTCGGTCGAGGCTGCTTTGCTTGGGGTTTCGCTCATAGATGCCTTAATAAGTTTGCCATTTCAACGGCGACCCGCGCGGCTTCCGCGCCTTTGACCGACATGCGGGCCAGTGCCTGGTCGTCGTTTTCCGTGGTGAGGATGCCATTGGCGATCGGGACGCCGGTTTCCAGCTGTACTTCCGTGATGCCGCTGGCGGATTCGTTGGCGACAATTTCAAAGTGATAGGTTTCGCCGCGAATGACGGCGCCGAGTACGATCAATGCGTCGTAGTGGCGGCTTTTTGCCATTTTCAGCAGCAGCAAGGATGTTTCCAGCGCGCCTGGCACGGTGGCCAGTGTGATGTCGTGATCGGCAACACCCAGTTTGTACAGCTCGGCCACGCAGGCGGACAACAGGCCATCACCGATGTTCTGGTTGAAGCGAGACTGCACGATGCCGATACGCATGGAGTGCCCGGAGAGGTCTTGTTCCAGTGTTTTCATGGGTGAGTGCTTTCCTTAGTTGTTTTGCCAGCGCCTGGCGTGAGAAAAATGCTGGCGCCAGTTGTCCTGGTAGCGTTGCGCCAGCGGGTGGTTGCCACGAATCAGCAGCAGGTTTTCTGCATTCTTGAACTGTGCTGCGAAAGTGAAATTATAACTCCCTGTGATGACAACAACATCAGGAGTCCCTGCATCGATTACCATCACCTTGTTGTGGGCGCTCTAGTGCTCGCCATCCAGCCACACCGGAACGCCGGCATTCGCCATTTGGGAAATCTTTTCGCCGGTGATGCGCCGGGTTTGCTCCTGGTCGGCAATCAGTTTGACGTCAACGCCGCGCTTGTGGGCGGCGATCAGTGCCTGCGCGATATCCTTGTGGGTGAAGGAGAACGCCTGCACCAGGATCTGCTTGCGGGCGCGGGTGACGGCACTGATGATCAGCCCCGCGACATCCTGTTCTGGTGAAAACGCAACTTCGATGGTGCCGCTGGCCGTGAGGGCGCGACTCGGTTCGGCATTCTGGAACGCCTGCGCGGGAAAGCTTGCGACCAGCAGCCAACAAGCGGCTAAAAAGCCGCTTTTACGCAACATTCGCGACGTCGGCTACAGGGCTGGCAGGGGTTGCATGGTTCTCGAAATCCAGAACCACTTTGTCGTCGGCATCGGTGTCCACTGTCACATGGCCGCCATCAGCCAGGCGACCGAACAGCAGTTCGTCAGCCAGAGCGCGACGGATGGTGTCCTGGATCAGGCGTGCCATGGGGCGCGCGCCCATCAGCGGGTCGAAGCCTTTTTTCGCCAGGAATTCTTTCAGCGCCGGGGTGAAATTGACGTCCACTTTCTTCTCGTGCAACTGGTCTTCCAGTTGCATCAGGAATTTGTCTACCACGCGCACAATCACGCTGTGGTCGAGTGGTTTGAACGATACCGTGGCATCCAGGCGGTTCCTGAATTCCGGGGTAAACAAGCGCTTGATTTCCGCCATTTCATCGCCGGCCGCCTTGTTGGCGGTAAAGCCCATGCTGGTTTTGGATAATGCTTCAGCCCCGGCATTGGTGGTCATGATGATGGTGACGTTGCGGAAATCCGCCTTGCGGCCATTGTTGTCTGTCAGCGTGCCATGGTCCATCACTTGCAGCAGGATGTTGAAAATATCCGGATGGGCTTTTTCAATCTCGTCCAGCAGCAGCACCGAATACGGCTGCTTGGTGATGGCTTCGGTGAGTAGGCCGCCCTGTTCAAAGCCGACATAACCCGGCGGCGCGCCAATCAGTCGCGACACGGCATGGCGCTCCATGTATTCCGACATGTCGAAGCGCACCAGTTCGATCCCCAGAGTATAGGCCAGCTGGCGCGCGACTTCGGTCTTGCCGACGCCGGTAGGCCCGCTGAACAGGAAGGCGCCGATGGGCTTGTGGGTGTTGCCCAGGCCGCTGCGCGACATCTTGATGGCGGCGGAAAGTGCGTCAATTGCGGCATCCTGGCCGAATACCACGGCTTTCAG
>JABLTH010032727.1_pt1 | contig 26092 bp, 20 predicted proteins | sample 7875711 | NCBI WGS metagenome assembly JABLTH01 (sample SAMN14941262, study PRJNA633318) | bioreactor metagenome | isolation source: bioreactor | place: China | collected 2019-03-05 | reverse complement strand
GCCCGTCAGCTCATAGTCACGGCACTGACCGATCACCTGCGGGAGATGCGTGTTCGCGTGAATCCCCGCGAGGGGATCATCGCCATGCGCCAGGGGCTCAAGGAACGCGCGCTTCTGGAATCTCTGCGCGAGTTTCAGGTGCTCGGGCCGACCCGTGGTGCTGTAGACATTGAGCAACGCCTCGTGCATGCCCCCGAACTCGTTGCCCAGCATCGCCTGCATGTGCGCGTCGTCGAGGCGGGCGCACCGCCGGTCCACCCAATCCACGAGTCGGACCACGACGTCCAGGGACGCTTGATCGCCCGCGTAGGCGTGCATCTCCCACAACCCAAGGATGACCTTGTGGAGCGTGTAGTAGGGCGCCCACACCGCCCGGCCGGCCTCGACTCGGTCGAACAACTCGCTCGGAAACGCCGAGACGTACCCATCGCCCAGCTTGTTCTGGCACTCCGCAATCCCCGAGACAACCCTGGCGGCGTTGGCTCTGAGCGCGGCGTCACCCGTCTGCCCAATCACCCGTGCGCACGCAGAAAGATAGTGCCCCACGAAATGCCCGCGAAGCTCGACGCCCGGGCCTTCCCAGCCGCCGTAGGGCGTACCTGGCGCCGGAAGGCCGGCAGTCGTGCGAAAGCTCCAGAGCAAGCGATCGGGGTCGAGTGATTTCAGGTACCGAACATTCAGCTCGAACGCGTCCCTGATCGGGCCGGCGCCGAGCTCCACGCTCCCGATCGGCATGGGCTCCATCGCAAATGCGATCGCGGCGGGCAATGGCGCGCCCGTGGCTTTGTCGTCACCAGCGACCGAGGGCAACCCGGGCTGAGCGCCCGACCCGGCGGCGATCAACATCGAGCCCGCCAGCATCAGGAAGTGATCGCTCATCGCTCTGACGAAACATGGCACGATCAGCCCTAATCTCGCTCGCCGTGCTCTCATGAGCGCTCCATGGGTTGAGTGTTTGGTTCGATCGCTGGGGGTGCGATTCAGGCCAGAGCCGGAGTGTCATCGGTGATCGCGTCGCCGTTGTTGCGCGCCATGCTCTCGTCGGTCACGGGGAACATCACGCGATCGAGCCCGGCCCAGACCAGGCCCGCCATGCGGTGACGGTCGCTGAAATCGACGGACACCTCCCCGAACCGCCCCCACATCGCGCCGCGCGAGATCGACGACGAGAGGTGGTGAGCCACCGATTCCGGCAGGTCGTTGATCCAGCCGCTGAGCACGACCCGCCTGACCCCCAGCACATTCATCGCCCCGGCGATCGTGGCGCCGGCGATGTCGAGTGATCTCGACAGCCAGGGCCGGATGCCCTTGTCTTCGATGTCCTTCTTCATCGCCGCCCAGGTCTTGGGCGCCTTCTTGCTGGTTTCGGCGAAGCTGGTGATCAGGCCGCTCTGAGAGAGCAACGTTTCGACGCACCCGGTCGAGCCGCACCCGCATTTGCGCGTGTTGCCGATGATGGGCGTGTGCCCGAGTTCGCCGGACAGGGGGAGCGGGCCGTTGTAGAGCCTGCCGCGAACGACGGCCGCGCCGCCCACGCCGTCCCCAAGCTCGACGAGCAAGAAGTCGTCGCCGTCGGGATCGAGGGCGAGTTGTCCGAGCGCCATGGCCCGGTTCTCCTGCACGACAACGGTCGGCGCTTCGAACAGGCCTCGCAGCAATCGGGAGATGTTCACCCTCTCCATCCAGCGGATGTTGGGGCAGAGCAGGCTGCGTCCGCCGGCCTCGTCAACCACGCCTGGCATGGACACAAGAATGGCGTCGAGCGGGAGATTGGGGTCGCGAGGCAGGGACTTTCCGAGCTTGGCGACGAGTTCTTCCGGGCTCTTGGGGGTGGGGAGTTCGTGCGTCCACTGATCCTCGCGCTGCGCCGCGACCGGGAGATACGCCGCCCTGGTGCGCACGACCCCTATCTCGATCGCCAGGAAGCGTGTGCGCGAGCGGTTGAGGCGAACCATGGTGCCCGGCCGACCGATCTTGGGTCGCTCGCCGCGCGTGGCGGGATCCAGAGCCGCCGACGCGTCTTCGAGCACGGACGCCGCCAGGAGATCATCGACGATCTTCCCTGCGGTCGGCTGCGAGAGCTCGGTGAGGCGCGCCAGATCGGCGCGCGATGCCGTTCCTACCGACAGGAGCGCTCGCACCACCTTGCGCTGGTTGATCCGCCGGAGCGATGAAGGCGTCGCCATGGTCTTCCCTCGGGAGGGCTTCTGCGGGAGGCTTTACTTCCTAAAGCTCAATAACTATGTTAGCACAATCTCGCATCAACGCAAGCGACCCGTCCCGGCACGTTCGCCCATCGGATCGCCCAGGGCAATACCCTCTGCCTCACCTCTGGAGTTCAGCCATGCCGAAGCCTTGCCTCGCCCTTGTTGTAGGAAACCGCGGCTTCTTCCCCGGGCACCTGTGCGAGGCCGGACGGGCCGACATGCTCGACGTGCTCGGGAAGGCCGGGTTCGACGTCGTCACGCTCTCGACCGCCGACACACGCTTTGGCTCGGTGGAATCGCTGGACGACGCCCAGAAGGCCGCCGACCAGCTCAGGGCCCACGCCGACAAGATCGACGGCGTGATCGTCACGCTCCCCAACTTCGGCGACGAGAAGGCGATCGCCAACACGCTCCGATGGTCGGGCCTGCGCGTGCCGGTTCTCATCCACGCCTTCAACGACGATCCGGCCAAGATGACCATCAAGGACCGGCGCGACAGCTTCTGCGGCAAGATGTCCGTCTGCAACAACCTGCGCCAGTACGACATCCCATTCACGCTCACACGCCTGCACACCGACGACCCGCGCTCCGCCACCTTCGCCGCCGACCTCGCCGATTTCGCCGCCACCTGCCGCGTCGTCCGGGCGATGCGCGGCCTGCGGATCGGCGCCCTGGGCGCCCGCCCCACGGCCTTCAACACCGTCCGCTACAGCGAGAAGCTCCTCGAGCAGTCCGGCATCAGCGTCGAAACCATGGACCTCTTCGACTTCTTCGGACGCGTCAACAAGCTCGCCGATTCCGATGCCCGCGTGGCGGCCAAGCTCAGGTCCATCCAGGCCTACGTCAACACCGGCAACGTCCCGCAGCTCCCGGTCCTCAAGATGGCCAAGCTCGGCGTCGCGCTCGACGAATGGAAGCAGCAGGCCCGCCTCGACGCCACCGCCATTCAGTGCTGGACCGCGATGGAGGAGTTCTACGGCATTGTCCCGTGCACGCTCATGAGCATGCAGTCCAACGAACTCGCCCCCAGCGCCTGCGAGGTCGATGTCGTCGGCACCGTCGCGATGGTCGCGCTCGCCCGCGCCAGCCAGAAGCCCGCCGCCCTCGTCGACTGGAACAACAACTACGGCACCGACCCCGACAAGGGGGTCGTCTTCCACTGCTCGAACCTGCCCAAGGACATCTTCGTCAACAACGCGCCATCCATGGACTACCAGGAGATCATCGCGGGGACCGTCGGCAAGGACAACACCTACGGCACCGTGGTCGGGCGCGTCGCCGCCGCCCCATGCACCTACCTCCGCGTCGCCACCGATGACCAGCGGGGGCGTATCCGCGCGTACCTCGGCGAGGGGCAGCTCACCAGCGACCCGCTCAACACCTTCGGCGGCGTGGGCGTAATCCAGGTGCCCCGCTTCCAGGAACTCCTGCGGTTCATCTGCCAGAACGGCTTTGAGCACCACGTCGCCATCACGCCGAGTCTCTGCGCCGGCGCGATCCGAGAATCGCTCTCAACGTATCTCGGCTGGGATGTGCACCACCATCGTTGATCGCACGCCGCCCGCGCGTCAGCTCTCGATGATCTTGTCGAGCATCTCGGAGAGTTGCTTCATGCGCTTCGCGTCGCCGCCGCCCATCTCGATCGTCGCCCAGCCCCCCTCGCCGCCGGTATAGCCGACCTCGTCGAGGGCCTTCATGATCGCCGGCCAGTTGTTGTCGCCCTCGAGCAGATCGACGTCAAACCCCTTCCAGAGGCCCTGCTCGTTCCGCTTCTTGCGGCTGAACTCCTTGATATGCAGCTTCGCGATCCGGCTCCCGAGAATGCGGATCCACTGCTCGGCCCATCCGTAATTGGCGACATTGCCGATGTCGAAGTGCCACTTCACCCAGGGCGACTTGAACTGGTCGACGTACGTCACCGCCTCCATCGGGCTGAGCAGGAAGTTGTTCCACACGTTCTCGATCGCGATCACGACCTTCAATTCCTCGGCGATCGGGAGCGCCTTCCTGATCTGCTCGACCGAAAGCTCCCACGCCTTGTCATAGGGCATCTGCTCGTTCACGACCGCCGGCACCAGAAGGATGCTGACCGAGCCGCAGGTCGCCGCATCGCGCAGACACTGGATGAGCCCGTCGAGGCCCATCTGGCGCACCTTGGCCTCTGGGTTGTTGAGGTGGTACTTCCAATGCACGGAATCCACCATGCCGTGGACCTTGATGCCCGTCGCGTCGCTGGCGTTGACGATGTCGCTCATGGGGATGGACGTCGGGCTGTCCATCTCCACGCCGTCGAATCCAGCGTCCTTCAGGATCTTGAACTTCTCCATCAGGTTCGCGCCTTCGCCGCACATGCCGATCATGACGGCCTTGCGCAGCTTGCGAGCCCCGAAGTTGGGCGCGGCCGGAGCGGGCGCGACACCGGCGCGCGGCGATGCCCCGAGCACGGACGAGGCCACCGACGCAGACCCGACCGCCGCGATCGCCGCGCCCGCCGCGACATTCACGAACGAACGACGAGAAAGCTCCGACATCCGACACCTCCGCCAGCCGACTCAACGTCAAAACGCGGGCACTCGCCGCGATCTGGTACAGCCCCGTCCAGAATAGCAGAACGAACTCATGCGGCGGGGTTGGGCCGCTCGATGCCGCCGGTCATTGATTCTTCGGTCCGCTTTACGAACCCAAACCAGATGATGAGGAAGAGCGGATACAGGAGCCCAAAGAGCGCACCGATCACAATCCCGATTACAAGCCCGATGCTGCCCATCGGTCCCTGCATCGCCTTGGCTGTTGGATTGTCGGGGTTCTGAGCCGCCCACTGCTGCATCACCGCTTGCTGCTGAATCTGCAGCCATACGCCGATGCCAAAGAGGACCACCGCGAACCCTGCGTACGCGAGGTGCAGGTGCCGCCCCGCGATCTTCCGACCGAGCGTCATACCACCCGCAACAATGAGCAGGATGTCCGCCACCACTCCCGCGGCTAAGTGGATCATCATGCCGGGCGAAAACTGGTTCGGCGGCATCTGGTTCTTCATCTCGGGCGGCATCATCGCCTGTCCGAATATCGCGCCGATCACGCCGCACCCGGCGCACCCGATCATGACCGCCCCGATCACGATGCTCGTGATCCCGACCGCTTTGGGCCACTTCGGCGGCTCGATCATGTCCACGTCATAGTCCAGCACCGGCGGTATCGACTGGCTCATGGTCCACCCTTTCCGTCACCCGGATGCCGCCGGGATGCGAACCTGGCGCAGTGTACCGGCCGCGCCACCCTCGGGTTGACCACGCTGTTCGCCGGTTGACCCGCTCAGCAAGAACCGTGGCCGCTCGCTTTCCATCGCTTTATCCGGATCAACGGATGGACGCTATACTCCGCTCATGCCAAGCCCCTTCCTCGAGCGCCTCGCCCGCGGCATCGTCGTCTTTGACGGCGGCATGGGCACCCAGATCCACAAGATCGATCTCTCGGTCGAGCATGACTACTGCGGCTGCGAGAACTGCACCGATATCCTCGCCAAGACTCGCCCCGACGTCATCCAAGCCATCCACGAGCGATACCTCGAAGCCGGCGCCGACGTGATCGAGACCGATTCCTTCGGCGCGTCAAAGCTTGTGCTCGCCGAGTTCGGCATCGCCGATCGCACCTACGAGATCGCACGCGCCGCCGCCGAGGTCGCCAGGATCTCCGCGACGAAGCACACCAGCCGCGACAAGCCCCGGTTCGTCGCCGGCTCCATGGGCCCCGGCACCAAGCTCATCACGCTCGGCAACACGACGTGGGACGCGATGCTTGACTCCTACCGCGAGTGCGCCCGCGGCCTGATCGACGGCGGCGTCGACCTGCTCATCATCGAGACCTGCCAGGACCTGCTGCAAGTCAAGTGCGCCATCAACGCCGCCCTCGCAGCACTCGCGGACAAGAACAAGTCGCCGCTCGACATCCCGATCATGGCGAGCGTCACGATCGAGAGCACCGGCACGATGCTCCTTGGGACCGCGATCGAGGCCGCCGCCACGGCGCTGGCGGGCTATCCGATCATCTCGCTCGGGCTCAACTGCGCCACCGGCCCGACGGAAATGACCGAGCACATCCACTGGCTCGGCAAGCACTGGCGGTCGAGTTCACGCCATGTCTCCGTCATGCCCAACGCGGGCCTGCCCGTGCTCCACGACGGACGAACCGAATACCCGCTCAGGCCGCAGCCCTTTGTTGACGCGATGCAGCGCTTCATCGAGCATGACGGCGTGAACATCGTCGGCGGGTGTTGCGGCACGACACCCGACCACATCAGGCTGCTCGCCGCGTGCGTTGAACAGAGCCGTCGCAACTCCGCGTCTTCGCCGCTTCGCCACGCGCCCACTTCTCTCCCCAAGGGCGTGACCTCGCTCTATTCCGTCGCGGACTATCGCCAGGACAGCTCGTTCCTGATCGTGGGCGAGCGGATGAACGCGTCCGGCAGCAAGGCGTTCAAGCGACTTCTCGAGGCCGAGGACTGGGATTCGATCGTCTCCCTCGCCAAGGAGCAGCTGCGCGAGGGCGCGCACGTGCTCGACCTCAACGTCGACTACGCGGGGCGCGACAACGCACGCGACATGGCCGAGATCGTGAAGCGCGTCGTGCGCCAGGTGGATGCGCCGCTCATGCTCGACTCGACGCAGCTCAGAACCATCGAGGCGGGCCTGCGCCACGCGGGCGGCAAGTGCATCATCAACTCCGCCAACTTCGAGGAGGGAGAGCACAAGTTCGACGCCGTGATGCTCCTCGCCAAGACGTACGGCTCGGCCGTCGTGATCGGCTCGATCGACGAGGACAAGGAAGCCGGCATGGCCCGCACCGCGGATCGCAAGTTCTCGATCGCGGAGCGCGGCCTGCGGCGTGCGGTCGATGTCTTTGGCCTCGACCCGGCCGACATCCTCTTCGATCCGCTCGTGCTCCCGATCTCGACGGGCATGGAGAGCGACCGGCGCAGCGCGCTCGAGCTGGTCGAAGGCATCCGCCGCATCGCGCGCGCGTTCCCCGAGTGCCAGACTGTCGTCGGTCTCTCGAACGTTTCGTTCGGCCTGAACCCCGCGGCGCGCCTCGTGCTCAACTCCGCGTTCCTCCACGAACTCCGCGACGCCGGGCTTACCGGCGCGATCGTCCACGCCGGCAAGATCCTCCCGCGGAACCGAGTCCCAGACGAACAGTGGACCGCCGCGATCGACCTCATCTATGACCGTCGCGAACACGGTGATCCCCTGGCCCGCTTCATCGAGCTCTTCAAGGGAGCCGCCGTCGCGACGACCGCCCGCCAGGTCAAGAACCTGACGGTCGAGGAGCGGCTCCGTTCGCACATCATCGACGGCGAGAAGCAGGGACTGAAGGAAACGCTCGACGCTGCCCTGTCGAAGTACCCGCCGCTGGACATCATCAACGATCACTTGCTCGACGGCATGAAGACGGTCGGTGAGCTCTTCGGCTCGGGGCGGATGCAGCTGCCTTTCGTGCTGCAATCCGCCGAGGTCATGAAGATGGCCGTGTCGCGGCTCGAGCCGCTCATGGAGAAGAAGGCCGGCGCCGCGAAGGGCACGATTGTGCTCGCCACCGTCAAGGGAGACGTTCACGATATCGGCAAGAATCTCGTCGACATCATCCTCACCAACAATGGCTACAGAGTCATCAACATCGGCATCAAGCAGCCCCTGGCGCAGATCATGGCCGCATACCACGAGCACAAGCCCGACGCGATCGGGCTCTCAGGTCTGCTCGTGAAGTCCGTGAACGTGATGGAAGAAAACATCGACGAACTGAACCAGGGCGCGGATCGCCCGCGGCTCATCCTCGGAGGTGCCGCGCTCACGCGCCACTACTGCGAGGGGCACCTCCGCCCCAAGTACAAGGGCGAATGCTACTACGGCAAGGACGCGTTCGACGGCCTGCGCATCATGGACCTCATCACCGCGGGCAAAGCCGACCAACTCGCCGGGGAGATCGATGAACGCCAGGGCAAGCGATCCAAGGCCGAGGAGTTGGTCGTGGCCACGCGAGCCGCCAAGCTCGTCAGCGCCCAGCGCGACCGAACTGAAACGGAGCCCGGAACGTCGGGTGAAGGTCAATCGCCCGCCACGTCAAAGGTCCGATCCGACGTGAGCACGAGCATCGCGGTCCCTACTCCTCCCTTCTGGGGCACTCGCGTGGTCGAATCGCTTGACCTCGACGACATCTACGCCTTCATCAATCCCGTCGCGCTCTTCCGCGGGCAATGGGGGTTCAAGAAGGGCGCGATGTCCGACCGCGAATACGACGCGATGCTCGAGGACAAGGTCGTGCCGATCTTCGATCGCGTGAAGTCGCTGTGCAAGAGCGAGCGCATCCTCCGGCCGCGCGTGGTCTACGGCTATTTCCCGTGCAACGCCGACGGCGACGACCTCATCATCTGGGTCACGCCGCCCGACTCCCCCACTTCGCCGCGGCGCGAGCGTCTCCGCTTTACGTTCCCGCGCCAGCGCGACAAGCGCCGCCTCTGCATCTCTGACTTCTTCCGTCCGGTTGAGTCGGGCGAGATTGACGTGATCGGCATGCACTGCGTGACGATGGGCGAGCACGCCAGCGAGGCCGCCCGATCGCTCTATGCCAGGAACGAGTATCAGGAGTACCTCTACCTGCACGGGCTGGGGGTCGAGACGGCCGAGGCGCTCGCGGAGTTCTGGCACAAACGCATGAGGCAAGAGCTCGGGATCGCGGCCGACGACTCGCCCAAGGTCCGTGAACTTTTCACCCAGCACTACCGCGGCAGCCGCTACAGCTTCGGCTATCCGGCGTGCCCCGACATGAGCGATCAGGAGAAGCTCTTTTCGCTCCTCGATCCATCACGCATCGGATGCCGGCTGACCGAGAACCACCAGATCGACCCGGAGCAGTCGACCAGCGCCATCATCGTCCACCACCCGGAGGCGAAGTACTTCAACGTGTGAGCCTGGGTACGAACAATCGGCCACGACTTTCGCCGCGGCCGCCTTGCACGTCATTCGCGTCGGATCGCGGACCGGATCGAGCTTCACTTGCCCTTGGCGAGTTCCTTCTCGATCAGTTCCTCGATCTTCTTCTCGGCCTCGTCGCTCACTCCGACGGTCGTGAACAGGATCTTCCCCTCGCCATCGATCAGGATCAGCGTCGGGATGCCCGGCACACCGTAGGAACTCGCCAGGTCATCGCCGCCCAGGAGGCTGGTGTAGGTGTACTTCTGGTCGGCCATGTACTTGAGAGCTTTCGCGTCCCGATCCTTGCCCCTCTCCCAGGTGTTCACGCCTGCGATCGTGACTTTCTTGTCCTTGTACTTCTCGTGGAGCGCCTGGATCTTCGGCATCGCGGCCTTGCAGGGCCCGCACCAGGTCGCCCAGAAGTCAAGCAGCACCACGCGTCCCTTGAAGTCCGCGAGCTTCCACTCCTTGCCGTCCGCGTCCTTGAGCGCGAAGTCCTTGGCCATGTCGCCCGCCTTGGCGGCAAGCTTGGGCTCATCGTTGGCGAGATCCTCGGCGGTCATCGCCTTGGTCTTGTATCCCTCCGGAGCCGCGAGCACAAAGACGCTGTCCGCGGGCGACGTGTCAACCTTGACATCACGGAACGTGGTCACGTTGCGCATCTTTTCGCCGGGCTCGTCGCCGCCTTCCTGCGTCACGATGAACTCGATGCGTCGCGGGAGTTTGTCGGCCGCGCCGAGCGCGATCGTCTCGACAAGAACGATCTTCGTGTCGCTCTGGTCCATGACGCGCGTGCGCACGACGGTGTCGCAGTCCACGCCGTCGACCACCTGCCGCTCACCCTTCACGATCGAGCGGACGCTGACCCCCGGCTGGTCGGGCATGCGCGCTTCGATGTACCAGTTGGGGATGAGCATCCCGGCCTCGTCGCGCGGAAACGCCAGTCCGCCCTGCGCCGGCATCTCCACAAGCTGCTTCTCGGCGTGATTGAGCGTGCGCAGGACCTTGCCGTCGAACACCGCCGACAGCTTCTTCTCTCCCATCGAGCCCAGGAGCGAGTAGTTGCCGATGGGCAGGCCAACCGCCCCGTCCTTGAACACCATCACAATCTCGCCCTCGGCCGGCTTCTGCGAGTCGTAGGACGACGTGATCTTGCAGGACAGATCCTTCACCTTTTTCGCGGCGTCTCGTGCGGCGTCGAAGAGCGCCACGCCGTCACCCTCCACCTTCGGCGCATCGGTCTTCGAGGGCGGCTCGATCTTCGCCGCGGCGCCGGCGCCGTGCGCAAGACAACGGCCCGAGATCGCCATGAGCACCGCGACGCAAACAAGCTGACGTTTCATCTGAAATCCCCTTTGATTGGCCGCGACCGGCCGCTGGCGTTTCCTTCGATCGACTCGATGGGCTTTTACAGGATAGTGCGCCCTCAGGGTGCGGCGTTCCGCGACTCGCACCCCGATCGCCGCCCGAATCCCGGCAATGGCTCACCAGGCCATCCGCACCGCCGCCGCCAGCAGGATGGTCGTGAGCGCCACGCGCACGAACCGCAGCGGGAGGGCGTGCACGAGCCTCGCGCCGATCCACCCTCCCACCATCGCCAGCGGCCCGAGCGCGAGGACCAGGCGGGCGGCCTCGATGATCGTGTGCCCCTGCGTGCCCAGAGTGGAGCTCTTGATCGTCGCGGCGATCGCGGCGGTACACACGATCACCGAGCTGCTGACAGCGACCGCGACGCGCAGCGGGAGCTTGCCAAAGACCTCCAGCCCGGGCACGAGCAGCACGCCGCCGCCGACACCGAGCAACCCGCTCAGCGTTCCTGCCACCACGCCGATCAGCGAGATAAGCCCCTTGCTCTCCAGGCCGCTCTGCGTGCGTTCCGGCGACCCTCGGACGACACGCACGAGGTTCCACACGCAGTACGTGATGATCGCCAGCGCGAGGGCACGCTTCAGCCATGTGCCGGCGATCAGATTGGAGAGCAACACGCCCGCGGCCACGCTCACGCCGACGATCGGCAGCAGCCGCTTCACCCACGCGCGATCAACCACTCCCGCGCGCGCGTGCTGGATCGCCGACGGGAAGGCCACAAGCACGTTCACGGCCGACGCCGCCGCCTGATACACATGCTGCTCGCTGTGGGCCGCGTCGCGGTACCCGAGAAAGAGCGCCAACCCGGGGAGCATCACCAGCGAGCCGCCGATCCCCGCCAGTCCACCGGCCAGCCCGCCGCAGAGCCCGATCAAGCCGGTGACGACCCAGAATTGAAGCTCGCTTCCAGGCATCCCTTGCGCTCCGACTCCTCGCGACCCTGCCAGGCACCGGGCAAGTCCCGCACATCGAAAGCCCACCATCGCCCGCAGGCCGGAATAATCGGCACATTCGGCACAGACTGAACGAAATCGCCCTGATTTCTCGGCGGAAACTCAAGATCGCCAGCGTACACCGGGCCCGCGTTGTATGCTTTCCGCACTTTCGGTCGCAACCAGAGACGCGCCCGTGCCTTGGGTGGGACTTGGGCAGGGTCGGGCCGATCGGCCTCGCGATCCTGGTTGCCGGAGGACGGTGGGTGCATTCACAATTTCAGATCAGCAACGCCATCGCGCGCTCGCGCTGGGCACGCTCGGCCGTCAAGGCCGGCGCGACACTCGCAACACTCTTGGTCGTCGTTGGTTCCGCGATCCTTGCCAAGGAATGGCGGAGCGCGCCGCCGCTGGCTCGCTTCGTTGAGATGACAAGCGCGCTTGATACACGCGTCGGCACCGACGACCTCCCGGCCGATGCTGCATCCGCGGCGGGCGCTCCGAGCCCGGACGACGCCGATACCGTCGCCGCGTTGGCACAATCGCCGATCGATGAGCCGGCCGCCGGCGAGCTCCCCGGCGGCGCGATCGCAAAGTCACCGAGCGTCGATCCGCTCACGCTCGACCCTCGCACCCGCTGGTTCAACGGGCGGCCCATCAAGCCCGCGCGCCAGATGTGGATGATCGTCACCGGCTACTCGCCCGACGCGCGTTCGTGCGGGCCGTTTGCCGACGGCATCACCGCCACGCTCCACTCCGTCGAGACCAACGCCTTCAAGCTCGTCGCCTCCGACCCGCGCGTGCTCCCCTATGGATCGATGCTGACGGTCCCCGGCTACGACAGCGACATGATTGTTCCGGTGCTCGACTGCGGCAGCGCTATCAAGGGCAATCGCCTCGATCTGCTCTTCCCGACGCATGAACAGGCCCGTCAGTGGGGCAAGAAGAAGCTGCTCGTCACCATCTGGGCCTACGCCGATGGCAAGCCCGCCGACAATCCCCGCAAGCTCCGCTGATCGACCGGCTTTCCGATTCCGCATCCGCCATGAAAAACGCCCGCAACCGCGGGCGTTTAACGTTGAACTCATCGGGCATGATCCGGTGATCAGGCCTTGGCCGGGGTTGCGGTGCTCGCCTTCTTGGCGATCTCGACCAGACGATCGAAGAGCTTGGGGTCTTCGATCGCGACCTGGCTCAGCATCTTGCGGTTCAGGACCACGCCCGCCAGGCGCAGCCCGCCCATGAACAGGCTGTACCGCGTGTCGCGCAGGCGGCACGCGGCGGTGATGCGCGTGATCCACAGAGCGCGATAGTCACGCTTGCGGTTGCGACGATCGCGATACGCGTACACGCCGGCGCGGATGATCGCGTTCTCGGCGCGGTACTTGTGCCGGCTTCCCGTGCCGAAATAGCCGCGGGCGGTGCGAAGAATTCTCTTACGGGCCTGGGCGCGGGCGGCGCCTTTGCGAACGCGGGGCATGGACACACTCCCAAACAACCGGCTCGTGCGGGGCGACGGGAGACTCCCGACGGCTTGAACCCGACGCGCACGGGAAACTCGATCGGATTACTTCAACGCCTTGGCCTTCTCGGCCTTCATCGCCTTGCTCTGCGCGGGCGACGGGCTGCGACGCAGCGCCGCGCGGGGCTGGTCGCGGCCGCGCAGCCGGCGGAACAGCAGCTTCTCGAGCCGCTTGGCGTCGGCGTTGGACATGTACGGATCCTGACGCAGGTGCCGGAGGCGCTTCCCGCCCTTGCCCGAGCGAAGGTGCTTGTGGTTCGCAGAGCGGTGACGGAGCTTGCCGGACTTGCTGATCCGAACTCGTTTGAGCAGGCCCTTGTGGCTCTTGTTCTTCATGGCTTCACCAACACTCCAGCACGGTCGCGCGGCGGTCGGCCGCCTGACCTTGGAACTACACCCGCGGGGCCTCGGACTCGTCGTCCGGGGCGCTCGGGCAGGGCGGGGATGGTAGACCTCTCCGATCGCCCCAGCAAGTTCGGGCATTCGGTTGCTGGAAACCAAGCGAGAACCGAACGAGGTTTTTCGACTTTCTCTCGGCTTCTGGGCGCTTAGGGCCCGAGGAACGCGTCCGCCGCCGAGTCCGGGGCTTCCACGCCCTTCAGCGTCGGTTCGGCGCCCAGCATCACGTTCCTGATCGCATCCTCGATCGGGCGCGGGAGCCAGATATTGTCGCCGTTGGAGAGCACGGGGGTTGAGAGCCACAGCACCGAGCCATCCGCGAAGAGAACACCCTGGCCGGTCCGTGCGTGATTGCCCGAGTTTTCGAAGGGGTAGATGACATCCCCGGCGATGGCTCGGCGTACGACCGGCGAGCGGTCGGCGAGGATGGCCGTGCGCGCGGGCTCGTTCAGACGCGAGGTCTCGCCTCCCTTCTGAATCTGGTAACTGAACGAGACCTCGTCGAGACACGTCCAATCGATCGCGCGGGGATCGCGCATTTCGGTGCAGGCGACCGGATTTCCCGGGCAGGCCAGGGCCCGCAGCGACGCGAATCCGCCGCGAACAAGCGTGTAAAGGTTGGCGGAGTTGGAAGCACTGGTTCCCACGTCCCACCAGCGATGTCCCGCCGGGCCTCCGTCGCCGCCCCCGCCGAGCGACGCGGTCGCGACGGGCATCGAGTCGCGGTACTGATTGGCGTATTGGCCGATCGCGCCGGCGACTTCGCGCAGGTTGCCGGCGCACGCGAGGCGGCGCGCATGCCGCTCGCCCGACGCCAGCAGAGGAAGGATGATCGACGCGCCCAGGAGCAGCGTCGCCGCGATCGTCACCAGCTCGCGCCAACTCCATCGCGAGCGTCCGCCCATCGTCACCGGCATGCGCAGGCGGCGCTGCGACTCCTCGGCCATCATCACCAGTTCAAAGGTCCGGTCGCACAGTTCCTGATCGAATCCGATCGCGGGGCTCTTTCCCGCGACCAGCGCGCGAAGGCCCGCGTGCCTCGCCGCTCGCGCGTCGCCTGCGACAATCTCCCGATCTGGCGGGTTCAATTCCATGAAATCGACATCTTCTCGGGAGAGTGACGCCGCCGCGGGACGGGCATGGTCTCGCACCCTCGCCATGATCACGTCGGCCTGGGCTCGCCCCTCGAACACCACCGGCGCATCGAGCAGGCCCAGCATCGCCGCCAGTTTCTCCGCGCGGGCGCGGTGCTGCTCGCCGACCCTGGAAACCTCGTAGCCAGCGTCGATCAACGCATCGAGGGCGGCCTGGTCCGCTTGGGACAAAGCGATATCAGTCCGCGGACCATGTGCCTCCGGCCCGCCCGCAGATTCGGCATCGTCGAAAAATTGATCGGCTCGCTCGTTCATCCCTCACGATTCTCCCCGTCGCCGCGGGCTCCTCCCGGTCCGCCGGCGGCGAAAGTCGTCCACTTCTTCCCGAACGCCGCCACCGCCGCGTGAAGCCTTGACTTCACGGTTCCCAGCGGGATTCCCAGATCCTCCGCGATCTGGGCGTAGCTCAGCCGCTGGAAATAGGCCAAGAGCAGAATCTCGCGGAGCGGGAGCGGCATCTCCGCCAGAACCCGCTGCACCTGGGCGTCCCGTTCCTGGGCATCCATCGCGGCGTCCGGCGCCGGAATATCCACCTCCAAGAAATCGATATAGGTCGTTCCACCGCCCTCCGCCCCGTCCCCCGATCGAGAAGCGACCGGGGCGGACAGATCCAGCATCGGGCGTCGACCCTTCTTACGGAGCATGTCCCGTGCTTTGTTCGCGGCGATCGTAAACAACCAGGGGCGAAACCTCCGAGAACTGTCGAATGAATCGGCCGAGAGGTGGACCTGCAGGAAAGCCTCCTGGAAGGCGTCTTGGGCCGCGGCGCGATCTCCCATGAGCCGGTACAGAAACCGCAGCAGCTCCTCCTGATGGCGCTCGATGAGCTGCCGGAGCGCGGAATCCTCCCCCCGCCGGTAATAGTCGAAGAGTTGTTCGTCAGAGAGCTGCTTCACGCGGGGAACCTTGATCGCCGACCACCCACGAGCCCGGGTGAGGGCTCACCCGATGACTTCCGATACGCTCCGCTCCATCGAAACGCCCTTGTCTGGTCCGAACCTCGACAGTCCCTCGGCCCGGAGCGCCGGGGCGAATTCCCGAACGTATCGGTCGAACGATTCCCGGCTCGGGAAGACGTAGCGGGCCATAATCCTGGGACGTCCGGAGTCCCCTGCCTCGCGCCACACCGTGCCTTCGCTCGCCCCTCCCGTCAGGACCTGGGCGAGGTGGCTGGGCTGCCCCTGGGTGAGCCACGCGACATACTCCCGGGCCAGTTCTTCAATGGGGAAGGTCGCGCAAACGGAATAGACGACAGCGGGCATGATCGGAATCCTAACACTTTGCGGCAAGGATCGTGGTACGAAGCAATGAGACGCCGGGATCGTCGTTTGACCGATGGATGACACGAGTGGCGAGGCGAGACGACCGAGAACCTGATGCGGGCGAACGGTTGGCCGAGCTTCTCGCGCGGGCATCCGCGGGTGACAACGGCGCTTGGCGGTCGATCATCGACCTCTACGCGCGACGCGTGTTCGCGCTGGCCAAGAGCCGTTGTGGGGATGCTGACTTGGCGGAGGAAATCACGCAATCCGTGTTCGCGACGATCGCCAGCACGCTCGGCGCGGGCGGCTACGTCGAGCAGGGCAAGTTCGAGCCTTGGCTGTTCAGAATCACCATGAACCGGGTGCGCGACGAGGCCCGGCGGGACAAGCGCGCTGGAATATCTCTGGACGGCACGGGCGCGCCCATCCTCGCGGCCCCGGTCGAACACGGGGGACCGGGGGCTTCAATACTCGCGAAATTGCGCCAAGGACTCGGCGAGCTGACGGACGCCGACCGCGAAGTGATCGAGCTTCGCCACCACGCGGGACTGTCGTTCAAGGAGATGACCGAGATCCTGAATGAGCCCCTGGGGACGCTTTTGGCGAGGCATCACCGGGCGCTGCGGAAGCTTCGGAGTTTTCTCGACGCGGCCGGGGTGAACTCGCCGGTCGGCGACGAAACGTCGGGGGGAGACATCGAATCATGAATCACAACACAAGCAGCAATCTTCGGCTCTCGGACGATACCGGCGGTGACCCCGCCGATCGCGCGATCGAAGCGACCCTTGACCAGTTGGGACGGGCCGAGCGATCCAGCGCGTCCCCGACCTTGGAGGGCCGCGTGCTGGCCGCGACCCAGGCGCTGCTGGCGAAGGCGGACACGCGTGAGGCGGCTCCCGTGATCTCGCACGCCGGTTCGTTGTCCTGGGGTCTGCGGATCGCGGCCGCGATCACGGTCGTGGCCTGCGCCGGCGCGGCGTGGCTGGCGGTACGGCCTTCGGCGCCGGCTGTCCGGACGGCGACCGTGGTGACGGCCTTGGCCGAGGACGTCGACGCTCTCATCATGGCCTCGTCCTTCGCCGATGCGGGCGTGGCCGATGAGTTCGTCAAGCTCGATGCCGACACACTGAACTTCGGACAATCCTCCGCGAGCCAGGACTGGCTCGACGCCATCGAGGATACGTCTTTGTAGCCATCAAGAAATCGAGGCCGTCGGGGGCCTCGATTGTCGTGGGAGTCTTCGATGAAAAGAACATACCAAGTCCTGCTGGCCGCGACCGGAGCTCTGGTGCTCGCCGGCGCCGCGTGGGCCCAGCCCGAGCGCCGCCAGAATCGCGTCCCGGACCAAGGTCGAGGCGCGGGTCAGCCCGTCCAACCGGACGCGCCCGCTCAGGATCGCCCGCCGCGCGAGGCCCCGCCTGTTGACCGCGACAGGTTGAAGGAGGAGTTGACGCGCCGCCTCGAGGAAACCAAGCGCACGCAGGCAAGGCTGGAGCAGGCGCTGGCGCGCCTCAACGACGGCGGCGATCCCGCCGAAATCCGGCGTGAAAACATGCCGGGCCGATTCCGCGATCGTCTCCGCAGGGCGGCCCGGGACGATGCGCCCGGACTTGACCGGCCTCTGGAGCCCCAGGATAACCGCGCGCGTGGAGAGCCGGGCAATCCCCCCCGTGGACCTCAGGGGCCCAAGGGTCCGGGCCCGATGAACGATCGCAAGCTGACGCCCGAGGATCGCGAACGCATGCTGAAGTTTCTCGACGAGCACATGCCGCGGATCGGCAAGCGCTTCCACGAGGCGCTGAAGGACAATCCCCAGGTCGCGGAGGGCCTGCTGGGGCGTCTGGCGCCGAAGTTTCGCGAGCTCGAAGCGACGCAGCACTCCCAGCCCGAGCTTTTCAAGCTGAGGGTTGACGACATGCGGGCCGCCATCACCCTTCAGGAAACCGCTCGCATGTGGCGTCCCAAGCTCCGCGGCAAGGACGCGACCGATGATGACCGAAGCGCCGCCCGCGAAGCCCTTACCGGGGCGATCAGCGAACAGTTCGACGCTCGGCTGGCACTGCGCGAGCATGAACTGAAGATGCTCGAAGATCGCATCGGCGAAGCCCGCCGCGAGATCGACGAGATGCACACCAACCGCGACAAGCGAATCGGCGAGGAGGTCGATCGTTGGCTCGGAGACCTCAGCTCACGCGAGTCGAATCCGGGCGATCGCTGAGCGCGGCCCCTGGTGCTCCTGCCGCTGGCTCTCCACGGCGAATACTTCGGCCTGCGGCGTCCGATTCTCGGTGCTCTCCGGCGTCCGCGCGGCGCGAGTCCGCCACTCCGAACCTTTAGGACACGATCGAGCCCGGCGCGATCTCGGCGGACGGGCTCAGCACCACCACGCGCCGCGGAGTGTCGGCGGCCGCATCCTTGGGGACGTTGCTCGCCGCGAGCAGCATGCCACGCGACTCTTCGCCCCGGATGATCCGCGGCGCGAGATTCGCCACGATGACGATGAGCTTGCCCACCATCGACTCCGCCGTGTAATCGGAGCGGATGCCCGCACAGATCTGGCGCGGCGTCCCGCTGCCGTCGTCGAGGGTCAGTTTCAGCAGCTTGTCGGCGGAGGGGTGATTCACCGCCGCGACAACGCGTGCGACGCGCAGGTCGAGCTTGGCGAACTCATCAAACGAGATCGTTGGCTTGGCGTCGGGCACCGCCTGGGGAGTGGGCTTGGTATCAGGGCTGGTCTGCGGGGCGTCGGCCATGGCGAAACTCCTTGGGGCAAGAGTGTACGCCGACTCTCCGCCGCGCTTCAGCCCGCGGAGGTCGGCTTCGATGGAGCCTCGGGAGTCGCCGGAGTGCCTGTGCTGTCCGTGTTGGGCGAGTTCGGGCCGGACGGCGTTGCCGGAGTTGAAAGGGCGAGCGCGGGCCGGGCTGCGTGCCGTCGGTCCGATACCACCCGCCGTCCCTGAACACAAAGGCCTGGCTGTCGAATCCCAGCACGTCCGAGAGTTCATCCGGGTCCGGGTCGTCGAGCGGTCGGCCGCGGTCCGCCGCGAGCTGTGCCGCCCACGATCGCTGCACACCATGCAACAGCGTCGCCTCCAGGCGCAGTTGCAGGATGATCGCCTCATCGCTGAGCACCGGGCCCGGATTGCCGTTGCACGTGGGGCACAGCTTGTACTGGGGCTGGCGATCGACCACGGTGCGCACGACCCGATCGTTGCGGCACTCTGGGCATGGCCAACGCGACGCCTCTCGCTCGAGATACGCGAGTCCGCCGGGCTCTCCGATCGTGCTGAGCAATCGCTCGTGATCGAGCAGAATCTGTCGCACGCCCGGCTCATTCAGCAACTGTCTGGCCGCCAGGCCGTCGCCCGCCCGGACCAGCCCGATCACACACGCCCCGTTGTACGCCACGTCGGCGTTGTAAGCGTCCGGGCCCTGGGCGAGCCACGAGCGAGTGGCGGTAGCGGCCTCCATCGCGCGCGCCAGAGCCGCAAACCAGCGCCGCTCGGGCTCGCTGGTCGCCAGTTCAGACAGGAGCAGGCACGCTCCGGCCGCGACGCTCCCTCCCGCACGGCCGCGATCGAGCTCGATCGCGCCGGCGAGCATCCGGCGCGCGACACGCACCGAGAGCGGCGTGCGCATCGCGGCCAGGTCCTCTCCCGCGCGGAGCAGCGATTCGGGATCGCCCGGCGAGATCGATCGAAGGCGCGCCAGAATCTCGTCGTTCAGCACCGCGTCGCCACGCCACGACGCCGGCGCCGAGATCGCGGGCGGCGATGGTGAGACGCCCGCTCCGGGCTGGTGCTGAGGCGACGCGGGCGAAGTCGGCGGTTCGGTGCTTGTGGGCGTCGGGGTCCCGCTGGGCTGCGCTGATGCCACGCCGCCGAGGGCGAGCAGGATGACGACCGCCGCGAAGACTCGATGGTGCTTCATCGCCCGCCCTCCAGCCGGATGATCCACAATTCCAGCATCGCCCGTTCGGTGTCGCGGATCTGCGTCATCACATGCTCGGCGGTGCGCCGGCTCGCCGCGAGGTCGTCCAGAACGCGAGCGACATCCCCCGATCGCGCGGGGCGCTCGCATGAGATCGCGTAGGCCATCGTCTCGGCCAGAGTCACCTGGTCGGCGGCGAATCGTTGCACGATGCCGCCGGCGTTCTTGGCCCTCGCCTCGGCCCGGCGCTCGACCTGGTCGAGGCGGAGCGGCTCTCTCCCCGACGGCGTCAGCGACCGGGCCAGGCGATCCCACGCCGAGAGCGTCTTTCGGAGTTCCTCGATCGGCGAGCCCGGAACAGTATCGGGCGGGAGGCGATCGGTCGTCGCGGCGATCTGTCGCGCGGCGTACGTCTCGGCGTAGCGCTGCGACAGCGCGTCGATGGCGCCATCGTCGCCCTCGGAGGCGAGCAGTTGCAAGAGCCGCTCCACGAGCGCCCGACGCACCGCGGCCCGCCACGTTGCGTCGCGTGTGGGCGGGAGGGACGAGTTCGACACCTTCTCCGCGAGGTCAACGACCTCGCTGGTCTTGGGGAGGAGATAGGCCTGTTCGAGCATGGCGTTCACGATCTGGGGAGCGTTGGCGTGGCGTCGCACCGCCGCGGCCGCGGCCCGTCGAATGGACGATGGGTTGCCGCGGATCGCCTCCGCCACGAGCACCTCGGCGTCGGCGGCGCCGATCTGGCTCCAGGCCGCGGCATCACCCAGCATGCGAAGCCGCTCCGAGGGCTGGGTCTTGGCGGAGATGTACCTGACCGCCCACTCTCCGCCCGCGTCGCCGCCCAGCGTTCCTGAACCCCCGGCGTTGCGCGTGAGCAGGTTGAGAACGGTCGATTCGGGCGCCTTGACGATCTCGGCCGGCTCGATGTCTTCACCGATCCAGATGCGGGCCGCCGCCTCGCAAAGACGAGAGAGCACCACCGCGCGAGCGAGTGTCTGGCTCGCGGTCGGGTTGGAATCTCCGCGCTCGAGGAATTGCTGCGCGACGCTCCGCCACTCGGCGACCAGCTCGTCCCTGGGGCGGGACGCGCCCTCTCCCCATGCGGCCTCGTACACCTCGCGCAAGCGATCCCTCTGCGCCGGGTCCGCGTCGCGCGCGAGCACCATCGAGCGATCGACGCCCGGCGCGCTCCCGCCGGCAATGACGCTCGTGATGAGGCTCAGGTCTTCGGCGGTCATCCGCGGATCGCTGAACCAGCCGATCACGCGACGACGCGCCGGGCTGCCCTCACGCCACGACAGCTTGGCCAGGAGTCCTCTCGCCGCGCGCTCACCCGCGGGATTGATGGGTTCGGCCAGGTCGAACATGATCGACTCCACCGCGCCCGCGATGAGCCGCTCCCGCACATGCTCGTCCGAGCCCGACACCGCATCGACCATCCGAAGCCAAGCGGCCCAAGTGTCGTCACCCTTCGCGTCGGGGTTCGCGCTGAGCAACTTCACGAGCTCCGACGACGCCCGCACCAGCGCCGCCCGAGCACCCACAGGGAACGAATTCCCGCCCGTCAGGCCGAGCGCACCGACCTGCTCGCTCACCTCGCGCGTGATCGCGCCGGGAAGGTCCTGCTCTCGAGACAGCCGAGCGAAGACTCCGGCCGCGAAGGCGCGCTTGGCCATGGCGCCGGGCGAGAGGGACGAATCCGTCATCCCGCGCAGCGCCTTGACCAGGTCATCGGCGCGGGCGGCGTCGCCGCCGACCCGGTAGACAAACTCGACGATCCGATCCTGGGCCGCCAGCAGTTGATCCGACGCGAGTTGGTCCCAGCACTCCGCGAGCTTGGCGAGCACGCTCGCGAAGCGCGATGTCGCCGATCCCGCGTCAACGTTGATCTCTTCCAGGCACGTCTCGAGCTGATGGACCAGCGCGGGCGCGTCGCCCGAAGGCGGGGCATTGGCCTTGCTGGGCGGCTCGCCTGCCTTGCCTGCCTGGTTGGCTTTGGCGCTGTTGCGCTCCCGGTCTGTGGGGGCCGGGAAATACTCGACGCGCGGCGCGTCCGGCGTGGATTCCTCTCTCGCTGATCCGCCCGACGCCGGGCCCGTGGGCCCCGACGCCGATCGAACGATCGCCACGATGACCCCCGCCATGGTCAGCAGTGCGATCACCGCGACGCCCGCGATCAGGACCGCGTGCTTGAGCGTGCGTGCCGCCGGATCAATATCTTCGGGGAGATCGCCCGGTCTCGCGGCTTCCTCAGAGCCCAGCGCCGGCCCCACGGGCTTGCCGGCTTCTTTGGACAACCCTTTGGGTGTCGCAGGCACCGGATCCGGCTCCCGAACGCTGGGCGGCGAGGCGTACGCCTCCAAGAGCTCGGCGAGCTCGACCTTCTCACGCTCCGCCAGTGCGGAGAGTTCGGCGATCGCTTCGCGCGCCATGCCGCCGTGTCGCGCCATGATGACCTGCATCTCGGCGAGGACGACCGGCGCGATCGATGTCTGGGAGACTCGGTTGTTGTTCCTCGGAGCGCCGGCCTGGCCGCCCGCTCCCGCCTGCTCGGCGGCACGCCGCTTGGACATCAGCTGGGCCGCCGCGGTATGGAGGATCATCCGAACCTCGTCGGCCTCGGGCGTCGAGCTGTGAGGATGGGACGCGACGCGCGCAAGCTGCGTGTTGAGGGCCCGGAGCACCACCGCATCCGGGTGCGCCATCCTCTCGAGCCCCAGCACCGCAAAGGCGTGCCCGGGCGCCGCCGCGGCGCCGAGGAACTTCACCAGCGATCCGACGTGTCGAGAGTCGCTCACGGGCGGCCTCCCCCGGCGCCGCCTGCGTTGTTCCCCGGGCCCGGCGTGCCAAGAACGCCCAGGCGCGTCGCGATCTCCCGGATCTTGTCGTTCCAAGGCTTGACGCCCCAATCGGGATACAGCACGCGGAACTGCTCGCAGATCTGGCGTGCCTTTTCGGGCTCCGACGCGGCGATCAGGCGGAGTGATTCATATCGCGCCTCGAACCAGTCGGCGCTCCCGCCGGGCACGCCTCCGAGAATTCGCTGCCAGCACTGAAGCGGGAGCGACGCATCGCCCGCGATCTCGCTCAGGCGTGCCAATCGGCGCACCGCGGTCGCGGAAGGAGCGCCGCCCTCGAACGCCTTGCGATCGAGCCTGATCGCGGCGTCTCGCATCGAGATGTCCTTGGCCTCCTCGAACACGATCGCCGCCGCGGCCGACACGTCGTTGCAGACACCCAGCGTCACGGGCTGCTGGAACGCCGGATCACCCGCGATGAGTTGTTCCGCCACCGGGAGGCCGAAACGCACGACAGCGCGGGCGGCGTCGGCGTCGCGCGGCCGGCCCTCCCAAGCCTTCACCGCGTGCTTGTACAGCAAGCGCTCGGCGCTCTTTCGGAATTGACCGGGGCCGAGCTTTTCAAAGGCCTCGACCGCGCCGCCGATGTTGCCTTGGGCGAGCGTGATCTGCAGGCGCCGGTAGGTCAGTTCCTCGCCTGCCCCCGCGCCACCAAGCCCGAGCTCGTCCGAAAGGTCGCTCCATTGGGCCAGCACACGCTCCACCGTGTTGATCTCGGGGGGTGTTGCCGAGAGGCCGACCTCCGCGATCTGGCGAACAAGCCGCAGCGCCGACGCCGGGAGCTCCTTGTCCTTGGGGGAGAGGCGGCACTGAACGATGAGTGGCGAGAGCGCCTCGGTCGCGGTGTCCATGAACCGGCGCGTGAGCACGCGATCCGCGGGCGTCCGTCGCTGCATTCGAAAGAGCACGAAGGCGGCCTGGCGCCGCGACGCCTCGAACAGTGGCGAGTCCTGGGGCGTGGCGAGCAGAATCTCGACCACCTTCGTATCGGGGATCAGCCCGTCGCCCGCTCGGCGCAGCAGGAGCTTGGCCGCGTTCGCAGACGAGGGGAACGTCGTCAGGAAGAGTGTCGCGATGCGGTCCCGCTCGCCCACGAGCGATTGCTTTCCGTCCTCCACGGCGCGATCGAGCGCGACGATCGCGTACCACAATGACTCTTCCTTCAGCTTGGCGTCGGCGGCGCTGTTCCCGACGCTTGTGAAGACCTCCGCCGCCCTGGAGAGATCCCCGGCGTAGTACAGGGCGAGCCCGCGGAGCATGGAAGCACGCCCGGCATCCGAGCGATAGCGTGACGAGTCGGAGGCGTTGGACGCCGCGGCGAGCACGTCCGCCGCCTGGCGGTACAGATTCGCGGTCGCGTCGTCTTTCACGGGGTCCGTTGCCGCCGGATCGAGCTTCTTGTGCGCGTCACGGGCGCGCTCGTACGACTGCAGTCCCCGCACATACACGACGATAAAGCCGTTCTGACCGATCGGGCTGGTGCCGTAGCGATTCACGATGTCGAGAACATCCGCCACGCGTCCCTGCGACACCAGTTCGGAGAGCGCCAGCTGCGAGAGCGTTTCGATCTGCGTTCGCCCGGGGCGCACCACGTCTCCCTGCGCCGCGGCCGCCTCGAGGGTCAGCACACCGAGCAGCCTCGCCTCCGATGGTGATAGGAGCGGTTGATCCTTCTTGCGATCGGCCGCCCGACGCTTGAGCAGCAGTTCGAGGTCCGACCACCGCTTGGCCGACGCGAGAACCACCATGCGGCGCGAGAGGAGCTCCGCGCGCAGGGCTGGGGAAACATCCGGCTCCGACTCCACGAGATCGAGCCAACGCAGAGCCTCGGCGTCGTTCTGCCGGAGCGAGGCGCACATCGCCACGCCGACCGCCGCCCTGGCCACATGCTCGTATTTCAGGAGGGGCGTGGGAACTCGCTCGATGTCGGGGACGCGGCCACCACCCGAGTTGAGCAGCCAGCCAAAGTCCTGCATGGCACGCATCGCCATGCCCTTGTTGTTCCCCAGCATGGCGCCGTAATACCCGCACCAGCCCTCGTAATACTGGGCCATGGACCGCACGCGCCGGGCGTTGGCCAGTTCCGCCTTGATCTCCTCCAGGTCATCCGCGCGAGCCCCCGCTTCCTTGCGCTCCAGCAGTTCAATCCGATGGCCGACCCGCGTCGCGATCTCCTGAAACTGCGGCGTGATCATCCGCAGCAGGCGGTCGGCTTCCTGCAGCGACGCCTCGTCAACGATCCGCACCCGATATCGCTCGATCAGTTCCTCGGCCCGCAGGTACGACGCCTTCGCGAAGTCGATCCGCAGTTCGAGCACCGACGACTCCGGCATCGATTCCAAGAGCGCACGCGCCGCGTCCTCGATCGGGCGGCGCTCTTCGGGCGTCTTGGCCAGGGACATCTGACGGACATACACGCTCCCCAGCCGCTCGGCGATGTCCGTCCGCGCCTCGCCCGCGGCGCCGGCAAGACGCCCGCGAAGCTGGGCCGCCAGAAGCGACGTAAGGTCGCGGCTCTCCAGGAAGTTCTCCAGTGCTTCGTCCGCCGTCGGAGGCGACGCGCCCGCGCTCCCCGCCAGCAGCACCGCCGCGAGCACGCCCCACGCCGCACGCCGCGATGTTGTTGTCGCGAGTGTCACGGCGCACCTCCCGGCGCGGAGGAAACCGGTACGCCACCCGAGGCCGGGGCGGTTCTCGGCGGCCAATCACGCACACCGGGCCAGTCCAGGGCGGGGTGGGCGGGGTGATCGCGGATCAGTTCCGCACGCAGCACGTCCGCGCCGTCGCGATCGCCGAGTTCGAGCAGCGCCCGCGCCGATTCGGCGAGCGCGATACCCGCGAGGTAGGGCGCGTCCGAGGAGAACCTCGCCGGCACATGCAGCAACTGGAGCACGCCGCTCCGGCGCGCGTCCGCGTCGGTCTCGCGCAGCAGCGATCGCCCGATCGCCACGCGCACCCAGGCCTCCAGCCACGCCGGCGGGGATCCTGCCAGCCGCTTGGCCAGTTCCTTGCGAGCCGCCTCGCGAGCCTTGGGCTCGCCCGCGCGCGCGATCACGATTTCCGACACCAACTTTGGGCCGTCGAGCTTCAAGTCAAGCTCGCCGAGATCAACGCTTGTCCCGTCAACCTCGAACCTCGCCGCGGATCGATAGAGGCGCTCGTACACCAGCGAGCGACGCTCCCGTCCGCCGTCGCCGCTCGGCTGTCCGCCGGAATGAGCCCACGCCTGGACCGACGGCACATTGACCCAGATCGGCGGCAACGTCGAGAGCAGGCCGGACGCGGCATCGACGGAGAGCGTGGGCCAACGATCCGCGAGCACGGGGCGGCGAGATGCCATGTCGACGGGAAAGGCCTCGGGCAGAGTCTCGGCGTCATTGCCGCAGTCGTACCAGGCGAGCCAGGCGTCCAGCGCACCCGTCTGCGAGCCCCTTTTGACGCGTACGCGCGTGAGGACTTCGGCGATCATGGCCGCGGTCGGTCCGCGGGACCCGG
>JABLTH010037703.1_pt1 | contig 26159 bp, 11 predicted proteins | sample 7875711 | NCBI WGS metagenome assembly JABLTH01 (sample SAMN14941262, study PRJNA633318) | bioreactor metagenome | isolation source: bioreactor | place: China | collected 2019-03-05 | reverse complement strand
CACCGGCCGACGAACGCCGCCGTCAGGCGGGCAAGAGCTGAAAGCCCTCGCGCAGCGCGGCCTCTCGCAGCCGGAGGTCGAGGGACACGAACTCGAGCCCGTGCGTGCCTCCGCGGCTCCACAGCATCGCTGCAGCGAGCTGGAATGCGTCGGCCGTGCGGAGCGCATGCGTCGAGAGGAGCCGTTCCGCTCGTTCCCGAACGCCGTCCCCGGGAAGGACCTCCGACCACTCGGCTGCGAGCAGCGCGAGAACGCTCCGGGCGAGGCGCTCGCCGGAAGACGTCAGCGCACCCTCACGACGGCGTCGCGCGAGAGCGGCAACACACTCCGTCCGCGTCGCCCACCAGACGATGATGCCCGGGTCTTCGCCGGCCAACCGCCGCGCGCTCGCGGTCCTGGCCTCGGAGACGAGGAGCGGAACGATCGCCGACGTGTCCCAGAATCTCACGCGCTCTCGTCACGATCCTCGGAGACGGCGCGCCTCACCGAAGCGCTCGGATCGCGCGGCCGCCGGCCGCGCAGCAGCCCGGTCGGAAGACGGCCGCTTCCCAGCCGAACGAGGCCCTGGCGCTCGAGATCGCGCAGCGCCTCGACGGCGTCTGTCCGGCTCCCGACGGGAACGATGCGCGCCACCGGCACGCCCCGATCGGTGACGAGCACCTCCTCGCCTGCCTTCACGCGGCGGAGAAAGCGGCTCAGCTGGGCCTTGAGCTCGGCAACCGCGGCGGTGCGACGCACCATGTGACCAGAATAGTCCCGAGCCGAGGCTCCGGCAACGGGCCGGGGAACGAGCGCTCCCGAGCGTACGCTCGCGGCGGCGCGGGAGATGGACGGGCCTCGCCGGCTGGACGACCGTGCGCCAGACCGGCAAGCCTGGGAAGATATCGGCCCGAATTTCGCTCGGGTCCGATATAATCTTGGTGTCGAATCTAAGTTCAGACTCGCCCCCGACATGTGGACTGCCGGGGAGCGGAGGGTTGCCGTATGGGGATCTCGAGGCGGGGTTTTCTGATCGGGGCAGGCGCCGCTGGGGCCGCCGCCCTCACGCTCGGGCTCTACAAGCTGCGGCCGAAGAAGGGCCTCACCTACCCGCCCGTGCCGAAGTCGGCGGCGCAGCCGATCGCGTACGGCGACTGGACTGACACCTACCGCGCGAAGTGGACGTGGGACCGCGTCGTCAAGGGTACCCACAACCGCGCGAACTGCTTCTCCGCGTGCTCGTGGAACCTCTACGTCAAGGATGGCGTCGTCTGGCGCGAAGAGCAGAACGCGATCTACGGGCCGTCGCGCCCGGACGTTCCCGACTTCAACCCGCGCGGCTGCCAGAAGGGCGCCTGCCACAGCGACCTCCATCTCGGCGAGGCGCGCATCCTGCACCCGATGAAGCGAGCCGGTGCGCGCGGCGAGGGCAAGTGGAAGCGCATCACGTGGGACGAGGCGTACGACGAGATCGCCGATGCCTGCATCACCGCCGCGCTCGAGGGCGGCACCGAGACCATCCTTCACGACCACGGCACCACGAACTGCGACTACAGCCCCGATTCGTCGTCGGAGATGCGCTGGAACGTCGCCATGGGAACGACGCTGCTCGATTCCTGGGCGGGAGTCGGCGACATGCCGAACGGCCTCGTGCAGACCTTCGGCATGTACAACGCCGACGGAACGACCGACGACTGGTTCCTCTCGGACTACATCGTCCTGTGGGTCGCGAACCCGAGCTACACGCGCATTCCGGACGTGCACTTCGTGAACGAGGCGCGCTACCGCGGAGCGACGGTGGCCGTGATCTCGCCGGACCTCTCGGCGAGCTCGATCCACGCCGATCTCTGGGTTCCGGTGAAGCACGAGACCGACGCGGCCTTCGGCCTCGCTGCGGCGCAGGTGATCCTCGAGGAGAAGCTCTACGACGACACTGCGGTGCGTGAGCAGACCGACCTCCCCTTCCTCGTGCGCACCGACACCGGCCGCTACCTCCGCGAGTCGGATCTGCGCGCCGGCGGCAAGGACGACCTGCTCTACGTCTGGGACGAGGCCACGGGCAAGATGGTGGCTGCGCCCGGCTCGCAGGGCGAGGGCTCGCACCGGCTCGCGCTCGGCGACGTGCGGCCCGCGATCGACGGACGCTGGGAGGTGACGCTCGCCGCCGGCGGCCGCGTGACGGTGAGGCCGCTGTTCCAGGCGCTCCGCGAGCACCTCGCCGCGAGCTACACGCCCGAGAAGCAGGAAGCCGTGACGGGCGTCAAGGCGTCGGTCGTGCAGCGCTTCGCGCGCGGACTCGCGAAGGCGCCGGCGGCGATGATCTACGCGTCGTGGGGCGCGTGCAAGAACTACCACAGCGACCTGTTCCAGCGCGCGATGGCGCTGCTGATGGCGATCACGGGAAACCAGGGAAGGAAGGGCGGCGGCCTTCGCGTGGCATCGTGGTGGGAGATGAAGGGCGCCGACGAGCTCGGCGGCGCCACCACCTACCGGCCGCCGATCGGCGAGATCGTGAAGCTCGCCGCGACCGGGATGAGCCGCGGCCTCGGGCCGACGGACTGGGAGGAGGTCTACACGAACTACAGCAACCACTTCCCGATCACGCCGCTGATGCCGTTCCTCTATCACCATGCCGGATACGACGAGGTCTGGAACCGGCCCGAGCACCAGGACCCTGCGATGCAGGCGCCGCTCTCGCAGTACATGCAGGAGGCGCTCGAGAAGGGCTGGATCCCGGTCCACCCGCCGCCGGGAACGCGTCCGCGCGTCTTCATCTTCTCGGGATCGAACCCCCTGCGCCGCTGGCCGTCGCCGCAGACCGCGAAGGCGAACCTGTGGCCGAAGCTCGATCTCATCGTGTCGACGAACTTCCGCTGGAGCACGAGCACGCTCCACGCGGACATCGTGCTCCCGGTGGCCGCGTACTACGAGAAGTACGGCCTCAAGTACGCCGTCTCGGCCATGCCCTACATCGTGACGAGCGAGCCCGCGACGCCTCCGCTCGGCGAGTCGAAGTTCGATTACGAGGTCTTCGGCACGCTCGCGCGGCGCGTCTCCGAGCGCGCACGCGCGCGCGGGCTCACCACGCCCGTCAAGGGACCGAAGGGCCGCCCGCTCGACCTCACGAAGGTCTTCGACGACTGGTCGATGAACGGCGAGCTCGACCCCATGAACGTGCGCCCGGTGATGGACCGCATCTTCCGGCACAGCGACGTCGTGGGCAACATCGGCATCGACCAGGCGCTCGCGCTCGGCGCCGTTCCGGTGGTGAAGGAGGGCACCTACACGCTCGTCAACCAGGCGTGCAGCTCCTTCACGCCGGGCGACACCTTCACGCCGTACCGCTGGTACCGCGAGGACAAGCTGCGCTGGCCGACCCTCAGCGGCCGGATGCAGTTCCTGATCGACCACCCGTGGTTCCTCGCCGGCGGCGAGGCGCTCCCCGTTCACAAGGACTCGCCGGGGATGCGGAGCGGAAAGTCGCTGCGTCTCACGAGTGGTCACACGCGCTGGAGCATCCACGCGATCTCGCGAGACCAGAAGATGCTGCTGCGCCTGCAGCGCGGAGAGCCTGCGGTCTGGATGCACCCGTCGGACATGGCGGCGCGCGGCCTCGCCGACCACGACCGCATTCGCGTCTACAACGAGCACGGCGCGTTCGAGGCGCGCGTGCGGCCGGGCGCGCGCATGCAGCCGGGGATGATCCAGCTCTACCACGCGTGGGAGCCGTACCAGTTCAAGGACTGGCAGGGGCAGCAGGCGCCCGTCGCCGCGCCGTGGAAGCCCCTGCATCTCGCCGGCGGCTACTCGCAGCTCCACTACCGCATGTACTACGGCTCTCCGGGACACAACCCGCGCGGGACCGGCGTCGAGGTCGAGAAGGTCGGGTGAGCGAGGCCGAGGGCCGTCGCGAGCGCAAGAAGCGCGCACGCCGCGAGCGGATCTACGAGGCCGCACGCCAGCTCTTCCTCGAGCGCGGATATGCGGCGACGACGGTCGAGCAGATCGCCGAGGCGGCCGACGTCGCGCAGGCCACGTTCTTCAACCACTTCCAGAGCAAAGCAGCCGTGCTGCGCGAGATGACGGGCGAGGTCTCGGCGCACCTCGAAGCGATGCTCGAGCGCGAGCTCGAGACGCCGGGAGCGGCCGAGCGCCGCATCCGCCGCTTCGCGACGCGGGCGCTGCGAGCGCTCGCGGAGACCGAGGGGCTCGCACGCGAGGTGCTGCTCGAGCTGCTCCGCACGGCCTCCGGCCCGGGAACGGCGCTTCCCTACCTCGCGAGCGTTCGCGAGCCGTTCACGCGCATCGTTCGTGAGGGCCAGTCCGAGGGCAACGTGCGGACGGACCTCGACGCCGCCCTGCTCGCCGAGCTCGTGATCGGCATCCTCAACACCGCCCTGCTCGGCTGGCTGAACGACCCCGACTATCCGTTCGAGAAGCGCCTCGGTGATTTCTCGGGCGTCATCGCCGAAATGCTCCGGCCGCGCGCCGGTTGACGGGCCGGCGCGACGAACACGCCGGGCGAGGTGCGGCCACGCCGGCGCGTCCGTCGCCGCGTGCGGCGCGCCCGGTCAGTCCCCGGCTCGAGGCTCCGCCCGGTAGATCGTTCGCCCGCCGACGATCGTCTCGACGACGCGGATCTCGCGGATGCGCTCGGGGTGCGCGACGGGATCGTCCGAGAGGACGACGAGGTCCGCGAGCTTTCCCGGCTCGAGCGATCCGCGGCTGCCCTCGAGAAACGACTGCCATGCAGCGTCGATCGTGACGCCGCGCAGCGCCGCTTCGGCCGGGATCCTCTCGTCGGGGCCGATCTCGCGGCCCGCGGCCGAGCGGCGGAAGACGGCGCACCAGACCGCCAGCAGCGGGTCGATCGGCATCACCGGCGTGTCGTTGTGGAGGCTGAAGCGAAGGCCGCGCGCCCGCGCGCTCGCGAGCGGGCTGATTCGCGCCGTCCGCTCCGGACCGAGAAACACCTCCCAGTGTCGATCGGCGAAGAAGTACGTGTGCGGATTGTGGAAGGTCGGCGTCACGCCGAGGCGCAGCATCGTGTCGAGCTTGTCGGGCCGCGCCATCTGCGCGTGGACGAGGATGTGCCGCGCGTCGCTTCGCGGGGCCTCCTGCTGCGCACTCGCGAACGCGGCGAGGGCGTCGTCGATCGCCGCGTCGCCGTTGGCGTGGACCGCGATCTGAAGCCCGGCGTCGTGGAAGCGCCGGACGATCCGGGCGAGCTCGGCGGCCGCGTGGATGGGGTACCCGCGGTCGGCGGAATCACCGGCGTGTGGCGTGAAGTACGGCTCCGTGAGATACGCCGTATAGATGTAGATCGAGCCGTCCGCGACGAGCTTCACGGCCCCCACGTGGAAGGCGTCGCTCTCGAAATCCTCGCGCCGCAGCTCGCCGCGGACGAGCCTCTCGGCGAGCGCGGCATCGGGCCATGCGACGAGGCGCTGCGGAATGACGCCGAGCCGCGAGAGCCTCGCCATCGCGGTGAACATCGCCTGGTCGGCGAGGCCGAGCTGCGCCGTGGTGACGCCCGCGGCGGCGTAGTCGGCCGCCGCGCGGCGCGCGACGCGCAGGCCCTCGACGAGCGAGAACGCGAGCGCCTCCTTGCGTGCCTCGGCGAGCGCCGTCTCGTCGAGGCGCCCCGTCGGCCGGCCCGTCGCCGGGTCTTTGTGGATCTCGCCTCCCGGCGGGCTCGGCGTCGCGTCCGAGATCCCGAGTCGCTCGAGCGCCACGCCGTTCACGACGGCCGTGTGCCCGCTCACGTGCATCACGAAGACGGGATGCTCCGTCGAAGCGGCGTCGAGATCGGCGCGCGTGAAATGCCTGCGCTCCTCGAGGCGCATGTCGTCGTAGCCGTAGCCGACGAGCCACGCGTCGCGCGAGAGCGTCTTCGCCTTCTCGCGCAGCGCCGCCACGGCCTCTTCGATGCTCCGAACGCTCCCGATCGGCGGGCTCGCCAGATCGACGCCGATGGCCGAGAGGCCGGAGCCCGGGAAGTGACCGTGCGCCTCGATGAATCCGGGCACGACGGTCTTTCCGCCGAGGTCGGTGACGACGCTGCCGCGACCGATGAAGGGCTCGACCTGCGCGCGGGTGCCGACCGCGACGATGCGGTCGCGCGAGAGCGCGATGGCCTCCGCGACGCGATCTCCCGCGTCCTCGGTGCGAACGACGGCGTTCACGAAGACGCGGCTCTCGGGCGGCCTGCGCGACGCCCAGAGCAGCGCGAGCGCGCCGGCGCCGACCGCGGCCGCGAGCGCGATCGCCGCGAGCGCGACAAGGGCGGCGCGGCGCAGCCCGCTTCGCGCCACGGCCCGCTATTGCCCGGCGCGGGAGGGCGCCGCGCCCTCCGCCGCCGCCGCGGGCGCGACGAACCGGATCGACGGCCGTGTCCACTCCGGATCGAAGAAGCCGCCGATCGCGCGCACGAGCCCCCCGCCCTTCGCCATCGCCTCCAGCTCCTCGAGCGGACCGTAGCGGAGCGCGCCGCCGACGCAGGTCTCGACGCAGCGCCCGCGGCGTGCAACGCCTGTGCGGACCGGCCGCCGGCCGTGCTCGTCAAGCGGCTTCGAGGCGCACCGTGCCCGTGGTCTCGGGAACGAGACGCAGGCGCCTCGGCAGGAGGCCGAGGACTCCCGGACGCTCCGCGACCGAGACGATCGCCGCCCTCGGGACTCGCGCGACGAGCGTCTCGTAGACCTTCTGCTCGGTCGCCGCGTCGAGGCTCGACGTCGCCTCGTCGAGCAGCACCCACTCGGGCGCGTGGAGCACCACGCGCGCGAGCGCAAGGCGCTGCTGCTGGTGCGTCGAGAGCGCCTGGTCCCAGGGCTCCTCTTCGTCGAGACGCGCAACGAGCTCTTCGAGACCGAAGGCGCGCAGCGCCCCGGCGATGGCATCGGCCGAAAACGCCGACGCCGGCGAGGGGTACGCGATGGCTTCCCGCAGCGAGCCGATCGGCAGGTAGGGCTGCTGCCCGAGGAAGAACATGCGGTCCCGCGGCGGCTCGCCGACCCGGCCGCGCCCGAAAGGCCAGATGCCGGCGAGCGCGCGCATCAGCGTGGTGCGCCCCGACCCGGCGGGGCCCGTGATCGCGACGCGGTCGCCGGGCGCGACGGCGGCCGTCGCGTGCTCGAGCAGCACGCGGCCTCGCGGCGCCTCGACCGAGAGGTCGTCGAGCACGATCCGCGCCGGATCCTCGCGCTCGATGCGGATCTTCGCGGCGTCGAACTGGCGCGCCGTCGCGTCCATCGCGTCGGAGAAGCTCGCGAGGCGCTCGATGTTCGCGCGCCAGCGAGCGATCTCCTGGTACGCGTTCACGAACCACGCCAGCCCCCCCGCCACCTGGCCGTACGCGAAGCGCGTCTGCGCGATCACGCCGAGCGTGAGAACATCGGCGAAGTACGCGAGCCCCGAGACCACGAGCGGAACCAGCGTGTTCGCGACACCGATGCTCTGGGTGAGGATGGTGAGGTTTCGCTGGGCCGTGACCAGCTCGTTGAAGTTCCCTACGACCCGTTGGAAGCGGCCGCGCGCGCCGCGGCGCTCGACCTCCGCGCCGCGCATCAGCGCGACCGCCTCGACGTGGTCGCGATAACGCACGAGGCCGTACCGGAAGTCGGCTTCCAGACGAATCCGGTCGAAGTTGATCGGTACGAGCCGGCGGCCGACGCGGTTCGTGAGCCACATCGAGAACAGCGCGAACGCGACGGCCACCCAGAGCAGGAGACCCGGAATTTCGACCATCGTTCCCGCGATCGGAATCCGCCAGCCGGACGACATCTTCCAGAGCATCGCCGAGAACGACGCGAGGGTGACGACGGCGGAGAGCAGCGAGAGCGAGAGGCCGAGCGCACTCGCCACGAAGTCGCGGATGTCCTCCGAGATGCGAACGTCCGGGTTGTCGACGGCGTCGCGGTGCAGCTCGGAGAGGCAGAAGGCCTGCGGACTCACCCAGCGCTCGACGAAGTGCGCGGTCAGCCACTCGCGCCAGCGGATCCGCAGGCGCTGCTGCACCCAGTCCGCGTAGGCCGGGACGACGACCGAGAGGATCATGACGCCGACCATGAGCAGGATCGAGCTCCGGAACGCCGCGAGGTCGTGTGCGCCGAGAGCGTTTCCGACGTCGCGCTGCGCCTCCGAGACCAGAACGTTCGCGTAGACGGCGCCGAGCTGGAGAGCGATCGCGCTGCCGAGGAGCAGCGCGCCCCACCGCGCGTCCTTCGAGGTCCAGTAGAGGCGCGTGAGGCGCCACAGGGCCTTCGCGAGCGCGCGGCCCTCGATGCGCGGCTTCCCGGCAGGCGTCATTGGGCATCCCCCCTGCGCGCATGATGGACGCGGCGCCGCGAACCGCCAGGGGACGGGCCGCCCGCTCGGCGGCTCCACGACGAGGCGTGTCGCCTTCCGCGCGCCCGGCTTCGAGCGGTCCGCGAGGCTCTGATATCCTCGCGTCACCCCCATGGAACTCGACCACGTCCTCATCCGGGGAGCGCGTGAGCACAATCTGCGCTCCGTCGACGTCCGCATCCCCAAGAAGAAGCTGGTGGTGCTGACGGGGGTCTCGGGCTCGGGCAAGTCGTCGCTCGCGTTCGACACGCTCTACGCCGAGGGGCAGAGGCGCTACGTCGAGTCGCTCTCGGCCTACGCGCGGCAGTTCCTCGGACAGATGGAGAAGCCGCGCTACGACACCATCCGCGGCCTCTCGCCGACGATCTCGATCGAGCAGAAGACGACGGGGACGAACCCGCGTTCGACCGTCGGGACGATCACGGAGATCGCGGACTACCTGCGCGTGCTCTACGCGCGGATCGGCGTCCAGCACTGCCACCGCTGCGGCCGCCCCGTCCGCGGGCAGAGCGCCGAGCAGATCGCACGCGAGCTCGCCGCGCTTCCGGAGGGAGCGCGGCTGTGGCTGCTCGCGCCGCTGCTCGTGAACCGCAAGGGAGAGCACCGAGAGCTGCTCGAGGAGGCGCGGCGGCAGGGCTTCGTCCGCCTGCGCGTCGACGGCGAGATCCGCGAGAGCGAAGGCCTCGCCTCGCTCGACAAGCGGCGAAAGCACACGGCCGAGGCCGTCGTCGACCGCCTCGTCGTGAAGCCCGGCCTCGAGGGTCGCCTCACGGGGTCGGTCGAGAGCGCGCTGCGCACGGGCGGCGGAACGCTGATCGCGATCACGGAGGGAGCGTCCGGCGGAGAGCGGATCTACTCCGAGAAGCTCGCGTGCGCGCCGTGCGGGCTCTCGTTTCCCGAGCCGACACCGCAGGGCTTCTCGTTCAACAGCCCGCAGGGGATGTGCCACGACTGCAACGGCCTCGGCTCGCGGGTCGAGATCGATCCCGACCTCGTCGTGCCCGACGCGGCGCTCACGCTCGACGAGGGCGCCGTCAGGCCCTGGGGCGGCGGCCTCTCGACGAAGTCGAGCTGGTCGGCGCTGCGAACGCAGGTGCTGCGGCAGCTCGGGGTCCCGTTCGATGTCCCGTGGCGAAGGCTGCCGAAGAAGCTGCAGGAGCAGATCCTCCACGGAGCGGGCGAACGCGAGTTCAAGGTGCGCTGGAAGGGCACGGGAGGCGGGAGCGCGACGTTCACCATGCAATGGGAGGGCGCCCTCCCCCGCCTCATGCGACGCTTCCGCGAGACGCGCTCCGAGCGGGCGAAGAAGTGGTACGCGCAGTTCCTCGGCGACACGCGCTGCACGACGTGCGGCGGCACGCGACTTCGCCCGGAGAGCGCGGCGGTTCGCGTCGGCGGCAAGACTCTCGTCGAGCTCTCGGCCCTCACCATCGACGGTGCGCGGCGCTTCTTCTCGGAGATCCAGCTCGAGGGCGCCGCGCGCGAGATCGCGGCCGAGCTGATGAAGGAGATCCGCAGCCGGCTCGACTTTCTCGCCGCGGTCGGCCTCTCCTATCTCTCGCTCGACCGCGCGGGCCCGACGCTCTCGGGCGGCGAATCGCAGCGCATCCGGCTCGCGAGCCAGGTGGGATCGGAGCTCACGGGCGTCATCTACATCCTCGACGAGCCGTCGATCGGCCTTCACCAGCGCGACAACCGCCGCCTGCTCGCGACGCTCGAACACCTGCGCGACATCGGCAACACCGTCGTCGTGGTCGAGCACGACGAGGAGACGATCCGCAGCGCGGATCACGTGATCGACTTCGGCCCCGGCGCCGGCGTCGCGGGAGGCGCCATCGTCCATGCCGGGACTCCGGCCTCGCTCGAGCGCTGCAAGGCATCGCTCACCGGCGCGTACCTGTCGGGGCGCCTCTCGATTCCCGTCCCCGCCGAGCGCCGCCGCGCAGCGGGCAGCCTCAAGATCGAGGGCGCGAGAGAGAACAACCTCGCGGACGTGAGCGTCGAGGTGCCGCTCGGCGTGCTGGTCGCCGTGACGGGCGTCTCGGGCGCGGGAAAGTCGACGCTCGTGAACGACGTCCTCTACCCCGCGCTCGCGCGCCGGTACCACGGCGCGACGCGCCGGGTCGGGCTGCACACGGCGCTCTCGGGCGCCGAGCAGCTCGACAAGGTGATCGCGATCGACCAGCGGCCGATCGGCCGAACGCCGCGCAGCAACCCCGTCACGTACGTCAAGGTCTTCGACGAGATCCGCGGCTTCTTCGCGCAGCTTCCCGAGGCGCGCGTCCACGGCTACGGGCCCGGACGGTTCTCGTTCAACGTGAAGGGCGGGCGCTGCGAGTCGTGCCAGGGCGACGGCGTTCGGCAGATCGAGATGCACTTTCTGCCCGACGTCTTCGTGAAGTGCGAGCAGTGCCAGGGCCGGCGCTTCAACGAGGCGACCCTCCAGGTCCGCTTCAAGGGAAAGTCGATCGCCGACGTTCTCGACCTCACCGTGCAGGAAGCGGCGGAGCTGGTCTCGGCGTTCCCGAGGATCCGCAGCGCGCTCGCGCTGCTGATCGACGTCGGTCTCGACTACCTCCATCTCGGACAGCCCTCGCCGACGCTCTCGGGCGGCGAGGCCCAGCGCATCAAGCTCGCGCGCGAGCTCTCGCGGCGCGCGACCGGCCGGACGCTCTACATCCTCGACGAGCCGACGACGGGCCTGCACTTCGACGACGTACGAAAGCTCCTCGCCGTGCTCGCGCGCCTCGTCGACGCCGGCAACAGCGTGCTCGTGATCGAGCACAACCTCGACGTCATCAAGGCCGCCGACTGGGTGATCGACCTCGGCCCCGAAGGCGGGCCGAGCGGCGGGCGCGTCGTCGCCGCAGGAACTCCCGAGCAGGTGGCGAAGGTCGCCGCCTCGCACACCGGCCGCCATCTGGCGCCGCTGCTCGGCGCCGCGAGGTCCCGCGCATGAGCGAGCCGCTCACCGTCTACTTCTCGTTCCGGAGCCCCTATAGCTGGCTCGCGCTGCACCGGCTGGACCGCCTCGGCGACCGGCTCGGCGCAGAGCTGCGGCTCGTTCCGGTCTATCCGCGCCCCGAGTCCGGCTTCAACGACCCCGCGGCGAGCCACGCACGCTTTCGATACCTCATCGAAGACGTCGGCCGGATGGCGCAGGCGTACGGCGTCACGATGAAGCTCCCGGCTTCGGTCGACGTTCGCTGGGAGCTGTCGCACGCGGCGTTCACGTACGCGCAGGAGCAGGAGCGCGGCCTCGCCTTCGCGGTCGCGGCGTCGAACGCGCGCTTCGCACGCGGCCGCGACCTCGGCGACCCCGGCGTCCTCGGCGAGGTCGCCGCCATCGTCGGCCTCGACCCCGCTGCCGTCGCCGACGCGGCCGACGACCCCGCGCGGCACGCGCAGGTCGAGGCCGGGATCACCGCCGCGATGCACGCCGGCGTCTTCGGCGTTCCGTTCTTCGTCTACGAGAACCACCACTTCTGGGGCAACGACCGGCTCGAATGGGTGCTGCGCGAGATCGACCGTTCGCGAGGCCGGCCCGTCCGCGACCTCTCGGGCGCCGCGTGCCTCGCCCCGCCCTGGGTCCCCTGACTCAGAGCGGCTGGCCGTACCGTTCGGAGAAGGCGATCTCGTCGAGCGGCCGGCGCGAGAGGCGCTGGGGGAACGGATGCTCGGGCCAGCCGAGGGCGATGAGCGCGGCGGTGCCGAGCTCGCCGGGGATCGCGAGCAGCGCCTTCACGGCTTCTTCGTCGGGGCACAGCAGCGTCGTGAGCGCCGCGCCGAGGCCTTCGTCGCGCGCCTTGAGCAGGAGGTTCTGCACCGCGGGGTAGACCGACGCGCCGCCCACGACCGAAGTGCGGCCGAGACCCGCGTCGGTCGCGAACACATCGGCTGCGCAGAAGCAGACCACGACGAGGACGGGGATCTCGGCGAGGTGCCGCGCCATGTGATCGGCGCCTGCGAGGACGCGAGGCAGCGCGACGCCGCCCGCCTTCAAAGCCTCGAGGCGGCGGCCCGCGTACGCCTCCCAGCGCGGGAGGTAGAGCGCCGCGAGCGCGCGCTTCGCAGGCTCCTGCTCGACGACCACGAAGCGAACGGGCTGGCGGTTGCCTCCGGACGGCGCCCAGCGCGCGGCACCCAGCACCCGGCGCAGCACCTCCCGCGGAACGGGGTCGCGCCGGTAATGGCGGCAAGTGCCGGCGCTCTCGAGGACCCGTTCGAGCTCCATGTCGCCTCCGCGCGGTGAAGCCGCGCGAACGGAACTCTACCGGAGCGGGACCGCTCGTCTCACGGGCCCTCGAGGAGCACGGTCCCGGGCTGGCCGTCGCCGTAGTAGCCGTCGCCGCCGTCCGCGTGGACGTTCGCCGGCGGCAGCGTGGACACACTCGTGTGTCGGATGGCGATGCGACCGCCGCCGCCTCCGGTGTGGTTGCCGCCGCCGGTCGTTCCGCCGCTCGCCGAGACCGTTCCGCTGCCCGCGAGAGTCCCGGTTCGCAGGTCGATCGATCCGCCGGAGCCTTCGCCCGAAGCCGAGCCGCCGGAGAGCGCGCCGTCGGCGCGAATCGCGCCGTCGACGACGACGGCGCCGGCGACGATGCGAACGCGACCGCCCCCGTCACCGCCGGCACCCGACCACGCGCCGCCGCCCGAGCCGAGCTCCCGCGGCTCGGTCGCGCTGCCGTAGACCGGGTTCGGCTGATTCGCGCCGGAGCCGCTCCACTTGCCGCCGAGGCCGCCGTAGCTGCCGCCGGTCGCGGCCTGCGCGCCGGACGCGAAGCCGAGCGTGTGCGCGGTCGACCCGAGGCCGGCCTTGTCTCCGCCCAGGTATCCGCGGCCCGAGACGTCGATCCGGCTCGAAGCGTCGATCGTGACCGCGCCCGCGTCGAGGTCGAGGTCTCCTTCGTAGACCGTCGTCGTCTTCGCGTGCGTGAGCAGGCCCGCCTCGGCCACCGCCAGCGTGCCGGCGACCGCGAGCGGATCCGCGAGCTCGAGGAAGGCGCCGCGGCGGAAGGTCACCTGATCGAAGCGCCACGCGGCCGCGTAGCGCCTGCCGGCGGCGGCGAGGCTCTCGAACGCCACACCGTTCTCGTTGGGCGTCGCCACGGTGATCGAGGTCTCGCCGTTCGCGACGATCTCGAAGCTCTCGCGCTGCGTCGTGTCGGGATTGAGGCGAAGGCCGACGAGCCCGCCGGGAACGAAGGCGCGCAGCGTTCCGCTCGCCGTGAGCGTGTCCGCCGTCGCCGCGACCGCGAGGCCCGGTCCGATCGGCGGCAGCGCCGTCGCCATCGGCCACGTCGTGCCGGGCGCCGCGCCGCCGTCGACGTACAGCGTGCCGTCGCTCTGCCCCGCGAGCTTCACGAAGACGGTTCCCGCCGCTCCGTCGCCGTAGTAGCCGTCGCCGCCGAAGGCCGTGATGCCGCGAAGGCCGGCGAAGTCGGCTCCCGGATCGATGGCGCCGGCGTGCACGGCGACGCGCCCGCCGCCGCCTCCCGTGTGGTTCCCGCCGTTCGCGGTGCCGCCGTTCGCCGAGATGGTGCCCGCACCGGAGAGCAGCGGCGTGTCGATCCACACCGAGCCGCCCGCGCCCTCGCCCGACGCCGAGCCACCCGACACGCCGCCGTCCGCACGAACGGCGCCGTCCACCACGAGCGACTCGCTGGCGTGGAGGCGAACCAGACCGCCGCCGTCGCCGCCCTCGCCGGACCACGCGCCGCCTCCGCCGCCGAGCGCTGCAGGGCGCTTCGGATCGCCGTACACCGCGCCCGGAACGCTGTCCCCGTTCCCGCTCCAATCTCCTCCGGTGCCGCCATGGCTCCCCCCCGTTCCGCGCTCGGAGCCCGCGGCGAAGCCGAGCGTGTGCGCGGTCGAGCCGATTCCGCTCTTGTCGCCGCCGCGGTAGCCGCGGCCCGTCGCGTCGATGGCGCTTCCGGCTTCGACGACGATTCGGCGCGCGCTCACGCGGAGGCCGAACTCGTTCGCCGGCGAGTGGGTGAGGGTTGCGCCACCGGCGAGGCGCAGTGTTCCGAGGACGTCGAGACCCGCGTCGGCCACCGCGCGAACGCCGCTGCCGAGCGTGAGCTCGTCGAGCTGCAGGCCGCCCGGAAGCGTGGTCGAGTCGGCAGGCTGCGCGAACCCGTAGCCGTCGACGACGAGGCTGCCGAAGGTCTGCGCTGTCGACTTCACGTACACCGTTCCGTGTCCGCCGTCGGCGTAGTAGCCGTCGCCGCCGGTCGCTCTCACGTTCGCGAGCGGCAGCGTGAGCGAGCCCGTGTGCCGGATGGCGATGCGGCCTCCGCCGCCGCCGGTGTGGTTCCCGCCGTTCGCGGTTCCGCCGTTCGCCGTGATCCATCCGGCGCCCGCGAGCGTGCCGACGCGCAGATTGATCGAGCCGCCGGAGCCCTCGCCCGACGCCGAGCCGCTCGACGCTGCGCCGTCCGCGCGCAGCGCGCCGTCGACGATCATCGAATCGGCCACGATGCGGACCCGGCCGCCGCCGTCGCCGCCGTCGCCTCCCCACGCGCCGCCTCCCGAGCCGAGCTCCTGCGGATCGGTGACACTTCCGTACGGCGGGTTCGGCTGGCTCGCGCCCGACCCGCCGTACTTGCCGCCGAGACCGCCGTAGCTGCCGCCCGTCCCCGCCTGCGAGCCGGCCGCGAAGCCGATCGTGTGCGCCGTCGATCCGATACCCGCGCGGTCGCCACCGAGATGCCCCCGGCCCGAGACGTCGATGCGGCTCGTCGCGTCGACGTGCAGCGTTGCTGCGGCGAGATCGAGCATTCCCGCGTAGGCGGTCGTCGTCTCGACGTGCGTCAGCAGGCTCGCCTCCGTGACGGCGAGGCTGCCGTTCGTCTCGAGCGGGTCGGCGAGCTCGAGGTGCCCGCCGCGCCGCAGGACCACCTCGTCGAAGCGCCACCGACCTGCGTAGCGCCTGCCTGCGCCCGCGACCGGCGCGAACGCGACACCGTTCTCGTTCGGAGTCGCCACCTGGAGCGCCGACGCCGTGTTGCCGACGATCGCGAAGCTCTCGGCCTGCGTGGTATCGGGATTCAGCCGTAGCCCGACCAGGCCACCCGGGATGAACGCATGCAGCGCTCCGTCGACGGTGAGCGTGTCGCTCGTCGCCGCCGCGGTGACGCCGGGTCCGATCGGCGGCAGGACCGTCGGGATGGGCCATGTCCCGCCGTTCGACAGGCCGCCGTCGACGATGAGCGTGCCGTCCGTCTGGCCCGCGAGCTTCACGAACACGGTGCCGGCCGCTCCGTCGCCGTAGTAGCCGTCGCCGCCGAAGGCGACGATGCTCCGCAGCTCGCCGAGGTTCGCGTTGGGATCGACGAAGTCGGCGTAGATGGCGATCCGACCGCCGCCACCGCCCGTGTGATTGCCGCCGCCGGCCGTCCCGCCGCTCGCCGAGATCGTGCCCGTTCCGGCCAGACGCGAGGTGTCGATCCAGATCGATCCGCCGGCGCCCTCGCCCGAGGCCGAGCCCGACGAGAGGCCGCCGTTCGCGCGAACGGCCCCGTCGACCACCAGCGCTTCGCGCGCGACGATCCGGATGCGGCCGCCGCCGTCGCCACCCGCGCCGCCCCACGCGCCGCCGCCGCCGCCGAGCGCGATCGGACGCTTCGGATCGCCGTACACGGGTCCCGGCCCGCTGTCGCCGTTGCCGCCGTAGTCGCCTCCCGTGCCGCCGTGGCTGCCGCCCGAGCCTCGCTCGGAGCCGGCCGTGAAGCCGAGCGTGTCCGCGGTCGAGCCGAAGCTGGTCTTGTCACCGCCGAGATGGCCGCGGCCGCTGGCGTCGATGGCGCTGCCCGCTTCGACGACGATGCGGTCCGCCGTGATCGAGAGCCCCGCCTCGCTCGCGGTCGGGTGCGTCAGCGTCGAGCTCCCGCGCACGCGCAGCGTTCCCGTGATGTCGATCGCGCCCTGCGCGATGACGTTCGCGCCGTTCTGCAGCGTGATCGACGAGAAGCTCTGCCCGGGCGGCAGGATGAGATCGGTGAACGGAGAGCCGGGCCCCGCGCCGTTGATGACGAGCTCGCCCGCCGGCTGCCCCTCGGCTTCGAGGTAGATCGTGCCGTCCGCCCCGTCGCCGTAGTAGCCGTCGCCGCCGCGCGCGGTGACGCGCGCCACGTCGTAGGTCGAGACGTCGAGGTAGCGAACGGCGATGCGCCCGCCGCCGCCGCCCACGTGGTTGCCGCCGCCCGTCGTTCCCGCGTTCGCGGCCAGCGTGCCGCCGCCCGAGAGCGTACGCGTCGTGACGTTGATCGACCCGCCCGAGCCCTCGCCCGAAGCCGATCCGCTCGAGACCGCACCGTTCGCGGCGATCTGCCCGTCGACCACCACATTGATCGCGCCGACGAGAACGCGCCCGCCGCCGTCGCCGCCCGCGCCGGCCCATGCACCACCGCCCGATCCGAGGTCGACGGGGTTCGTGAGGCTTCCGTAGACCGGGTTCGGCTGAGCGCTTCCCGAGCCGCCGTACTTGCCGCCGAGACCGCCGTATCCGCCTCCCGTGCCTCCCTGCGATCCGGGCGCGAAGCCCGCGGTGTGTGCGGTCGAGCCGAGGCCGCTGCGGTCGCCGCCGAGGTAGCCGCGGCCCGTGACGTCGACGCGGCTCGACGCGTCGACCGTCAGCGTCCACGCCGAGAGCTCGACGCCGTACGCCTCGGTCTGCGTCGTCTCGCGGTGCGTGAGCACGGCGCCCGAGAGCAGCTCGACGTTGCCGAAGGCGTGCGGCCCCACGAGCGTGAGCGTCGCCCCGACGACCCGCAGGTTCCGGCCCTCGAAGGCGGCGCCCGCAATCTCTGTATCGGACGTGATCGCCACCACCTCGGCGCCGGTCGCGAAGCTCGCCCCGACGCCCGGGTCGCCGGCGATGACCCCGCCGCTGCGAGGCGGCGCCTCGCGGTTGCCGGCCCGATCGACGCCGACCGTGAAGAACTCGTAGCTGCCGTCGCCGCCCATTCGCGTGGCGTCGAACGCGATCGTTCCCGTGGCTCCGCTCTGCGGCGCGAAGTGGCCGTCGCCGGTTCCGAGCGGGCCGGTGTAGCGGCTGAACGTCCCGATCCCGTTGCGCCGGAAGAAGAGCTCGACGTGATCGAGGTCGGCGAGACCGTCCGTCACCGCGTAGCTGACGCTGGTCGTCGCCCCGCTGCCGGGAGCCGATGCCGCCGTCGCGATCGTCGCCGGCGGCGTCACGTCGGCGTCGGTCAGCACGATCGGCACGGGCGCCGACGCGCTCTCGTTTCCTGCCGCATCGCGCGCGAAGGCGCGCAGCGTGACGTTCGGGCTCGTGACGCCGAACGGCACGGTGAATCCGAAGCTCGCTCCGGCGAGCGCCTGCGGCGGCGAGACCGCCTGCGCCGAGCTCATGGTGAGCGCCCCGCTCGCCTCGTAGCGGATCTGCGCAATCCCGCCCGCATCGGAGGCCGCAACGGTCACGGTGACGAGGTCGCCGAAGTTGTACGGCGCATCCGGAGCCGGCGTCTGGATCGCGACGACCGGGGGCGTCACGTCCACGACGTCGAGCGTCACCGAAGCGATCGGCGAGCGCTTGCCCGACGTGTCCTCGGCCTCGACCGAGACGACGACCGAGCCGCCGATCGCCGCGTCGGCCGCGATCGCGAAGCCGAAGCTCTGCTGCGTCGTCGTCGCGGCGGGCGACATCTGTCGCGTCTCTGTGTAGGACGTCGCACCGCTCACCGTGAGGTGGATCCGCGCCACGCCGACGTCGTCGCTTCCGCGCGCCACGACGCTCACCGCGTCGCCGCGCTCGACGTCCGCTCCCGCGGCCGGCGCGAGCAGATCGATGGACGGAGGCTGATCGGCAGCGGTGTCCACGGTGGCGGGGACGAAGACCGGCGGCAGGCCGCTCGCCGACACGCTGATCGTCGCCGACCCGATCGAGACGGCGCGGACCACGCCGCCCGGATCGACACCGATCACGGCCGGCGCCGAGCTGCTGAACGAGAGCCCGGAGGTGACCGGCGCCACGCTCCCATCGCTGTAATGGCCGCTGACGGCGAGCGCCTGCGTCGCGCCCGGCGCCGGCAGCGTGATGCTGGCCGGCGACACCGAGACCGACTCGAGCGTCACGATGTCGGCCGTCACCGCGGCCGTGTCGGAGAGACCGCCGAGGGTCGCCGTGATCGTGGCGAGTCCGCGCCGCAGCGCGACTACGCGCCCGCCCGCGCTCACCGATGCGACCGTCGGGTCGCTCGACGCGTACGCGGCCTGCGCGGTCACGTTCTCGCTGCTCCCGTCGGCGTAGAAGCCGGTCGCGGTGAGATCCTGTGCCGCGTTCTTCGAAACGAAGACGAGCGCGGACGGGAGCAGCCGCAGACTCGAAAGGACGCGCGGCGCCGGAACGACCGCGGTCGCGGCCGCGCTCGGCTGCTGCGACTGCACGAGGTCGACGACGACGACGCGGAGCGAGTCGCCCGCCGCGGCGAAGATCCGCGCCGTGAATGCGCCCGTCGCGTCGGCGTAGACCGAGATCGACACGCCGCTGGCCGCGTTCGTGACGTCGACTCGTGCGCCCGCCGACGTGGCGCCGCGCAGCGTCACCTCGGTCGCTCCCCCCGGGCCCGCCTCGGGCACCGAGACGCTCGCGATCGCCGGCGGCGGCGGCGGCGGGCCCGTTCCGGGCTCGATCACGACGAAGTCGAGGATCGACGCGGGGTCGGTGACGTCGTTGCGCGTCCCGAGCCGGTTCTCGGCGACGGCGATGATGCGGTGCGTCCCGGCCGTGAGATCGGCGGTTTCGAGCGTGAAGCCCTGCGCGCCCGCCGCGATCGGAGCGCCCGCGACCGAGTCGAGGTAGAACTGGAGCGACGCGATTCCGACCGCGTCGGACGCGTTCGCGCCCACCGCGAAGCGCGTGCCGCGCAGCAGACGCGTCCCGTCGACGGCGCTCCCGAAGTCGATCACGGGCTCGCTCGGGTTCTCGGCCAGCGTGAAGCCGTAGCGGTCTTCGGCCGTCTGGCCGAGGCCGTCCTCGGCCACGGCACGCACCTCGTGCGCTCCGAGCGAGAGGTCGAGCGTTCCGCGCGTCGCCTGGAACGGCGGCAGCTCGACGGTCTTCCACGGCGCCGTCTCGCCGTCGAGGAAGTAGTGGACGCGCTTCACGCCTGCGCTCGCCTGCTCGGGAACGATCGTCACCGAGATCCCCTGCAGCACGGCCCCGGCCGGGTCGGGCGGGAGCACGATCGCCGGAGGAACGTTGGCGGAGCGCAGGACGATCGGAAGCGTCGCATCCTGCAGGTTCAAGGCGCCGTCGAATGCCGTCGCGATGATCTGGATCGTATGCCCTGCGGCGAGCTTCGACGAGTCGATCGCGAAGAGCAGCGGCTCCGTCGCAGCGGCGAAGACGGCCTTCTGGTCGACGAGCTCGACCGGCGAGTCGGGAACGCTCACGTCCTGCAGGCGGAGCTCGACGCGCTTCACACCCGTTCCCTGATCGGCCGCGTAGGCGTTCACGCGGACGATCTCGCCCGGCACCACGCGGAGCGGGTCGACGGGGGGCTCGACCGAGAGCGTGAGCGTGGGCGGCGTGCGGTCGTCGTTCGGGTCGGTCGTCGTGAAGTCGCTGTCCCAGGCGCCGGCGAGGCCGACGCCGTCCTGGTCGCGGATCGCTCCGGAGAGCTTCACGCGGTAGGTCTCGTTGCCGCGCAGCCGGTTCGTGACGCCGTCCTCGAGCTGCCAGATCGCGACCGTGCGGTCGAGGACGGTCGCGAAGCGAAGACGCCCCGGCGCCTCGGCGCCCGATTCGTCGAGGACACGGAAGCTCGCCCCTTCGCCGCCCGTCGTGATCGTCGACGTGTTCATCTTCTCACTGAAGAACGCCGTCACCGGCGCATCGACGCCGACGCCGAGCGCTCCCGGCGCCGGAACGACGGCGACGGTCGGGACGCCGTCGGGGCTGCTGCTCCTGGCGGGGAGCAGGCCGGTCACGCATCCGAGATTGCCGACGTACACCTGCAGCCGGATGTTCTGGTCCGCGGCGCTCGTACAGGACGTGATCGGTCCGCTCAGGAGCGGCTCGATGACGAAGCTCTCGCGCACCCGCTGGCCCGGGAGCAGATGCCCGAGCGCACGGGTCTCGCTCCCGGACTCGATCGGCTCGCACACGGGCTCGGTCTCGCCTTCCGGGACCGTGCAGTGCAGCAGCCGGCCATCGGCGCCCACACCGAGGTCGAGACTCGAGTACAGCGCCGCGATGTCTCCCGTGTTGGTGATCTCGACCTGGAGCGTGTAGGGGACGTGGGTCGTCACGCTGGGCGGGTGGAACACCCGCACGTCGAAGGTCGGCGGGCCCTTCACCTCGAGCGTCGTCTCGGCGCTGCCGTTGAACGGGATCGGAGCGTCGGCCTCGATCCCGGGCCCCGTCACGACACCGCCGAACGAGACCCGTGCGCGGCGCCTTCCGATCTCGTCTCCACGAACGATGAACTCGCGCTCCTTCTGGCCGGGCGCGTCGGCCGTTCCCGGCAGAATGTCGCCGAAGACGGCGACGCCGTCCTTCGGAAGCGTCGGCGAGAGGCCGCCGTCCGGGAACTCGAGCATTCCCTTCACGTCCGAGAGCGTGAAGATTCCGGACGTGTTGAGCAGCAGCAGGCGAACGCTGAAGAACTCCTTGAGCGTCTTGATGTCACCCTCGATGACGAGAACGCCGGTGATCTTCGGGGGCGGCGGAGCGCCGGGCGGCGCCGGCGGCTCGGTTTCGAAGACGACGACCTGAACCTCGGGAGGATTGATCGGTCCGCCGCCGTCGTCGCCACGCGGGAGCTTGATCGTCTCGTACCCGGTCGGGTCCTCTCCCTTCTCCATCACGATCGGAACGCTCACGGGAACCGGCTGGCCGCCGATGCTGAGCACGATCGCAAAGCTCGAGACGTTGTAGTTCGCGGGGTCTTCGACGTCGATGACGCCGTCCTGTACGAGCTGCTCGACCTCCTGGACCGAGAGGCGCTCGGACTTGATCTGCGAGACGACCACGCTCTCGAGCGAGATCTGCGTGATCGCCACGTCCTTCGAGACGCTCTTTCCCGCATCGTCCGTCGCGGTCACGGTGAACCGGTTGACGGCATTCTTTCGCAGCGGCACCTGGCCGAAGCCGAAGCGGCCCTGCGCGTCGGGCGTGAGCGGCCCCCGGATCTGCTCTCCGGAGAGCGTCACCTTCGCGGCGGCGATCGCGGGACCCGCCGGCCCGAGCACGACGGCGGCGAACGCCAGGAGAACCCGCGCGCCCATGCGCACCCGCGCGCTCACGGAGCGCCCTCGAGGTCGACGAGCGTTCCGCCCCGGGACGAGAGCGTGAGGTTCAGGTCCTGCCAGAAGAAGCGGTTCGTCGCTTCATCGAGCACCTCGACGCGAAGCGGCATCGTCCCCAGCAGCAGGTCATCCTGCGACGGCTCGACGACGAAGTGCTCGCGGCACGCTCCTTCCTGGCCGATCTTGATCGCGACGCCCTCCTTGCCGAAGCGGCTGAGAGCCACGGTCTTGAAGCGCTCGGCGCCCTGCAGCAGCGCCGGCACCGGCCCCACGACGACGAGGCCGTCGTCCTCCGTCGACGCGAAGAGGTTGCGCCCCTCGTGGTCGAGGGCGAGATACACCGGCTTGTGCAGGGCGCTTCCGGGCCGGTTGACGCGCAGCAGGCACGGCTCGGCCTTCGTTCCGTCCTCGACCGCCGCCAGGTCGGCCGCCGCGATCATGAAGACCTCGCCCGAGGCGTAGTCGGCGAAGAAGAGGCTGCCTCCGCTGTCGAACGCGAGGCCCGTGAGGCGCCGGTTGTTGCTCCCGGCCGGCTGGATCAGGACCTTCACGTCGCGTTCGCCCGTCAGAACGTTCTCGCGCAGCACGAACAGGCGCGGCCCGTCGGCGAGATAGACGCGGTTGTAGAGCGCTCCGAATCGCTCCGGCCCTGCCGCCATGTCGACCGGCGGCGTGAAGTCGAAGCGATCGTCCTCGTACACGACCTCGCCCGCGAGATGGCTGCGGTTCCCGGCGTTCTCCGCATAGGCCGCCGGAAACCGCTCGATCGCGCTCACGGGGACGCGCAGCACGTTCTTCTTGGACTTCACGAGGTCGTAGTTCGCGATGAAGAGGTCGTCGTAGAGGCCCTCGGGGTGGAGGGCGGTCGCGCTCGTCATCGCGAGCGGTGCGGCCGGATGTCCGTACTGGAGCGTCAGGCTGTAGTAGTTCACCTGCCCCGCGTACTCGCGCGTGAACTGCGGCCCTCCCTTGCCGAGCGGCCGCGGCACGAAGCGGAAGATCCGGCCGCCGTAGAGATCCGTCGATGCGGCGTTGATGGCGTAGACGATCCCCTTCGAGTCGATCGCCATGTACTCGGGCGGGAACTGCACGTCGTACGTCAGCGCGGAGATCCCCACGTCGCCGAGGCTGCCGTACTCCGAATCGAAGCCGTCGGCCGGGAAGGCCGTCACGAGGTCCCCGGATTGGATCGGCTTGTTCGGCGGCGGCCGGTTCACGGTCCGCACCTGCGTCGCCAGCATTCCCCGCCAGTTGTTGACGTTCGGATGCGCCTTCAGCGACGGCGCCAGCGCCCGCGGCGACGGGCCGCGAACGTAGACGAACGGCGCCGAGAACTCGCTGCCCAGCACCTTGATCCGGTCGTAGAACTCGCCGAGGAAGCCGAGCGCGAGCATGCCGGGCCCGACGACGTCGCCGACGGCGCCGATCGCCTTGTTGACGTCCTTGGCGAGCAGCGACCGCTCCTGCTTGAGCGCGGAGTTCAGGTACTTGTTCTCCGCCTGCACGTAGCTCGTGAGCTGCGCGTCGAGGTTGGTGCCGGCGTTCTGGAGCTTCACGCCGGTCGCCTTCATCTCGAACTGGTAGGCGCGCCAGCGGTCGGTGCCGATCGTGTTCGCGAAGACGCCGTCGGTCAGCTCGGGAGCCCGCTGCTTGATGCTCGTGATCTGGCTCTGGTTGAGGTCGATCTTCGCCTTCTCGCGGACGATGAGCTGGTCGATCTCGGCGAGGCCGTCGGGATCGGGCTTCACGTTGATTGCGTAGCCGGTGGGCTTGCCGTCCGGGTCGACGGTGGACACCTGCGCCTTGAGCGACGACGTCTCCCCGGCCTCGATCTTCGCGAGCAGATTCGAGCGCTGCGTCTCGAGCTTCGCGAGCGCCTGGGTCTGCACCGGGAGCGAGGACTGCGCGGTCGAGAGCTTGCGCGAGTCCTGGCTGATCAGCCGGAGCTGGTCCTGCATGCTCTGCGGAACCGGCTGCGACTCCGGGTAGCCGAGGATCTCCTGCGCCTTCTTGTACTCGACGGTCCCCGGCTTCTGGAAGTTCAGGGGATCGACGCCCTCCTTCTGCGCGTACTTGACGAGGCGCGACGCCTGGCGGCTCTCGATCTTCGTGTCGTGGGCGAAGGCGTCGGTCTTCGCCTTCATCTGCTTGATTTCGGTCTGCTTGAACTTCGCCTGGGCCTCGACCTTCGCCTGCTCGAGCGCGACGGCCGCAGCGTCGTCCTGGACCGTGTTCTTCAGTTGGTCGAGCGACGTCTCGTAGGTCGCGTCGAAGCGCTGCTTGGCCTGGGTCTTGATGTCGTGGACGATGCCCTCGTCGAGGTCGAACTTCACCTTCGTGGTGAGGCGCTCCGACGCGTCGAGCATGTCGCCGACCGCGCTGTTCTCGCTGGGGATCGGGATCGTTCGGTCGCCGAGCGGGTCCTGCGAGCCGTCGATGTACTGGATCGTTCGAACGCGGAAGTAGTTCGCACCCGTCTGGAGCAGGTTCACGGGGATCACGAAGACGTACTTGTCCGGATCGCCAGCCACCCCGCGCAGGAAAGCGCCATTCTGGAGCTCTCCGGCCTCCATCGAGTCGTCGATCGCGTCGCGGAAGCGATAGAGCTGATAGGTGAAGTGGACGAGCTGCGGGTTGAGCGACAGGCCAGGGATGCTGCCCGGTGCGGGCGGAAGCGGCGTCCCCTGGTCCGCGGCCTGCTTGCGCAGCAGGTTCGCGTCGTTGACGTTCTGGGTCACGCTCTTCGAGAAGACCAGATAGACCTTGTTGCCGACGATCTTCGCGCTCTCGAGAACGGGAGGTTGCGGCTGGAGCGTATCGAGCGTCACGTCGAGCATGAGGCCGATGAAGATCTTCTGCATGAGCGAGGAGATCACGCCGTCCATCACGACGGTCGCGAGGCCGATCCCCATCGCCATCCCGGGCATCCCGCCGGTGGAGCCTGCGAGCTGCGCCATCACGTACTGGCCGGCAGCGAAGGCGGCGAGGCCGACGACGCCGTCCCACACGGCCGACTTGAGCGCCTCGTACTTCGCCTTCTTCCACATCTGCTCGAACCGGCCGAGCGTTCCCACCGGGCCGGCATTCGCGGGGCTCACGACGATGGCGACGTCGGCGCGCGCCTCCGCTCCGAAGACGAGGCCCGCAGCGGCCGCGATCGCCCGGTCGAGAGCGAGGCCGGAGCCGACGCTCGCGTTCCTCAGCCGCTCGATCACCTCGGCGGGAACCGACGGGTCGGCGTCCTCGAACACCGACGGGTCGACGCCGCGCGCGCGGAGCTGGGCATCGAGGTTCAGCGACAGCGTCCCGTAGCTGTGGACGAGGAAGCTCGAGAGCAGCAGGAACGACTGGAAGCGGTTGAGCGGCGTCGCCGACGAGAGCAGCGGCGCGCGCGCCGAGAGATCGCGGCCGTCGTTGAAGAGGACGATCGCCATCGCGTTGTTCGGATCGAGCGGGTTCTGCCACGCCTCGTCGACGACCTCCTGCAGCGCGCCGAGGCCGTCGGCGACGTCCATGGGATCGTCGCCCGCCCACTGGAACACGTCGCGCAGCGCCGCGAGCAGCTCGCCGAGGGTCGTGACGTCTGCCTGCACGAGTGCCCGTGCCTGCGCCCGCACGCCCTCCGGCCGCAGCGTCATCACGCCCGCGCCTTCGACCGCGGGGTTCATCTGCTGGCCGGCCGAGTCGTAGACGCCGACCTGGTCGCCGCCGACGACGAGAATCGTGTCGAGGACGAGCGCCTCGGCCTGCTCCTGCGAGATCTTCGCGCCGCGCTCGGAGACGCCGCGGTCGAGCAGGCTCGCGAGCTTTGCGGCCCGCGGAAGGCTTCCGCCGGCGCTGAACGGGCGCGCGAGCGCGCGCAGGTCGACCGGGCCGGAGAACTCGAAGCCCTGATTCGCGCCGATCGAGACGTCGACGCTCTTCGCCTCGTAGTTCGCGGTCGTGAAGACGACGCTGTGCGCTCCCGCCGGAACGTCTTCGAGCGAGAAGCGGCCGTCCGCACCGGTCGTGACCGTGATCGCCGTTCCGCCGACGCTCACGCGCGCGCCGGAGAGCGGCTGCTCGGTGAAGGGGTCTCGCAGAATCCCGGAGATCGTCGCCGCACCCTTCTCGACCGAGAAGCCGACGATGCTCGGCACCTCGAGGCCGGCCTGCCGGATCCTCACGGCGCGCACGCCGATGGCGGCCGCTTCCGAAGCCCGCACGCGCGCCCGGGCGCTCGTCGGCGAGAGCACCTCGAAGCTCTCGACCGTGAGGCCGTCGCCGAACTCGGCCGTCGTCGTCGCGGCATCGAACGCGGTGGCGCTTCCCGCGAGCACGACGTCGGCCGTCCGCCCCTGCCGCAGCGATGCGGGCGAGAGGCCCGTCACGAGCGCCGGCGGCGCGAGCGCAGCCGGCGGCCGCACCTCTCCGGCCACCGAGCCGGTGAGGCTCGCGGCGGTCGAGAAGGTCGGGCTCTGCGCCTTGTCGACGACGAGATCGAGCGCTTCGATGCTGCCGGGCGCAGCTTCGACCGTGATCGGAACGCTGACCTGCGCGGTGAGCGAGCCGTCGGT
>JABLTH010108983.1_pt1 | contig 26195 bp, 23 predicted proteins | sample 7875711 | NCBI WGS metagenome assembly JABLTH01 (sample SAMN14941262, study PRJNA633318) | bioreactor metagenome | isolation source: bioreactor | place: China | collected 2019-03-05 | reverse complement strand
TTTCTTTTTCTACCAGATAGGCATTTTTAAGGCTGGCCATGTCATCCTCGGTCGAATGCACAATCAATACCGGGCAAGTGACTTGTGGCAACTGCTTGCGCGCTGCGCGGATCAATTTGACACTCTGGTAGATGACGGTCGCCGGGGTCTTGAAATAGCCGATTTTTTCCGAGGTACGGGCATCCTTGTTTTCAAGCACGGCTGCCACCATGGCGCGCGTACGCTCACACTTGATGCCATAAGGCGCGGTTTCTTCCCACTGCATGACATAGCGCAAGGGCGAATACAGCACCAGGGGCAACAAAAAGCGTTGCTTGAACAGGGGGATATTCCAGCCGTCATACACAAAGGTCGCCGACAACAGCACCACGCCAGCCACTTCTTTGCCATGTTTGGCAGCCACCAGCAAGGCAATCAGGGCGCCCATAGACAGGCCTGAAACAAACACGCTTTTATAATGTTTGCGCATCTCGAGAAAGACGGTTTCAATCGAGGTAAACCACGCTTGCCAGCGGGTGCGGCTCAGTTCTTGCACCGAGGCACAATGCCCGGCCAGCACCGGGCACACCACAGACAGGCCTTTACGGGCGATTTGCTTGCCGTAATGTTTCATTTCTGCAGGCGTGCCGGTCAAACCGTGGACCAGTAATACGGCGTGTTCTGACTGTTGCAGCCAGAAGCCGTTTTCGCCTATCAGTTGTTGCAATGTGTTCATGTGTTGCTCCCTAACAACCCAACGCCGGCCACAATGAGCAAGGCCCCCAGCCAGCGCTTCATGCCAATCTGTTCATTTAACGCCAGTCGTGACACCAGCATGATCAATACAATGGTGATGCTATACATCGGAAAAGCCTGGCTCAGCGAAGAGGCGGACAAATAGGTAATCCAGATCACGTATTCCACCACGTAGACCAGCAAGCCGGCCGGCACATGCCAGCGGGTCAGGCAAGACCGTAACAGCGCCATCGGCGAAGTTTCTACCGTGGTCGCCGGTTGCATGGCACCCAGCTTAAACAAGGTGGTGCCCAGCGTATCCAGCAGCACGGCTGCGACAAATAATGCGCCGGTATGTATCATCATGCGCCCCCCTTCAGGGCATGCAACAAGCGCAGGTTGGCGGCGGCATTGATCCGGGCGGCGGCCTGCACAGTCTCGCGCGGATGCACTTTGCGGTCTAAATAAGAGGCGATCCATTTGAGTGGTGAGCGGAACCGCACCGGCGAAAAGTCGCCCACTGTATCCGCACCTATGAGCTGTTTATGCTGGCTGAGCGCCTGAATGACGGCGGTGACGGTGGCCAGAGGCAGACTCCCCTGCTCCCAGTTGGTCTTGGCGTCTGCCGCTTGCAGGCAGTCTTTATCAATGCTGATATAGACCTGCTCAGTCTCTATGTACGACAGCACCTCTTGAATCCCCGTCACCAGGTCTTGCGCCAGCTTGCTGTGCAAAAACAGGGGCTGCGGCGCATTCACCTGCACCTTGCGATAAGGCAACAAAATGATTTTTTGCTGCAGAAAGCTTTCTACATCGCCTTTTTTAAACTGATCGTAATCAATATCGCCACTTTCGAGGCCGACGATGATCACGCGCTTGACCTGTGGCAAACGGGCCAGTTGATAGACCCAGGTACCACAATGATACTGATGCGGTGGCTGCATCCAGTCAGGATGATTGTCAAACAGCACCACCGTCAACGGCGTTTCAAAACGCGCAATCAAGGCCAGTGAGATATGGTGGTAGTCGCCGGAACCAATCAGCGAAAATTGCGGCAGGCTTGTGCGCGGCCGCAACTGGCTGGCCATGGCGGCAAACGCCTTGGCAGACGCCCACAGGCGCGTCGCCGTTTCATGCTGGCGCATGGCATGCAGCACCGGCTGCACCCCTTGCGCGTTCAGCATGGCCAGCTGCGCCTGAATGCTGCCATCAAAATCGTAGGCCACCACTTCGATCTCAAGCAAGTTACTCTGCTCCGCAACGCTTGAGCAGCATTTCAAACAGCTGGATACCCAGGTCGATTTCTTCCTCGGTAATCATCAGCGAAGGCGCCAGCGTAATCACGTTTTTCTCGTAGCCACCGATATCCAGCACCAAGCCATACTGCTTGTCACCGATCAGCAAATCGCCTTTCAGGCCTTCGTTAAACATGCGGTCAGCCAGGGCACGACTCGCGGTGAAACCGTCGCTCTCGCACAACTCGATTCTGAGCGCCAGGCCCAGACCGCTGACATCGCCCACGCATTTCCAGCGCGACTTCAGCTCATGCAAACGTTTGAGGAAATGCGCACCACGTTGACGCACATGCGGCTCAAAATCAGACTCTTGCGTCATCTTCAACACTTCGAGCGCCACGGCAGTGCCGAGCGGATTCGAGGCAAAAGTAGAGTGGGTTGAGCCTGGTGGGAATTTTTCAGGCGAGATCAATTCTTCACGCGCCCAGATGCCGGACAGCGGATTCAGGCCGTTGGTGATCGCCTTACCAAACACAAAAATATCCGGCACGATGCCAAAGTTTTCCCAGGACCACAATTTACCCGTCCGGTAAACGCCCATCTGAATTTCGTCGGCCACCAGCAACACATTGCGTTTTTTCAGTGAAGCTTGCAGCTTTTGCATATATCCCTCAGGCGGAATAATGTAGCCGCCGGTCCCCTGCATAGGCTCGATATAAAACGCACCAAATTCACACTGTTTGGATTTTTCATCCCAGAAAGACTGGTATTCGGTTTCAAACAGTTTTTCAAACTCTTTGTGGCAATAGGTATCGCAAGTTTCCACTTTCATGTCATATGGGCAACGGAAGCAGTATGGATACGGCACAAAGTGCGCGCGGTCAGCAAAGTTGCCAAAACGGCGGCGGTAACGGTAGCTGGAAGTAATCGCAGAGGCGCCCAGCGTACGGCCGTGGTAGCCACCCATAAACGCAAACTGATGCGTTTTACCGGTATGGTTACGCACCACTTTCAAGGAGTCTTCAACCGCTTGTGCCCCGCCGACGTTGAAGTGGACGCGACCTTTGACCCCATATTTTTCTTCCATGTAGCGGCAGATGATTTCTGCCAGCTCGACTTTTTCCTTGTGCAGGTATTGGCTGGCCAGTTGAGGCAAGGTATCAATCTGCTTCTTCAGTACATTGGCAATGCGCTCGTTTTTGTAGCCGAAATTGACAGCGGAATACCACATTTGCCAATCGAGGTATTTCACCCCTTTTTCGTCATACAAAAAGCTGCCATCACAGCCCTCAAACACTTTCGGGGGATCGGCATAGTTCACCGTGTCACCATGTGAACAGTACTGATTGTTCTTATCGAGAATTTCTATAATTTTTTGGTCCATAATGAAATCGCCTCACTAGGCTGTTTGGTGGGTAAGGGTGGTTGAAATCTGACATTCGGGCCAGTCTTGCAAGACGGCCACCACATCGTCAAAGGTTGAAAACGGAATAAAAGGAATCTGGTTTTTTTCGCAATGCTTGACCAGTGAGCCTTTGGCAAATACCACATCAGCGCGTTTGGCCAGACAGGCGTCTGACTTGCCATCGCCGATCAGCACCACTTTTTCGCCTGGATAGGCGCGCTGGGCCGTGGCAATCGCACACTTGCAATTGCCGTTGCCGCCCGCACAATCAGGCTGACGGTTAGGGAAAGTCATGCGGATGCCTTTGGGTTCAAAGTTCAGGCGATTGGCAAACACCGGCAGCTCAGGAAAGGCGGAATGTTGCATGGAAACCTTGATCGCATGATCCAGGCCATCGCTGGCAATCACCACACGCGCAAATTGGCGGGCAAAGCTATGAAACTGGCAAAAGCTACGGTCTAGCTCTATGGTGCGGAAAAAACTTTCGAGGGCAATGTGATCGGCCTCAACCAGCGCCAACTGGTTGCTCATGCAGGTGACGGCATCGATCTCGCCCGCCAGCCACGACTGCTCATACTGCTGCCAGCGGTCATCAGCAAACTTCTCCAGCAAGGCATCAATCGTGTCCGACTTTGAAATGGTGCCATCAAAATCCACAATAAATAACATCACCCTCTCCTTATTTTTCGACAACAGCAATCTGGTCCGAACAGCAGGCCTCTCCTGTCGCGCCTACCAGTCAATCTTGGTTACGGCGTCATCATGCAGTCAAATTCTTACGAAACACTTACAGTCATTCAGTGGCAAAATTGATGTAAGCAAGCTGTAAGTAGGCATGAGGCAAGCTAGCAGTAATCTTGAAGCAGGACTCAGATGAATGCGTATTTTGTTGGTTGAGGATGATGTGGTACTCGGTGATGCCGTCGTGCAATCGCTAGTCAATGCAACCTATGCGGTTGACTGGTTCAGAAATGGCAAGGACGGTGTACTGGCGGCACAAGCACAAACCTATGATCTGGTGTTACTGGATTTGGGGTTGCCGTTTTTAACCGGCTTTGAAGTCATTCAGCGCTTGCGCAACAGCAAACAATCCGTCCCTATCATCGTGCTGACCGCGAATGACAACCCGGATGATATCGTCAACGCCTTTGACATGGGCGCGGATGATTACCTGATCAAACCATTCAGACTGCCCGAGCTGGCTGCCAGAATCCGTGCCCAGATCCGGCGAGTGAATGCGCACTACTCCTCCAAGATTACGATAGGTCCACTGGAACTGGACACAAAGGAGCATAGCGTTCACCTCAAGGGCGAGAAACTCAGTGTGTCGCCACGCGAGTTTTCCTTACTGGAAACCCTGGCCAATAAATGCGGCAAGCTGGTGACCAAAGAGGCGCTGATTGAAAGCCTGTGCAACTGGGAACAGGATATCGGCCAGAATGCGATTGAGGTCTATGTGCACCGCTTGCGCAAAAAACTGGGCGACGGCGAGGTCTGCATTTCCAACGTACGCGGTCTGGGCTATATCATGGAACAAAAAAACCCATGAATCGACTGTTCAAATTGAGCCAGGGCCGCACCCTGCGCAAACAGTTATTCTTGTGGGTGACCATCCCCATGTTCATCCTGGTGCCGCTGGACACCACCATTTTGTACAAGGTGGGGAGCCACTTTATTGAGCAATCGTTTGATGAGATGCTGGAGGATATTGCCAATGACGTGATCGCCATGATCAGCGAATCCGGCAAGACCCCGGAAAATTTCAGAATGAGCACGGAATCACAAACAGTGCTGTTTTCTGACAAGGATGATAAAACCTATTTTGCGATTTACGACGCGCAAGGCCATTATTTAAGTGGCGACCCGACACTGCCCTTTAACCACAAGGACAGCTTGAATCATCGTCAGTTACGCTATGCCAGAGCGCATGGCGAAGTCGTGCGATTGCTTAATCAGAAAAGCACGATCGTCGATCGTCAGAACCAGCCGCTCATGTACTCTGTGTTGATTGCCGAAACCGTGCACAAACGTAATGACTTGCGCAGCCGGATTCTATTCGCCATCGTCCTGCCACAGTTGCTCCTGCTGCTGGTCTGCAGTGTCATGCTGTTAGCCGGGGTGACCAAGGGTCTACGGCCACTGCACGAGCTCAACGAAGAGATCGCCAAACGCTCCAGCACGCAACTGGACCCGGTCATGCTCAACAACGTGCCCGAAGAGGCCATGGTGTTGATCAACTCGATCAACCTGCTCATGGGCAGGCTCAATAACGCCATCCTGGCGCAGAACCAGTTTATTGCCGATGCGGCCCATCAATTGCGTACCCCATTGGCGGGCATACAGGCGCAACTGGAGCTGGCATTGCGCCATGAGCAGGCCAAGGACCAGTCTCAACACCAGCTGGGCATGATTAGCGAAAGCGTGAGCAAGCTCACACATATCGTCAACCAGTTGTTGCGGCTGTCAAATAACCAGCCTGAAGCCGCCAACGTGATTGCGCTCAAACCGGTCAATCTGCTGGCCCTGGCCCAAGATGCCTGCGTGGAAGTGATTCATTTTGCACTGAAAAAAAATATAGACCTGGGGCTGGAATCCAGTGGTGCCGGGCCTTTGCCAGACTTCACCATCCATGCCGACAAGCAACGCCTGAAGATTCTGCTGGTCAACCTGCTGGACAATGCGGTGCGCTACACGCCGGAAGGGGGCAAGGTGACGCTGTCTGTGATTGCCCAGGAAAAATGGACGGAAATCCAGGTGGAAGACAACGGTATCGGCATCCCGGAAGAAGAGCATGCCATGGTGTTTGAACGCTTTCACCGCGTGCTCAACCATTCACAGGAAGGCAGTGGCTTGGGCTTGTCCATCGTCAAGGAAATTGTGGCGCTGCATAGTGCCAGCATCACCGTTAGCGCTGGCGCACAGGGTATAGGCACGTTGATGAGTGTGCGGTTTCAACGGCCGGACGCTGGCGACCCGGCCAAGCTGAGCTAAGGTGTGATGCACTTCGCTAGGTCTGATGCACTATGCTGGGAACAGTATGGGCTGAAAACGATCAGTTGCTGGCCATCCAACCCACCCTGGCATCATGCTCCATCTTGATAGGGAGAACGATCTTACGATTTGATTTTACGTGCTGGCCGACTCGGCGGATTCAGCGTGGCATATAAATTAATCAGGCTGCGTTGCTGACCATCAGAACACAGCTGAAAATGAATCAGGTACTGCTTGCCGACGCGGATAAACTGGTGGGCGGCCTGAATCTCTTCTAGCGTCAATACCGGGTTTTCGCCGACATTGGTGGCCACATCTAGCGCATTGCCTTGCCAGTCAAACTTGATTTTCTCAGGCGTCATGCCACTTTCACTATAGGCAACGGTTTTGATTCTGGCCATGGTGACTTGCTGCTGGCAGTCAGGCGACACCTCATCCAGATTGACCAGCGCAATGACGGCAGGCTTGCTTGTGGATTTGCTAGCGTGCTTATCCTCAGTCACCGTCATGGCACTGATCACTTTGGCACTATCGCTGGAAGCCAGCGCAAAAGAAACTGGCCACAAAAGACTTAACAGGCAACTTCCTGTGACCAGCCAGGCTGCTCGACACTGTTTGATCCCGCCCATGACTGCGCCCTCCTGCAGGTTAACTCATTTGCACTCCGCCATTCACACTGGCGGACTTGCCTATCCTTTATTTGAAATAATATACGCGCATTTTGACGCTCGCCAAGCACTTTTATACTTGTCAATCACGCATGATCCGACTGCGCGCTGCGTCAGCCTTTTCTGACTGGCAGTCACGACAGAGGCTGATAGTGCGCATGCCGGGCTTTTTTTATCATGAGCATGTATTTAACCAATTGGGAAAGGTCGAACATGCTTTATTACGCACTCTTGTTTCTGGTCATTTCATTTATCGCCGGGCTCTTGGGGTTTAGAGGCGTTGAGTCGGGCGCGGCCACCATCTCCAAGGTATTTTTCTTTATTTTCCTGCTGCTGGCCATCGGCATTGCGCTGGCAACGGTGCTTGGCATTAGTATGATCGCTTAATGCCCATTCAACCCTGGCAGCGGACACCACCTTCCGCAGCGGGTACGCGTCCTGATCCATGCGTCAGGACGCGTTTTATCTTTACGCTGCCTGGGGATAGCGGCGATAATAGGGCATGGTTTCTGGTCACCGCTCTACTCACACGCCCACTGTACTTGATCCACAGGCACTCAGTTTGTGGATGGATTCCTTAGCGCAACGGTTTACGGCTGATGAATTGACACAAATACGGCAGGCGGCTGAGCTGGCAGCGTCTCTGTATGCGCAACACCATGCCATCAACCGTTATCCCCTATTGCAACATGCCTTAGAAACGGCCTCTACCCTCTCGGATATCAACATGGATGCAGACAGCCTGACTGCCTGCATTCTATATGCCGCGCCAGACTTTCTTGATGACTGGTCCGTCCACTTATCTGCCCGCTTCAATCCGTGCGTTGTCAGTCTGATAGAGGGTATTTCGCGTATGTCACAGATCCATGCCTTGAGTGAAATGGATGGCTTGCACCATGCGGACGCCAAAGCGGACCACAAACAGAATGACCGCGCGCAACAGTTGGAAGCGCTGCGCAAAATGCTATTGGCGATGGTGCAAGATATCCGTGTCGTGTTGATCAAGCTGGCAGAGCGTACCCAATTATTACGGCATTTGTCTGGCGCCAGCCCAGAGCAACAAGTGCAGATTGCCCGCGAGAACCAGAGTATCTTTGCCCCGCTGGCCAACCGCCTGGGCGTGTGGCAACTCAAATGGGAACTCGAAGACTTATCCTTACGCTATCTCGAACCGCAGCTGTATAAAGAAGTCGCGAAAATGCTGGACGAACGGCGCGTGGATCGTGAACAGTATATTACAGAGGTCGTGCAGCAGCTGCAGCATGAACTGACCCAAGCGGGCATCCAGGGGGAAGTGAGCGGGCGGCCAAAACACATCTACAGCATCGTGAAAAAAATGCGTAGCAAGCATCTGCAATTTAACCAGCTGTATGATGTGCGTGCGGTACGCATCATGGTGCAAGATGTGAAGGACTGCTATACCGCACTTGGCCTGGTGCATCACTTGTGGCAACCGATTCCCGGTGAGTTTGATGACTATATTGCACGCCCCAAAAGCAACAACTACCGGTCCCTGCACACGGCTGTCAGCGGCCCTCGTGGCCTTGCAGTGGAGGTGCAGATCCGCACGTTTGAAATGCACCAGCATTCCGAGCTGGGCGTTGCCGCACATTGGCGCTATAAGGAAGGTGGGAAATCCGACGCGAAATTCGACGAAAAAATTGCCTGGTTGCGCCAGATCCTGTCCTGGAAGGATGAGGTCGCTGATCACGGTGACTTGCTGGAGCAATTCAACAATGCGTTATTGCAGGACAAAGTATACGTGCTGACACCACAAGGCAAAGTCATGGACTTGCCCAAAGGCGCCACCCCCATAGACTTTGCTTACGCTTTACACACAGACCTGGGTCATCGTACCCGCGGCGCGAAAATCGACGGCCAGATCGTCCCCTTGCATACCAAGCTGGAGAACGGTCAGCGGGTGGAAATCCTGACCGCCAAACATGGCGCCCCCAGCCGAGACTGGCTGAACCCTGCGCTCGGCTTTTTGCAAAGCGCCAGTGCGCGCGCCAAGGTGCGCCACTGGTTTAAATACCAGCATTTTGAAGAAAACGTCGCCCAGGGCCGGGCTAAATTGGACAAAGAGTTACACCGTGCCGGTGCCAGTAGCCTGCCGCTTGAAAAAGTCGCACAAAAGCTGCAGTTCCAGAAACTGGAAGATTGCCTGGCAGCGATTGGCCGCGGCGATATCAGCGAACACCAGATTGCCATCACCATTCAGGGGGAATTGACACCGGTTGCGCAAGGCAATGCCCCAGCCATCATCAAGCGCCCCAGCGCCTCTCAGGTGAACCATGCGGGCATTATGATTGAAGGCATAGGCAATGTGCAAACCACCATGGCCAAATGCTGCAAGCCGGTGTCGCCAGAACCGATAGTCGCTTATCTGACGCGCAACCACAGTGTGACCATCCACCGCCAGTCCTGCTCGTTTATTACGCGGCTCGACCAGGCACGCCATCACCGCCTGCTCAATGCGCAATGGGGCAATAAACAATCTGGCGTATACGAAGTGGATATTGTGCTGGAAGCGAATGACCGTCAGGGATTGTTGCGTGACATCAGCGAGCTGTTTGCGCGTGAAAAAATCAATACCACAAAAGCGAACACGCTCAGCCGCAACCATGTGGCGCTCATGCACTTTACGGTGGAGCTGGTTGACCTCGACCAGCTAGAGCACTTGCTGGCAAGGCTCAAGCAAGTGCCAGGCGTGATCATGGCCCAGCGACAGACCTAAGCCACGGTGAATGGTGACATCATGAAACAGGAGAATCCAGCACATGTCTTACCTCGATGACCCACGGGTTTATTTTGCGGCAGAACGGACATTGCTGGCCTGGCAACGTTCAGCCATTGCCCTGATGGGGCTGGGGTTTGTGATTGAGCGTTTTGGCTTATTTATGCAGCTCATGGCACAGGGTCAGCCAGTGTCGCCCTCCCAAAGCATGTTATCGCTCTATCTCGGGGTTGGATTTATTCTGCTGGGGGCCTGTACGGCAATCTTGTCTGCCATCCAGTTTCTGCTGTTTTACCAATCACTCAGCACACAGGAAAAACCACGTGGCCACGTTTACTGGCTGCCACCGGCGGTCAACTTGTTCCTGGCGGTCTCTGCGGCAGCATTAAGCGGCTGGTTAGTGTTTACTCGCTAGCCTTTCCAGGCTCGGATAAACTGGATTGGCAGATTTACGCCATCATCATTTTTCCGCTGCGGCCCTCATGGCAATATTGACCTGATCCCCATCGTTGAGACCATCTGGCGGATTCTCTACCACCATATCCGTGCTTGTCAGGCCGGACTGCACTTCCAGTTGCTTACCCAGGTCACGCGCAATGGTAATCGTTTTTAAAGTCACCTTGCGATCTTTACCAACGGTAGCCACCTTGAGGCCATTCTGGTCAAAAATCAGTGCACTGGCAGGAATGCTCAGGCGCGCGACGGCATCATTGAATAGCAGATTGACATTGGCAAAGCCCCCGGGCAAAAAACGGCCCGCCGCATTATCCACCAGTAACTGTACCAGCGTTGTACCAGAGGACGCATTGATGGCACCTGAAGTTGATTGTATCGTGGCCTCGAACGCTTCACCCGCGGCTTCCGGCACGGTAAACCTGGCTTTGTCACCGGTCCGGATCTGACCGACATAACTTTGTGGCACATTGATATAGAGGCGCAACTTGCGCGTGTTGGACACTTCAAATAGCGGCAACACCGTCGCACTGCTACTGCCCGCATTAATCAGCGCGCCAGTGTCGGTATTGCGCGCTGTCACTGAGCCGTCAAACGGCGCCACGATGCGGGCAAAACTTTTGAGGGCGAGCAAACGGTTGACATTGGCTTCGGCCGCTTTCACGATCGCCTGCTTGCTTTGCAAATCTCCCACTTTTTCATCCACCGCCTGGCGGGCAATCGACTGCGTTTTTAGCATCTCCTGCCAGCGCTTGGCCGTGGTTTCTGCCAGTGCCACATTGGCTTGCGCACTGGCGAGATCGGCTTTGGCTTGCAACAATTCCTGATCCAGATCCGGCGTCTCGATCTCGGCCAGCAATTGCCCACTTTTCACCCGCGTGCCGATATCGGCTTTCCAGGATTTGAGATAGCCACTGACGCGCGCATAGATCGGTGCTCGTGCGTAGGCCTCAAATCGCCCTGGCAAGATCAGGCTGCCCCCTTGGTCAGACTGTGCAGGCGTGTGGATACTGACCGTCGGAATCGACTGCTGGTCGGTCCAGGCCTTGACGCTGGCGTCATGGCTGTGACGGCTGCTGATGCCCGCAATCACAATGCCACTGGCGATCAAGGCCAAGATCAGGCCCGCCAGCTTGAGGCCCCGGCTGGCCGTGGGTGGATTACTCATGGATAGGGTCTCCTGAATCACTGACTGGCCCTGAAACACTTGCCTCAGGGGAAGCCTGTCGTTTTTGATGAATCGCACTAAAGACAACGGGTACAAACAGCAGGGTGGCGACGGTGGCAAACAGCAGGCCACCGATCACAGCCCGGCCCAACGGTGCATTCTGCTCGCCGCCCTCGCCCAGGCCCAAAGCCATGGGGGTCATGCCGATGACCATGGCCAGCGCGGTCATGAGTACCGGCCTAAAGCGGACGAAGCCCGCCTCCAGCGCCGCAGCAGTCGCATCTTGCAAGACGGCCAGCCGTTCGCGGGCAAAACTGATCACCAGCACACTATTGGCCGTCGCCACCCCCATACACATGATGGCGCCGGTCAGGGCGGGCACCGACAAAGGCGTGAAGGTCACAAACAGCATCCAGACGATACCGGCCAGCGCCGCTGGTAAAGCTGAAATAATCACACACGGGTCACTCCAGGATTGCAGGTTGACCACAATCAGCAGGTAAATCAGCACAATGGCGCCCAGCAGCCCAAAGAACAGGCCGGTAAATGCGCTTTGCATGGTCTGCACCTGGCCCAGCATCACCACGCTGGCGGCTTTAGGCACTTGCGCTTGCGTGTCCTCCAGAATCTTGCGGATATCGGCAGCCACCGCCCCCAGGTCGCGATCCTGCGTGCTGGCATGAATCTGCACCATGGGCTGGATATCATATTGGCTGATGACGGCATTGCCGACACTGCGTTTAAATGTTGCCAACCCACCCAATGTCTGCAGCGGCGCATCCGCGCCACCTATCGGCAGGTTGGCCAGCGTGTTGAGGCTATCGAGCTGGTATTGCGGGGTTTGCAGCACAATCGGGTAAGTCACGCCATTGGCAGGGTTCAACCAATAAGTCGGGGAGACTTGCGAACTGCCCGCCAGGTTCACCACCAGGCTATTGGTGACGTCGCGCGTACTGATGCCCAGCTCCTGCGCACGGGTTTTATCGACGGTAATGTCAAAACCGGGACGCCGACGCGACTGCTGGATACGCGCATCGACCACACCAGGCACTGCGCGGATGCGTGCCAGCAACTGGTTGGCATAGACAAAATCTTCGGCCAGCTTGCCGCCGCGAATCTGGATGTCAATCGGGGCTGGTGAGCCAAAATTAAGTATCTGACTGACAATATCCGCCGGCGGGAATGAAAAAGTGGTATCCGGAAACTGCCTGGGCAGCACTTCGCGTAGGGTACGGATGTAATCTGCTGTCGGCGCATGCTCGGGTTTGAGCGCGATCTGGATATCGCCATCATGCGCGCCGGTCAGGCCGGTATTGTTGTAGGTCATGTTGATACTGCTGATCGGCATGCCGATATTATCGACAATGGTGAGGATTTCCTCGGGCGGGATCACCTGTTTGATGGCTGCCTGTATCCGGGCAAAACGGTTGGCGGTGTCTTCAATACGGGTGCCGACCGGTACGCGGGCATGCATGAGGATTTGGCCGCTATCCACCGCCGGAAAAAAGTTACGTCCCAGCCCGGGTAGTAATAAAAATGACAGCATGACCAGCAACATAAAGCCGATCATAAACAGTCGGCGGTGAGCAATCGCCAGGCTCAGCAAGCCATGATAGCCCTGCCGGAGCTGCTCAAAGCGGGTTTCAAAGTGTTGCTGGAACCTGACCAGCGGATTGCGGCTGGCTGGGCGGTGTTCACCTGCGACATGTGGTTTGAGCAGGTAATTGGCCATGGTCGGGACCAAGGTCCGTGACAAAATAAACGAGCTGACCATGGCAAACATGACGGCTTCGGCCATGGGCACGAATAAAAAGCGCGACACGCCCTCAAGAAAAAACATGGGCACAAACACGATACAAATGCACAGCAGCGACACAAACGCAGGCGTCACAATCTGTGCGGCACCATCGAGAATGGACTGCTCGACCGGCTTGCCTTGCTCCAGGTGCCAGTTAATATTTTCAATGGTCACGGTGGCCTCATCGACCAGCAAACCTACTGCCAAGGCGAGGCCGCCCAGGGTCATGATATTGAGCGTCTCGCCTATGGCCGACAGTCCCATCACCGCCCCCAGGATAGACAAAGGGATGGAGGTGGCAATGATCAGTGACGAGCGCCAGCTGCCCAGAAACAGCAGGATCATGAGGCTGGTGAGCACCGCCGCCAGCACGCCTTCAAACACCACCCCTTCAATCGCCGCGCGCACAAACAGCGACTGATCGTTGATCGGGGGTGCCACCAGCGTCTCAGGCAGGGCCGGCTTGATTTCTTCCAGTTTGGCCTTGATGCCATCGACAATGTCCAGCGTTGAGATGGCACCGTTTTTGAGTATGGTCATCAGCACCGAACGGTTGCCATCCACATGCACGATATTGGTTTGTGGCGGGTTGCCATCACGCACCTGGCCAATATCACGCATATAGACGGTGGCGCCATTAACCACCTTGACTGGAATATTGGACAGCTCGTCAATTTGAGTGACGGCATTATTCAGGTTCAGCGTGTATTCAATGCTACCAATTTTTTGTGTCCCCACCGGTACGATCATATTGTGCGCGGCCAGCGCATTGGCAATATCCTGTGCCGACAAGCCACGGGCCTGCAACGCGGCCGGATTCAGGTCAATCTGGATCTGCCGGCTTTTGCCGCCATAGGGAAATGGCACGCCCGCGCCGGGCACCGTGACCAACCGGATACGCACGGCATTCAGGCCCAGGTCAGCCAGGTTCTGCTCGGTCAGCCCTTTACCAGACAAGGCAATCTGCAAGATGGGCACCGTGGAGGCGTTATAGTTAAGAATCAGCGGCGGCGTGGTGCCGGCGGGCATCTGCCGCGTCACTGTTTGCGAAATCGCCGCCACCTGCGCATTGGCGGTGGCGATATTGACGCCCATATGGAAAAAGATTTTGACGATGGCAAACCCATTGTATGAATTGGCCTCGATATGCTCGATATCGTTGACGGTGGTGGTCAGGCTGCGCTGATATAGCGTACTGATGCGGCCCGCCATGTCATCTGGCGGCAAGCCATTGTATTGCCAGGCCACCGCTACCACCGGGATGCGGATATCCGGAAAAATATCCACCGGGCTGCGCAGGGCCGACAAAGTACCAAAAATCAGAATCAGCAGCGCCATCACCACAAAGGTGTAAGGCCGTTTGAGGGCAATGCCAACCACATTAAACATGCGCGTCCTTTGCTGCGGTGATGGCAAAACCGGCATCCCGCCAGGCATCAATGCCGCCGCTTAACGGCCGGATATTGCGATAGCCACGACGAATCAGTTTTTTTGCCACTTTGGCTGCGGTGACCTCATTCGGGCAGGAGCAGTACAAAATGACGGGCGCATCTTCATCAATATCCAGCGTCAATTGGTCCACATCTTCCAGCGTGACAAACTGTGCCCCCGGAATCCAGCCGTCTTCTATCAAGTGCGGGGCACGCGTATCCAGAATCACCGGCGCCGCATCACTGGCGATCAGTGTATGCAACTCTTGGACACTGATCCGCGCCATGCGCAGGCTTTTGAGAAAGCGTTGCCGGTCCCACCATTTGACCGCGATAAACGCGGTCAACAGCAGTAAAACCAGCCCGGTGCCCCATTTACCCATTTCGACCAGCGTCAGCATCAGCTCGTCAATGGCAGAACTGAATAGATTGCCCAACCACAATGCGGAGCCAGACCATAGCAGCGCGCCCAGGCCATCCATAAGCGCAAACAGCCAATAAGGCGTGCCGGATGATCCGGCCAGCGCACTCGAAATTGAGGCAAAGCCCGGGATAAATTTGCAGACCAGCAACGCGGGCGGGCCGAATTTCAGATCAAGCGCTTCGGTTTGTCGCACACAGGTGTCTGGCGACAAGGAGATTTTGCATAACTTGCCCATGACGCGCTTGCCATATTTGCGCCCGGCGCGGTACCAGATGGAGTCTGCCAGTAAGGCTGCCACCAGCGCCACCAGCAACATGGCCGCCCAGGAGTACTGGCCATTGCCGATCAAGACCCCGGCCAGCAGCAAGGTGGGATAGGCCGGTAAAGGCAAGCCCATCTGCTCCAGAAATACACTGGCAAACACAATCAGCAAGCCATATTGCTGAATCAGCTCAAGCACGACATTCATAACAGTTCTTTTTTAACGGGAAATCACACACAGACCATCACATGCTCATCATCACAAGTCAATCATCACATGCCTAGTGATGCCAGCATGGCAAACGCCATAAACAAGACAAAATGCGTCATGCCTTCAATCGCATTGGTTTCACCATCATGCAGATTAATGGTGGCCACAATCAAAGTCAAAAACGTCATCACCATCTGCGTGGGCGACAAGCCGACAATGAGCTGCCTGTCCTCAATCAGCGCAATCGCTTCAATCACCGGCACCGTCAAAATCACGGTAGACAAGGTAGCCCCGAGCGCAATATTGACTACAGTTTGCATGCGGTCATTAACGGCGGCCTTTAAGGCGGTGAGCACTTCCGGGCTGGCCGCAATAATCGCAACCACAATCGCCGCCACAATCGGCGGCACGCCGCTGCCAGTCAGGCCCGCATCCATATGCAGGCTCATTTCTTCAGACAGAAAGCCGATGGTAACGATGCCGGCCAGGATGTAAAGAATAGAAAATTTGACATTGGTACTGATCACCGGCACAGGCTGGCCCTGTTCCAGCATGGCCTGGTGCTGGTCACGGTAGCTGAAGTAATTGCGGTGCCGCCCGGTTTGCATTTTGAGAAACAGGGCATAAAACACACTCATGGTCACGATGGTGAACATGGAATACACGCGCCAGTGCTCTGGTGGCAAAAAAGCGGGCAAGGCCATCGAGATGCCCAGCGCGGTCATGATCATGACGATATAGGTATTGCCCGAGTTGACGTTGTACTCGACCTCGCCGTACTTGATACCGCCGACAATGGCACACAAGCCGAGAATGCCGTTGATATCCAGCATCACCGCGGAGTAAATCGCATCTCTGGCCAAGGTGGTCGAGGAGGTATGGCTGAGCATCATGACGATAATCACCACTTCGATGATGACGGCGCTGATGGTAAGGATCATGGTGCCATAAGGCTCTTTGAGCCGTTCGGCGACATATTCCACCTGAAACGATAACTGAAAAGCCAGGTTGATAATCAGCAAGACAAACAGGACCGCAATGATGAGCGACTCAGGCTGCCCGAGCGTGATGACTTTGTCGGCTTGCGCCAGCGCCAGATAAGCGAGGATGGAAATGAGCAGGGACCACAGTCCCTGAGGCGGTTTTTCTTTAAGCATGCGCTTAGATTGTCATCAATGAGTTCTCATCTTAACAGAGCCGCGCCCTTCTGTTGCATCTTGCGCAATGCACTAGGGGTTGATGACCACCGAACACGTCATGCCGGCAACCAGCGTCAGGCCTGCCGGAATCTGATCCAGCCGGATACGCACCGGGATGCGTTGTGCCAGCCGCACCCAGTTAAAGGTCGGGTTGACATTGGCCAGCAGGCGCACGTCGGTAGGGTTGTCGCGGTCGGTAATGCCGTGGGCAATGCTTTCCACGTGCCCCTTGAGCGTGGTGTGGCTGCCCAGCAACTGCACGTCGGCTGCGTCACCCGGCTTGATCATGCTCAGTTTGTGTTCCTCAAAATATCCATAGACCCAGAACGAGTGCTGGTCGATGACTGCCAGCTTGGCCGCCCCAATCTGGGCAAAATCGCCGGGCCGAACCAGCAGGTTCGACACCCAGCCATCCACGGGGGAGCGCACCACGGTACGTTCCAGGTCTAGCTTTATTTTTTCAACCTGTGCGACGGCCGCCTCATAATCGGCTTTCGCCGCCAGCGCCCCCAGATCAGTATCTTCACGGTTTTCGCGTGAAATGACTTCATCATCCAGATGGGCCCGGCGTAAGGCTTGTTGCTGCTCCATCTCCCATAGCGATTTGCGCTGCTGGGCCACGGCCTTGGCTTCGGCCAGGGCATGCGCATAATGCAGGGGGTCTATGCGGAATAGCACATCGCCTTGATGCACATACTGGTTATCGTGCACTGGCACCGCCGTCACCAGCCCGGCCACATCCGGGGCAATATTCACCACATCGGCGCGCACGCGGCCATCCCGTGTCCATGGGTAGTCGGTATAACGCACCCACAACGTGTAAGCCAACCAGCCAGCCGCCACGGCAATGCCTAGCGTGATCCCTACGCGCAGTACACCTGTGGTGACTTTCATCCAGATACGTTGCGTTTGCATGTGTCTCCCTTTCAATACACCATCAAGCCAAACAGCGAAAACAAGCAAAAAAACAGCGCCACCCGAAACAGCGCCGGGTACCAGAGCCGCTCGTAAATCGCCCATGCCGCCAGCCATTGATCTAGCTGCCAGACCACCACGGCGGCGAGCAAAAAGGCGACGAACAGCGTCGGCACATGTGCATCCAGAAATGTCAGTTCACGCGGAATCCATGCATGCCACATGTGTCGTCTCCTTCATAAGGACCTAGGGCTGAGCGCAGACATTTCGGTGTCGATCACCAGCCGGACAAAATGTAACTGCGTTACCAGCTTTTGCACTTGCGTCGGCGACAAGCTCTGCGCATATTCACCGCCTTGCAACCAGACCAAAAAGTGATCCAGCCATTGCAAGACCTGTTGCTGATGTTTGCGGCTGGGCTGTTTGTAGTCGTGTGCGACCAGCAACAGTGTATGTTGCACTAATCGCTGCGGCTGCGCAGGCAACGCCACCGCTGCCGTGCGCAAGGCCAGTACGGCATGGCCCATCTCCAGCGCCGCACACAATGCCTCTGCGACGTGGACGCTGTCTGCCGCTTGTGGTCTATGCAGGTCGCCCGAGCGCTGGATCAGGTCGCGTGCCCGCATTTCAAACGCCGCCGCGGTCATGGTGGTATTCAGGCAAGCCTCCACCACTAGCCCGCGCAATTGCGCCAGCAAGCGGCGCCTGGCCCATGGGCTGGCGGCATAGTCAGTCAGGCTGAACAGGATGGCGGACACCGCCAGCGCAATCATGAGTGCAATCGAATCATTGAAATATTTGACCGGCAGGTCACCCAGCGCCTGGTTAAAGCCAACCATTAAAAAGTAGGCAATGCCCAGCCCTGCCCCGACAAGTGCGGTGGCAGGCCGGGCACTAAGCCAGGCCGTCAGCAAAATGGCCGGGGCAATCACGATGCACAACATGACGTAGTCGTGTGCCGCCGTCAGCCAGAACACATTGCTCAGGTAAACCAGCACAATGCCCAGAACCACGCCAAGCGTAAACTGGCGCAAGGTAGCCATCGGCGTCGGGCTGCCCGCAAACAAGGTGCTGGTAATCACCCCCAGGGTCATGGCCAGGATGCCGGAAGGCCAGTCTATGGTCATCCAGAGCACGGCCAGCACCAGCAAGGTGAGTGCGCCACGTGTCGCGGCAATTGCCACCGGCAACCAGTCAATATGCCTCTGCAACTGCGCGGCTGCAAACTCGCGGCTGGCCACTTGCCGCTTGCGCGGATTGGCCACCAGCAACACATAGGTGTCCAGATAAGCGGCCAATTCGGCGGCCAGACGTTGCAACAACGCTGCCCCACTCTCGAATGTCAGCAGCTGTCCCTCAGACAGAATCGACAAGGCCTGCCTCTGCCGCTGAAACGCGGTAGCAAACGCTTGCTGATACGCGGCAACCGCCTGTTGCAATTGCATCAGCTCTGGCGAGCTTGTGGCGGGTTGCCCTTTACTCAACACCGCCGTCGCCAGGGGTTGCATCAACTCCTGCAAAGCCTCGGCTTCATGCTTGCATCCACTGCGCTGCAGCCGCTGTTGCAGGCGCTGAAAGACGATGTAGGTGGTTGAAACCGCCATAAACTGCAGGTTAAGCTGGTTAATCGTGGTGCTATGCACGCGCGCATCATCGGTTTCAAATTGCGCCGAAGCCCGGAAAGACTCCAGTTGATACAGGTCTTGCATAAACTTGAGCACAGGCTGATTCAGGCCAGCAGCGTCGCCCTGCCCAAGCAACAGACTGAAATCACGGAACTTGCCACGCACCACGGCCTGAATGGTTTCCCACAGGCGCTGCGGCAGCACCAGCTCGCTCACCAGGCTGGCACTAAGCAAGCCAACCCCGATTTCTGACATGCGCGTTGAGGCAATTTGAAAGGTGTGCCAGGGCGTCAGCGTGGCTGGCAAGCCGACAATACACAGTGTGTAACCGGCCAGCACAAAGCCATACGATTGAAAGTTGCGGTAAACCAGCGATCCCGCCGTGCACAAGCCTATCCAAAGCGCAGCCGCGATAAAAAACGGGAACCGGTCCTGCGCAAAACTGGCTACCAGTAGCAATGAAAACAGGATACCAATGCCCGTGCCGATCAGGCGGTAGTAACTCTTGGTGATCACCATGCCCGAGCGGAAATGCATGACGATCACCACCGTCAACAGCGCCGTCGCCGGCTGGTCCATTTCCATTTTCAAGGCCAGCCATAAGGCCAGCCACGATGCGAGCAAATACTTGAACAAATAACCGATGAGCGGGAAATCCTGCCGGTACCAGTCTAGTCCGGCCTGTTGCGCACAGATGGCCAGCCACCGCCCCCCGTGGCCAAGTATTGCAATGCCAGCCGTCAGCATGTGCCAACCTTGCCTAAGGGCGTGCCTGCGTGACATGTGCCTCCTCCATCACGCCGCCACCCAAGGCCAGCATCAGTGCCGCATACGCCTCCAGACGCGCCGCCTCCTGTTCGACCAGCACGTTTTTTTGCTGCAAGACCAGCAGATTGGTTTGCAGGCTCTCCACCCGGTTACTGAGTCCGGCGCGGTAGTTTTTCAGCGCCAGCCGATGGGCCTGCTCGCTCTTGTCCAGGGCTTGCCGGGTATTTGTCATTTCAGCCTCTACCGTTTGCATGACCGACAACTGGCTGGAGATGCGCTCAAGTGCCTTCAGCAGCGTGGCGTTGTAGTCCTCCACTGCCATGTCATATAAGGCCGTTTCGGCGGACAGATTGGCGCGTCGACGGCCGCCATCAAACAGCGGCAATGTCATGGCTGGGCCCAGATTACCCACCAGACCGGCACTGGAAAACAGACTCGCAAACGCCAGTCCCTGAAAACCGACATAGCCCAGCAAATTGATATTCGGGTAAAACGCGGCTTTGGCACTTTGTATATGCTTCTGTGCCGCCTCCACCCGCCATCTGGCCGCCACCATATCCGGGCGACGGCCAACCAGATTTGCGGGCAAGCGGTCAGGCAGGCCAACGCTGGCGGACAAATGCAAGGTCGGGCGGGTAATGCTTTCGCCCGCGCCAGGCCCCTCGCCGCTTAGTGCCGCCATCTGGTTTTTGAGCAAGGTCAGGTGCAAATCTATCAATACCAGTTTGTTCTGCGCCGCTGGTAGCCTCGCCTCCAGACGACTCAGGGCGAGTTGGGTATTGAGTCCGGCCGCCAGGGCTTTTTGGGCAATGGCAATCTCGTGACGCAAATCGTCCAGCTCGTCTTGTGCCAGGTCGCGCCATTGATATTCGGCCGCAAGCTGGATCTCACTTTTGACTATCGCCGCCGTGAGCTCAATCTTGACTTGCTGCATTTCGGCGTCCGCCACCCGCGTTTCATCCAGTGCCGCCAGCCATGCCGATTTCTGCTGTTTCCACAGGTCCAGGTTGTAGGACATGTCTACGGTCGCCTGGTTGTTCCAGTTAAAGCGACCTGCCCACGGCTTGGGGATAAAACTCAACTCGGTAAACCGCTCGCGGGAGGAACTGACTTTGCCACCGATATTGGGCAAGGTAGCCGCATGTGACTGCTCCGCCATGGCAGTGGCTAAAGCAATGCGGGCAGTCGCTTTTTTCAGGTCAGGATGGTCATGCAGACTTTTCTCAATCAGACGGTTGAGCTGTGCATCCCCATAGACATGCCACCAGTGCTCGGTCGGCCACGCCATGACAGGCGCCTCCGAAATGGTTTTACCCAGCGCTAACTGATCCTGTAGCAGTGGCTGCGACACGGGCGCAATGCCTTGACTGCTGAGACACCCATTGAGCAACAGCGCCAAGAGCCAGACCGCACTGCGCGCAACCTGCCAGAGCTGACGCGGCGACAAAACAGTCAGTGTTGAGGTGAAAGGCAGAGACATAAAGTATGGCTATTAATAGTACGGCATCAAACTAAATAATTAAAAAAATGATGCCGCCGTTTATTTAATCAAATCGACGCGGCTGGCCAATGTCGCCAAATCCGCAATCAGGGTGTCTCTTTGTGCCTTGGCCAGGACGTTCATAAACTGGGTGACGCATTGCACATAGTCCGGCATGACTTCATCGAGTTTTTGTTGCCCAGCCACCGACAACCGGATCAGGAATTTGCGCCTGTCGCTGGTATCCATAAAGCGCGACACCAGGCCCTCACGCTCCAGCCCGTCAATGAAACCCGTCATGGTGGCCTTGGTCACGCCAGCTTTGTCGGCCAGTTCTGAAGGCGAAGAAGTCAGGTCATCCTGCCGCATCAGCAACACCAGTACCCACCAGCGTCCTTGCAGCAAGCCATGCCTGGCCAATAACGCATCCAGCGCCGTCGAAATATCCGACGCGGCGCGCAAAATACTGACAAAGTCAGAAATCGCTGTAATGTCTGTGCCAGGATAGCGGGTCACAAACTTTTCCAGGCTTTTGGAGGTGGGTAATTCTTTGAGTAGCAACATAGTACGGATCAGTATAGTATGGCATCAAACAAAATGCAAGTACTGCTGTTAAGAGTCCTTGTTGTTTGATGTAGGCTCAGCAACATCACAAAAAATTTAATTGACCCCAACGCAGGCTCAATCAATCAATATCAAATATTCATAATTGATTGAGCATAAATGATTGTTTCCGCAATCACTTCTATCTCAACTCGCTTACTCTTGGCTTGGTCACGGAGTATTGCATAAGCCTCTTCTTCTGAGATTTTTTTCGAAGCCATTAGAATTCGCTTCGCCTCATACACTGTTGCCACCCCCGCAACTTTCCTTTCAAGTCGCTGAATACGCTTACGCCCTTCGGCAATATCTTTGAAACACTGCCTGGTAATCACCATGGACGTAAGCAAGCCAAATTCGCGAATAGGACAAGCAACAACGCCTTTTACGCCTATTTTTAATGCCAGGTTTACGATGGTTGGGTTTTCATAAGCCACAACGGCAATAATGGGTGGGCAATTCTCTGAGTTAAACCAAGCATACTCTGCCACATTAAACTCAGGATTGATGGATAGAAAAATTAAATCTGTTAATTCAGATAACTCTGGTCGTGGCGGCCAGAATTGCGACGTCTTGCAGCCAATCCGCTCTAATTGTTGAAGTAGCATTTCCCCATCTTTATCCTGAGGGTGAAATACCACCACATTCAAAGATCGCAGATCTCTTAATAACTCTGAAGTTAGTCTCAAAGCCTGAGTGGGCTGGCCGTTGGTCAAATTACATCCCCAATCGTCCTGAAACCAGACGGACATCTTCAAATGTATGTGTCACTAAATAGGGATCCGCATACACTTGATTTGACGATTCACGCACAATCGTAAATTGGCCATCAGCGTTTGCTCGTCCAATTCTAGGGTTTAGATTTGTATGATGACTCAGTGGATCAATACTGATCAGGCCTTGTGGGGCATTAAACTCTGAATCCAATAGGTAGGGTAAGAGTGCTTCAATATCATCATCGTTGGATTGAGCCATCGCGTTGGCGAACAGATGAACCTGGAAATACGCTGCTTCCCAATTCATATTTGGGATTGCGCCATGCCCGAATTTTTTTCTAAAGTTTGCTAGACACTCCCGATTGACTTGAGAGTCTACAGATTGAAAATAGGGTGAGGCTGTAAAGTGGCCTGCCGCAGCCTCAGCGCCCATTTGTACAATTTCAGCCTCTGAGGTAGACAAACTTGCTATCGGCATTTGCTGAGGATTCAGTCCAGCTTGAGCATAGTGCTTATACAAATATGCAGTCGTCTCTCCAACCACAGTAGAAAAAATAAAGTCAGGTTTTTTTTCTTTGATATCTTCAATAATGGGAAGAAACTCGTCTTCACTGGCATTCAACTTCAAATAAACCTCACCAAGGACTTCACCATCTTCATACTGGGTCAGTAATTCTTTCATGATGCGATTCGACTCATATGGGAAGATATAGTCAGAGCCAACCAGATAAACCCTTGTACCATAATGGGATGTCATATACTCGACTAATTGCACGATATTCTGGTTTGGCGTTGCGCCTGTATAAATGACGTTATTAGAGAACTCAAACCCCTCATACATGGTTGGATAAAAAAGTAGCCTGTTCCATTTTTCTACCACGGGCAAAATAGCTCTACGACTGATGGAGGTGTACCCTCCAAAAATCACCTTTACCTTATCTTCCAAGATTAACTTTTCAGCAAAAGCAGCATCGAGATCAGGATTTGACTGGGTGTCATATGAAATCGGAACGATCATTCTGCCATTGATACCGCCAGCGGCATTGACCTCATCTATCGCAAGCAGAGTACCTTGTAGTTGCGAGTTGCCAATGGCCGAGACGACGCCAGTTTGGGAGTACAGAACGCCCACTTTGATTGAATGATCTTGCATTAATTTAAACCCCAACAACGTACTAAAGTAATCGGTCTTCAAGCATTTTATTGTATTTATACAACCAGAAGCGACAACCCAACCACTGCAGTTGCAGCGCCAAGATAGGCCACTATCTTCTCACGCCCTTTGAGTGAAGTGAGCATACCCGCCAACAGAAGTAATGACGAACCTGCCACTAAACCCACCCCGTATTCAAAACCTTTTGCATTAAACGGCATTTCAAGACCATGCGCATAGCCATGAAAAAGAGAGAACATCCCTACCAAAGGTAATAACAATGGCAGGGACAATTTGACCCTGCATGCTAACAACACGCCACTAACGACCAAGGTTAAAAGGATACCCATTTCACTGAAGGAAATAACCAGCCCAGAAATGGCTGCAGCGCATGCTAACGCCATTGCCGAAAGGCACACCAATGGCACCAACATGATTGATTTGCCATCTCTTTGACCAGCAAGCAGACCTATTGCAAACATAGAGAGTAAATGATCAACCCCGCTAAAAGGGTGATTTAAGCCTGTGAAAAAGCCCATCATATCGTTAAAATGCCCAGGGTGAGCGTACGCACTTCCGGCCCACATCATCAAGAACATCGTCACTAGATATTTAGTATCACTTTTCATATTTTCCTCATTTCCATCTTTAAATTGATCATTCCTACGCACTGCCCTAATCAAGCGCAGCTAATTGCAAAGCGTCAACCATAAACTCTCGAACCAATGTCCAAGCTAAATCCAGCCCTTGCTTGAGGGATGCGCCATCTTCCCCCAGCATCCGTATCCATACACCGGCGTTTGATGGCAAGGTAGACACGCCCACATATAACGCCTCCATCGCAATCAGTCCTGCCCGCAGATGGGTCACCAGAGCGTCTGCAGACACCTGCTGGGCGATCACCATGAGTGTTGCCTGCGCCTTATATTTGCCGGTAATGCCTAGGGTCTTGCTTTCGTAGGTCTCCCCAGTCACCAATGCGCGATCCCTCACCAGCACTTCCCCTTGTAGATTACGGACACAGACGTCTGTCCGTAAACTCGTAAACGTCTCGCCATTGTGATTGGGGTTGTGCGCGATAAAAGAGTCGCAAAATATCACAGTCGCTGATGGATCCACTTTCAACTCTAGACTCGATCTCAAATTGGCCATCGGAAACATAATCAGAGGCCCAGGCGCATATTCACAAAATGAGCCCGACCCCGCTTCTATAAAGACTTGTTGTTGCGCGATGTCTTTCTCCATCCTATGCACAACCGTCGCGGCAGCAGTGGTAATGCGTGCCTGGCTATTCTCTTCAAGGATGATCGAAACACTGGTTCTGTCACTCTCAAAAATACCGCCGCTAGTCGATTGCAAGCATAAAGTAGCCATACTGGGCGGATCACTTGGTTTGTAATATGCTCGGCATACATGAAAAGGATAAGTGACAAATTGCTCATTAATAAAAGTGCGCTTACCAGGCCCAGGAGACACAAATACCAATCTGACTTGATTGCCGCCTGTTGAACCAAGCTTCATTAAAGACAAAGGCAGGGTTTCCCCAGCCCCTATTGTCTCGACGATGGGCGCTACAACCTGTAAATGGTTAGCCCTCAAAAAGAACCTCCCTAGCAATTTTCTCGACCACCTCATCAATGCCATGACCTTTGGCACAATTGGTAAGCAGTATTGGCTTGCCGCCTCGAACTTCTTCACCTTCCATCAACATCCGTTCGATATCTACACCCACATAGGGTGCTAAATCCGTTTTATTGATGATCAACAAATCGCACTGCATGACACCTAGTCCGCGTTTGCGTGGAATGTCATCGCCGCCTGCGACATCAATGACGAATAACCAATAATCAACGAGATCAAGTGAAAAAGAAGAAGCCAAATTATCACCGCCACTTTCAATCAGGATGAGATCCAGATTTCCATATTTCTCATCCAGAAAATCAGCCGCCTGGATGTTCATCGTTGGATCTTCACGGATAGCGGTATGAGGACAGGCACCAGTTTCAACTGCCATCACCCGGTCAGGTGAAATCAGTCCGCTGCGTTGAATCCTGATTGCGTCCTCTTTAGTCACTAAATCATTGGTGATGACAGCGATTTGGGTGCCTCTTGCAATAAATCGTGGAATCAGTTGCTCAAGTAAGGCCGTTTTACCCGACCCAACGGGACCGCCAATGCCGACCCTGGCGGCACCCTGATGTGGTTTGACAGTTTCTGTATTCATCTGAACATATACCTTTGCGC
>JABLTH010101405.1_pt1 | contig 26250 bp, 19 predicted proteins | sample 7875711 | NCBI WGS metagenome assembly JABLTH01 (sample SAMN14941262, study PRJNA633318) | bioreactor metagenome | isolation source: bioreactor | place: China | collected 2019-03-05 | reverse complement strand
GGCGGTCACCGTGCGGAACCTGCAGTACCAGCCGGGGCTCGTGCCGGTCTCGTTCAACGGCGGGATCAACCTGTGGATCGGCAACAACGCCGGGTACCCCGGGACGGTGGGGATCCGGCCCGGCCTCGCGTGGTCGCGGCTGGTGCAGCGGCCGCAGTGCGAGGGCGGGGCCGTCACGCGCGCGGAGGAGTCGGCGTGGTTCGGCGCGGAGGCGCGCGCGTTCGCGCTGCGCGAACCGCTGACGTTCGTGCGCAACGTGGCGTGGAAGGCCGCGGCCGCGCTCTCCGTCTCCGAGATCGGGCGCAACCGCGACGACTACGCCGTGCGCGACGAGTCGCTCGTGATGCGGCTCCTGCTGTGGCCCGGGTTTCCGGGCCTCGTCCTGATCCCGCTCGCCGGCGCCGGCGCCGCCCTGGCGTTCGGCCGGCCGTCGGGCGGGGCCGGCCCTGCGCCTGCGACGGGGGACGCGGAGGCGCGTCTGCTCGTGCTCGTGGCGGCCGGGGTGCTCGCGTCGTCGGTGATCTTCTTCCCGACCGCGCGCTACCGCGTGCCCGCGTTGCCCGCGATGGTCGTGCTCGCGGCCTCCGGGCTCGCGCGCGTCCGCGTTCCCGGCGCGCGCGACCGCGCGGTCGCCGCGGCGGCCGCGCTCGCGGCGCTCGGGGCCGGGCTCGTGCCGCACGGCGTCCCGCCGATCCCCGCCGCCGAGACCTTCTACGAGATCGCGTTCGACCTCGACCAGGACGGCCGCCTCGCCGAGGCGCTGCCGCTGTACGAGCGGGCGCTCGCGCTCGCCCCCGACCACGTCGACACCCACGTCGCCCTCGGGCTCGCGCTCGCGAAGCTCGACCGCGCCGAGGAGGGCCGGGCGCACCTCGAGCGCGCGACGGCGCTCGACCCCGGCGCCGACACCGCGTGGCAGGGGCTGGGCATCTACTGGATGCGGCAGCACGACGCCGCGCGCGGTGCCGCGGCGTTCGAGAAGGCCGTGCAGGGCGGACCGTGCAACCGGCGCGCGGCGGCGATGCTCGCGCAGGCGCTGATGGAGCAGGGCCGGCTGAACGAGGCGCGGGCGCGGCTCGAGGACGCCGCCCGGCGCTTCCGCCGCAACGATCCGGAACTGGCGAAGGCCTGGGCGCGGCTCGAGCAGCTCACGGGGCGGCGCTGAGCGCCGCTCGTCAACGCACGACGATGTCGGCCTGCCCGGTGAAGGTGCGCTTCTGCCGGGCGTCCCGGTCCCAGCACTCGACCGCGACGAGCACCGCGCTCGACGCGGGCGGACGCGGCAGCGTGGTGACGAACGCGCCGAGCGGGAGGCGCGCGTGCGCGCCGGCCTCGCGCACCGTGCCGAGCCGTGACTCGAGCGCCGCGGTCGCCTCGATCGTCGTCACCGCCGGACGGTCGGCGAGGAACGTCGAGATCACGAGCTGGTCGACGCGGAGCGCCTGCGCGGTGTCGTTCCGGAGCGCGACCTCGATCTCGAGCCGGCCGTCGCTCCACGCCGGCACGACGTCGACGGCCACCGACGGGACGGGCCCCTGCTGCGCGCGCGGCATCGAGCGCAGCACCATCAGGCCCAGCGGGTAGACCGCGAGGAGTCCGGCCACGAGGGCCAGCCGGAACACGGCGGCACGCTTCGGGACGGGTTCGTCGGCGGCGTCCATGACGGGGTGAAGTTACAGGCGCCGCGCCCCGGAGTCGAGCGGCGGCGGGGCGGGGGCGCCCGCGCTATCCTCCGCGCTCCATGCTCCGGATGGTCCTCTCGTCGCTGTTCTTTGCCGTCATGGCGGCGTTCGCCAAGGTCGCGGGCGCGCGCCTGCCCGCGCAGGAGATCGTCTTCGCGCGCTCGGTGATCTCGTCCTCGATCACGCTGGCGCTGATGGCGCGCGCGCGGGTGCCGGTGTTCGGAACCCGGCCGGCGCTGCTCGCCTCGCGCGGGTTCAGCGGCTTCGTCAGCCTGTCGTGCTACTTCTGGACGCTCCTGCACCTGCCGTTCGCCGAGGCGGTCCTGCTCGCGCAGGTCAACCCGATCTTCGCGGCGCTGTTCGCGCAGCGCTTCCTCGGCGAGCCCGTCGGGCGGCGCTTCGTTCCCGCGGCGGCCCTCGTGTTCACGGGCGTGCTGCTCGTGGTCCCGCCGGAGTTCGGCGCGCTCGAGGCAAACCTGTGGGCGCTCGTCGGTTTGACGGGCGCGGTGCTCGCCGGCTCGGCCTACGCGCACGTGCGCGCGCTCTCGCGCACCGAGCACCCGCTGCGCATCGTGCTCTGGTTTCAGCTGATCTCCGCGGTGCTTTCGTTGCCGGGCTTCGTGGTCGCGGGACCCGTGCTGCCGCGCGGCGCGGAGTGGCTCACGCTCGCCGGCGTCGGCATCGCGGGACAGTGCGGGCAGATGCTGCTTACCGAGGGCCTGCGCCGGGTACCGGCCGCGCGCGCGACGCTCGCGAACCCGCTCGTCGTCGTCTTCGGTGCACTGCTCGGATGGCTCGCGTTCGGTGAAGGGCTCGACTGGGGCGACGCCGCGGGCACCGTGCTGCTCGTCGCGGGGCTGCTCCTCGCGGGAACCGGGCTGTCGCAGGCGGTTCGCAGCGAGACATCGCCCGCGTCCGCGGACTAGAATGGCCGTCGAATCGCGAAGGAGGACACGATGCCAATCACCATCGGCCTGATGGGCTTCGGACGGATCGGGCGCAACCTGTTCCGCATGCTGTCGCGCAGCGACGACATCCGGATCGGGGCGATCTCCGACACCGCCGATCCCGAGGCACTGACCTATCTCGTGCGCTACGACACGATGCTGGGCCGCTTCCCCGATCTCGTGAGCTACAAGAACGGGCACCTCTACACCTACGGCCGCGAGATCCCGCTCCTGCAGGGCAAGGATCCCGGCGACGTGCGCTGGTCCGACTACGACGTCGACTACGTCGTCGAAGCGACGGGCCGCGGGCGCAGCCGCGCCGAACTGCAGCGCCACCTCGACGCCGGCGCGCGCCGCGTCGTGATCTGCACGCCGCCTAAGGACAAGCCGGACATCTCGGTGGTGTACGGGGTCAACGACCACCGCCTGCGCGCGGAGCACAAGCTGGTCAGCAACGCGTCCAACACCGCGCACTGCGCCGCGCCGATCCTCGCCGCGCTGCACGGTGCCTACGGGATCGAGCGCGCGCACATCACCTCGATCCACGCGATCACGAGCATCCAGCGCCTCGCCGACGTGCCGGCGGACGACCTGCGCCTGTCGCGCGCCGCCGCCCAGAACATCGTGCCGTCGGACACCAACGCGGCCGCGGTGCTCGAAGAGGTGCTGCCCGAGCTGCGCGGCAAGCTGCGCGCGTCGGCGCTGCGCGTGCCCGTCACCAACGGGTCGATCGTCGACATGACGCTGTGGCTCGCCAAGAGCGCGGCGAAGGACGGGATCAACGAGGTCATCCGCACCGCCGCGGCGGGGCCCTACAAGCAGATCCTCGAGTACAACGAGGACCCGATCGTGTCCAGCGACGTGGTGGCCACGAGCTACTCGTCGATCTTCGACTCGCAGGCCACGATGACGATGGAAGGCAACCTGGCCAAGGTCATCGCCTGGTTCGACAACGGCTGGGGCTACGCCCAGCGCGTCGTGGACCTGGTCCAGCGCTTCGACGAGATGGACGCGCAGCTGGCCGAGGAGGGACGATGAGCACCATCCGTGTCGGGATCAACGGCTTCGGCCGCATCGGCCGCGCGGTCTTCCGCATCATGAGCCGCCGCGACGACATCGAGGTCGTCGCGATCAACGACCTCTACCAGCCCTCGCAGCTCGCGTACCTCCTGAAGTACGACACCGTGATGGGGCCGTTCCAGCGCACGATCGACTTCAACGAGAAGCAGCTGATCGTCGAGGGCAAGCCGGTTCGCCTCACCGCGGAGAAGGACCCCGCGCGGCTGCCGTGGTCCGAGGTCGGCGCCGACATCGTGATCGAGTCGACGGGCGTGTTCCGCGACCGCGCCAAGCTCGAGCAGCACCTCGCGGCCGGCGCGAAGAAGGTCATCCTGACCGTGCCGCCGAAGGACGAGGTCGACGCGATCGTCGTGCTGGGCGTCAACGACAACGTGCTGACGAAGGGTCACCGGATCGTCTCCAATGCGTCCTGCACGACCAACTGCCTCGCGCCGGTCGCCAAGGTGCTCGACGACAACTTCGGCATCGAGCGCGGCTTCATGACGACCGTGCACGCGTACACCAACGACCAGCGTCTCGCCGACGTGCCGCACAAGGACTTCCGGCGGGCCCGCGCGGCCGCGCAGAACATCATCCCGACGACCACCGGCGCCGCGCGCGCGGTGGGCAAGGTGCTGCCGCACCTCAAGGGCCGCCTCGACGGGCACGCGATCCGCGTCCCGGTACCGGACGGCTCGGTGGTCGACCTCGTGGTCCGGCTGGGCCGCGAGACCACGGCCGACGAGGTCAACCGCCGGATCAAGGAAGCGGCGGACGGCCCGATGCGCTCGGTGCTGCAGTACAGCGAGGACGCCCTGGTGTCGTCCGACATCATCGGCAACCCGCACAGCTCGATCTTCGACGCGCTCTCGACCCAGATGGTCGGGCCGCGCGAGCTGCGCTGCCTGGCCTGGTACGACAACGAGTGGGGCTACTCGCAGCGCGTGGTCGACCTCGCCAAGCGGATGGCCGAACTGGCGGCCTGACGCTCGCGGGCGGGTTGCGCTCGCGGGCGGGTTGCGCTCGCTGCGCTCGCTTAACCCGCCCCTACGGGGGATGCGCCGCAGCGACTCGGGTTTTGATACCGTAGGGGCGGGTTGAGGCGTCGCAGGCGCCGCAACCCGCCCTTTTCTTCGTCGAGGTGACGCGATGGCGCGCAAGGTGACGGTTATGACCGGCGGGGGCGACGTTCCCGGGCTCAACGTGGCGATCAAGACCCTGACGTGGGTCATGCGGGACAGCGGCTGGGACGTGGTCGGACTGCGCCGCGGCTGGGCCGCGCTCCTGCACGCGCAGCCCGACAGCCCGTTCCCCGAGTCGGACTGGGTGCTCAAGCTCACGCGGCAGAACACGCGCACGATCGACCGCACGGGCGGCACGATGCTGCACACGTCGCGCACGAACCCGATGGCGATGAAGCCCAAGGAAGTGCCGCTGCACCTCAAGGAGACGATGCCCGCGCCCAACGAGAAGGGCCTCGTCGACATGACCGCGGCCGCGATCCGCACGATCGAGTCGCTGGGGATCGACGCGCTCGTCGCGATCGGCGGCGACGACACGCTGTCCTTCGCGCGGCGCCTCGCGCAGGAGGGCGTGCCCGTCGTCGGCATCCCCAAGACGATGGACAACGACGTCTACGGGACCGACTACTGCATCGGCTTCTCCACCGCGGTGAGCCGCTCGGTGAACATGATCACCGACCTGCGCAGCCCGGCCGGCTCGCACGAGCGCTACCTCGTGGTCGAGCTGTTCGGCCGCAACTCGGGCGAGACGTCGCTCATCGTCGGGCTCCTCGCGGCGGCCGACCGCGTGCTGATCAGCGAGGTGCCGTTCGAGGCCGACCGGCTCGTCGAACTGCTCGCGCGCGACCGCAAGGACAACACCAGCGGCTACGCGGTGGTCACGGTTTCCGAGGGCGCCCAGCTCCTCGGCCAGGAGCCGGTCGAGTGGGGCGACCCGGACGCCTACGGGCACAAGAAGCTCGGCGGCATCGGCCTGCACCTGGGGGACTACATCAAGTCCAGGACGCGCGACGGGATCATCTACCAGAACCTCGCCTACCTGATGCGCTCGGGTCCCGCCGACTCGCTCGACCGGCTCGTGGCGATCAACTTCGGCCGCATCGCGGCCGACCTCGTCGCGCGCGGCGAGGCGGGCAAGCTCGTGGCCGTCGAGCGCGGCTGCTACGCGGTCAAGCCGATCACGGTGGTGGGCGAGGGGATCCGCCGCGTCAACGTCGAGCGGTACTACGACGTGGCCCAGTTCCGGCCGAAGCTCGACGCGGTCGTCGGGCTGCCGATGTTCCTCGAATAGGATGGCCGCTCACGGGGACGGAGGCGCGTTGGTCCGGAATCTCGTCTTCCTGGTCGTGACCGTGCTGGCCGCGCTGCCGGCGCTCGTCCTGCGCACCGTGTTCGGCGCGCACGTCGATCCCGCGGTCGGGCTCGTGTGGCACGGCGGGGCGCTGTCGCCGCCCGTGACGACGCTCGTGTTCGGCGTCGCCGTGCTCGCGGCCGCGTTCCTGATCTCGTGGGCGGCGGAGCTCCTGCAGCTCGACATCAGCCAGAACCTCGCGATGGCGATCGTCGCGCTGCTCGCCGTCATGCCCGAGTACTCGGTCGACATGTACCTCGCCTGGACCGCCGCGACGGTGCCGGAGAACGCGCCGCTGGCGCTCGCCAACATGACCGGCGCCAACCGGCTGCTCATCGGCCTCGGCTGGCCGGCGATCGCGATCGCCGTGCTCCTGCGCTGGAAGAAGCGCCAGACCGAGCTCGAGGACTCGCGCTGGGGCGAGATCTTCGTGCTGGCCGTCGCGACGATCTACTCGTTCGTGCTGCCGCTCAAGGGCCGCCTGACGATCGTCGACACCGGCGTGTTCCTGTGCATCTTCGCGTTCTACATCCGCTACGTGAGCCGCCAGGAGGTCGTCGAGCCCGAGCTCGGCGGTCCGGCCGAGCTGATCGGCGAGTTGCCGCCGCTGTGGCGCCGGCTCGCGGCCGCGGCGCTGTTCGTCGTCGCGGGCGGCACGCTGCTCGCGTCCGCCGAGCCGTTCGCGGAAGGGCTCAAGCTGACGGGCCGCGGGTGGGGCGTTTCGGAGTTCCTGCTGATCCAGTGGATCGCCCCGCTCGCCAGCGAGGCGCCGGAGTTCATCATCGCGCTGATCTTCGCCCTGCGCGGCATGGCCACCGCGGGCTTCGGCGCGCTCGTGTCCAGCAAGGTCAACCAGTGGACGCTGCTCGTCGGGATGGTGCCGCTCGCGTACGGTGTCGGGCGCCTGGTGCACGGGCTGCCCATGGCCACGCTGCCGCTCGACCAGCGCCAGTTCGGCGAGCTCCTCCTGACCACGGCGCAGTCGGTGTTCGCGGTGATGATCGTGATCGACCGGCGCTTCCGCTTCCACGAGGCGATGCTGCTGCTCGGCCTGTTCCTCGCGCAGTTCGGGATCTCGGTCGGCATCGAGGAGCTCGTCGCCGAGGCGGCGCGGCCGTTCTGGTTCAACGTCGAGAAGGGCGTGTTCTCCACGATCTACGTCGTGCTCGCGATCGGGTGGGCGGTGCGGCACCGCCACGACATCCGGAAGCTGGTCCGCTACGCGGTCAACGCGTAGCCGGACGAGGGGGGCGGCATGGACCTCAAACAGGCACTGCAGCGCGCGTGGCAGATCGTCCAGCTGGACCGGGCCGCGATCCGCGAGGTCGCGGCCGACCCGAACGCGATGCTCCCCGGTCTCGTCCTGATGGCGCTCTCGGGAGCGATCGCGGCGCTCCTGTCGCTCAACCCGTTCGGCATCCTGCTCGGTCCGGTGATCGCGGTCGTCGGCGCCTTCGTCGGGACCGCGGTCCTGCACGTGCTGGCCCTCCTGTTCGGCGGCCGGGGGAGCTACGGGGCGCTGTTCAACGCCGGCGCGCACGGCCACGCGCTGCTGTCGGCCGCGAACGTGGTCCCGGTCCTCGGATCGCTGGTCGCGCTGGTCTGGGGCGTGGTGGTCAGCGTCGTGAACCTCGAGGAGGTCCACGGGCTCTCGCGGGGCCGCGCGGTGATCGTGGTGCTGATCCCGGTCCTGCTGACCCTGGCCTGCGCGGCGGTGCTGTTCTCGGTGATCGTGGCGGCCTTCCTCCACGCCTTCCACCACACCTGAGGGGCGTCGCCCGCACGACGCGGCCCGCGACCTCCGGGGACGCGGTCGAAACAAACTGAAGGGTCAGTCGTGTCCGGCCTTGTGTGTCTTGGGCCGTAGGGATGCTTTGCGCAATTGTCCCGCAGAATCGCAACTTGCCGAGGTCTGGCAGGGGAACAACGTTCTCCGCGGGAGGGTTGAGGATGCGGGTCATCACCGTCGGTTCCGGGAAGGGAGGAACCGGCAAATCGTTCGTTGCCGCGAACGTCGGGCTCGCGCTCGCGCAGCGCGGCATCAAGACGTGTGTCGTCGACTTCGATCTGGGGTCGGCCGACGTGCACCTCATCCTCGGGCACCTGCAGCCGGCGAGCGGGGTGCTCGACGTGCTGCGCGGCCACGCCGCGTCGCTGGCCGACGTGATGCACCCGGCGCCGCACTGCCCGAACCTGTTCCTCGTGCCGGGCGCCGGCGAGACCGTCCGCGCGGCCGGGCTGTCGACGCGCGAGATCGAGAAGCTCAACGGAAACGTGCGCGAACTGCCGGTCGAGGTCGCGATCGTCGACCTGCCCGGCGGCGTGCAGCACCAGGTCCTGGACATGTTCCTCGCCGGCGACACGCAGCTCCTGGTCACGACGCCCGACCCGGTCGCCGTCACCGACGCGGCCCGCTTCCTGCGCCTGGCACGGGTGCGCCGCGCCTCCCGCGGCCCCAACGGCGTGACGAGCGACCGCCGCCCGCGCGTCTACACCTCGCTCGACGACCTCGTGCGGGACATGAACGCGATCCGCGGCGGCGCGAGCCCGTCCGGGAGCGCCGCGGGCTTCAACCCCGCGCTGATCCTCAACCGCTGCCGGCCCGACGCGCTGCTCGGCAAGGGCGACCTCCTCGCCCAGCTGCGCCGCGAGGCGGGCGACACCGAGCTGCCGCTGCGCGCGGAGATCCCCGAGGACGCGGCCGTCGACCGCTCCGTGCGCCTCCTGGCGCCGGTGATCGACCTCTCGCCGGCCGCCCCCGCGAGCCGCACGATCTTCGACCTCGCCGCGTGGCTGGCGCCCGCCGGCGCGACCGAGGGCTGGGCCGGCACCACGGAAGCCGAGACCGCGCTGGCCTGATCCGCCCGGCCGGTCACGCGCCGACGCACCCGGAACCGTGCCCGAAATTCAAAGGGGCCGAGCGTGCTCGGCCCCTTCGTGTTTCGCGGTCGTCCTGCGCGTGGTGGAGTCAACGCACGCCGACGCCGTTCAGGTGCACGCCGTAGGCCATGTCGGTCTTGGTGATGTGATCGACCAGCCAGCCGCGCAGGAACTTCAGGAGCTCGACCGTCACGGAGAGGTCGCCGCCGTCGACGCGCTTCTTGTAGTCCAGCACCTGGTTGCACAGCTTCTCGTGCTCGATCTTGTGCTGCGCGAGGCCGGGGAACTTCGCGGCCGCCATCGCGCTCTCCTCGTCCTTGAAGTGCGTGACCGTGTACTGCACGAGCTGGTCGAGGACCTTCTTCGAAGCCTCGCGCCCCTTCGAGGCGAGCATCGCCTCCTGCAGCTCGTTGACCATCTGCACCAGGCGCTTGTGCTGGTCGTCGAACTTCTGCACGCCCACGCTCAGCTTCTCGTTCCACTGGAAAACCGCCATCCGATCCTCCGTTGGCCTGCCCCGGCCACCCCCCGGTTCCGACGGCGAATCTCTGTTCCACGCCGGCGTGGCGCAACAACCGTATAATTCACGAATCATGATCGGTAAGCGATGGGTCGTCGCGGGGGTCGCGCTCGCCGTGGCCGCGGTCTGGTTTCCGGCCGTGTTCGGCGGCTTCTGTTCGGACGACGTCTACCTGATCCAGGAGAGCGAACTCCTGCACCGCCCGGGGGCGGAACGGCTGGTCTTCACGCAGGACCTCTGGCGGCTCCAGGCCGGGGGCTGGCAGTCCGACTACTGGCGGCCCGTCAGCCAGCTCTCGTTCGTGGTCGACGACCGCTTCCACGGCGAGAGCGCCCGCGCGTACCACGCGACCAACGTCGCCCTGCACGCCGGCGTGGCGGCGCTCCTCGCGCTGTGGCTCGTCGAACTCGGCTGCGCGCTCCCGGTCGCGGCCGCGGCCGCGGCGCTGTTCGGCGTGCTCCCCGCCGCCGACGGCACGGTGGCCTGGATCGCGGGACGCACCGATGCGCTCGCCGCGCTGTTCCTGCTCGCGTACCTCCTCCTCGACGCGCGACGCGCGCGGACGTCTTCCCGCGCCGGCGCGACCGCCGCGCTCGCGCTGGCGCTCCTGTCCAAGGAGACCGCGATCGTCGCGCTGCCGCTCGCGCTGTTCGCGGACACGCGGCGCGGCACGTCCCTCGCGCGGGCGCTGCGCGCGCGCTGGGACCAGCTCGCGGTCGTCGCCCTGTGGTTCGCGGCGCGCGCGGCGGTGCTCGGCACGCCGGTCACCCACGGCCAGGCCGTCATGCCGCTCGCGCCCGAGGTGCGCGCGCTCGCGCTCCCACACCTTCTCGGCCTGTTCGCCGTGCCGTGGTGGGGACGCGTCGACTACGCGCCGGGCCTCACGACCGGCGTGCTGCTGCCCGGCGCGCTCGCCGGCCTCGCGGTCGCCGCGCTCCTCGGCGTCCTCGCCTGGCGCAGCCGCGGCGTCGACGCGTCGCCGCGCAACCCCCGGGCGCCGCGTCCCCACGCGCCGTCCCCACGCCCGGTCCCCGTCCTGCTCGCCGGCGCCGCATCCCCACACCCCATCCCCGTGCTGCTCGCCGGCGCCGCGCTGTGCCTCGCGCCCGTCGCCGCGGCGGTCCTCCTCAAGGCGACGATCGCGCAGCGCCTCCTCTACGTGCCCGCGCTGTTCGTGGTGCCTGCCCTCGTCACCGCCGGCTTCGGGCTCGCCCGGAGCCCCCGCGGCCGCGCGATCGCGTGGAGCGCCGTCGCCGTCGTCGGCGTCCTCTGGACCGCGACTTCGATCGAACGCATCCCGCGCTGGGCCTCCTCCGCCGCGCTGTGGGAGAGCGCGTCCCGGGAGCCGCACGCGTCGGGCCTCGTGTTCTCGAACCTCGCCAACTCGCTGCACGACGAGGGCCGGCTCCTCGCCGCGTGGGACGCGCTCGGTCAGGCGATCCCCACCGACACCAGCGACGTCGGCCTGCGCCAGCGCGCGCTGCTCCTCAACGAGATCGGCTGCCACGACCTCGCCGTGGCCGACTTCGCCGCGGCCATGCAGCGCAACGCCGGCTTCGAGCGCACCGTGCTGAACTACGCGTCGACGCTCGGCGAGATGGGACGCTACGACGACGCGATCGCCGTGCTCACGGACTTCCGCAACCGCTTCGGCGCGCCCGCGTTCATCGAGCGCAGGCTCGCGCGCCTCGCGAAGGAACGCGACGACGCGCGCACCGCCGTGCCCGCGCCGGCGACCCCGCCCGAACTCCTCTGCGGGTCGCTCGACACCGCGCGCGCCCGGCTGCACGACGCGTCGTTCCTCGCCCAGCGCTCCGCCGTGCGCCTGAAGGGCGGCGTGCTGCAGCACGCCTTCGTGCTCGCGACCGCGGCCCTCGAGGCCGACCCGAACTCGGTGCCGGCGAAACTCGCCCTCGCGCGCTGGAACGCCGCCTCGGGCCAGCGCGACGCCGCGCGCGCGCTCGTCGGCGACGTGCTCGCGCGCGATCCGGGCAACGCCTCCGCGCGCAAGCTCGCCGGCCAGCTGGGCGGCGGGCCCCGCGTCGCGATCGCCGGCGGCGGCATGGACCCGGGCGGGGCGGGGAAGTAGGGCGCTCCCGGTCGCGGAGCCACGACTTCGGCGGAACCCCACGTCCGGTCCCTCACGGGTGAAAAGTCCGTCCGTCCGGCCCATCGCGGTCTCGCGATGGCAGTACGCTCTCGGGGGCGCGTTTCCCCAGGAGGCCCGGACATGCGGCGACTCGTTGCGGCACTCGCACTGCTGATCGCGTCGACGGTCCTCGCGAGCCCGCCGGGGCATCCCCTCGACATCTCGGACTGGGTCGTCGCGGTTCCCGGCCTGACCGCCTCCACCTACGTGGCGCGCGGAACGTGCGCCGCGGTCTACGGCCCGGTTCCCGCGGGATGCAGCGGCGGCGGTGCGCTCGTCCACGAAGGCAACGACGGATCCCACTACATACTCGACGTCCAGCCGGTGGATCTGCCCTGCGACGTCGAAGGAGCAGGTCGCCTGGGTGTCGTGGTGTACAGGGCGACGGCCACCGGACAGGAAGAGCTCGCGCGGATCGTGGCGCGTTGCGTTTCCCCGACCCGGTCGGACTACGTCACGGGCGGCGGGATGACCTTCAGCGCCGTCGACGGGTCCCTCAAGATCTGGCTGCACAGCGGGTGCGTCAGCAGCGACGACAGTTGTCCACCGGACTACGACGGCGACGGAACGGTGGACACGGAGGACTCCGTCCGGACCGGCGGCTGGATCGCCGAACTGCGCGGCCTGCCGACGCTCTTCGACGAACTCCAGTCGTTCGCGCCCCACGACACGCTCGGATTCCGCGTGCCGGTGATGCCGGAGGGCTTCCGCACCGCCGACCGGTTCGACACGTACACGGGCGAGATCACGCGCCCGCTCGATCTCTCCGGTGCGCGGGCGCTGCAATGCGGGTACCCGACCTCGACGCCGCACGCCGGCGATTTCGAGCAGATCACCGCGCCCGTGCCCGCGCCCGCACCCGGCCACGCGACGTACGTCCTCACGACCGTGACCTCAGAGGGCCGGACGCGGGCCGGGCGGAAGACGAACGCGGCCGGGAGACTCGTCGCGCGGGACGCGTCGGCACTGCCCGCGTGCGTTCTCGCGGACGGCAAGAGCGGGCGATAATCGACGGGATCCGCAGCCGGCGCCGCGTCGACCGGGTGCGCGTCCCGGAGGGGTGGCCGAGCGGTTTAAGGCAACGGTCTTGAAAACCGTCGTCGGTTCACGCCGACCGTGGGTTCGAATCCCACCCCCTCCGCCACCCATGAAAGAACTCCGCAGTCGCCAAGGTCTCCCTGCACCTTCCGTTTGACTTCCGGTCTGACTCCGTATAAGTCTTGTAAACGTTTACACGGCCCGGCTGTGGTGGGCCCGGAAGGCTTCCCATGATCGACGAATCGTCCCGCGCGGCGGACGCCCGGCGCGGGCGCTATGGCTACTTCACGGAGTCCGGCGACGAGTACGTCATCACCGATCCGCGCCCGCCGCGCCCCTGGGTGAACGTCATCGCCAACCCGCGGATCGGGCTGGTCGTGAGCCAGACCGGCAGCGGCTTTACCTGGGTCGACAACTCGCAGCTCGCGGTGCTGACCAACTGGCAGCAGGACTTCGCGCGCGACGAGTCGGGCAAGTTCCTCTACTGCCGCGACGCCGAGACGGGGGAGACGTGGTCCCTCGCGCCGGCGCCCGTGTGGGCCGCGGGGGCGGAGTACCAGTGCCGTCACGCGCTCGGCGACACGACGTTCCGCGCGGTGTGCGGGACCGTCGAGTCGCGCTGGACGCTCGGCTGCGACGCCGAGGAGACGGTCGAGCTGTGGCGCGTCGAGCTCCGCAACAACGGGACCGCGCCGCGCCGGCTCGAGCTGGTGCCGTACCTCGAGTGGTGCTGCGGCGTGGCGCCCGCGCCGCGGCGCGAGTTCCACAAGCTGTTCATCGAGACGTGGTTCGACGCGGCGCGCGGGGCGGTGTTCGCGCGCAACCACATGTGGGACGTCGGCTCCAAGCGCTACGGGCACTGGAACACCGATTTCCCGTACGTCACCGCGTTCGCCGCGACGGTGCCGGTCGTGGCGGCCGAGGGCGAGAAGTCGGCGTTCGTCGGGCGCAACGGCTCGTTCCGCGCGCCCGCGGCGCTCGCCGCGTCCGCGTGGCCGGGGGAGTTCGGGCGGCACGGCGATCCGATCGCCGCGCTGCGCTGCCCGGTGATCCTCGCGCCGGGCGAGACGAAGGTGCTCGGCTTCGTGCTCGCCGTGAACTCGTGCCCCGACGGTGCGGCCGCGCTCGTCGACCGCTTCGCGCGCGTCGACGCGATCGACGCCGCGCTCGGGCGGGCGCGCGTCGGCTGGCGCGAGCGCCTGTCGGCGCACCGCATCGCGACGCCCGACCCGGTGTTCGATGCGCTGATCAACGACTGGGTGCGCTACCAGGCGATCTCCGCGCGGATCTGGGGCCGTTGCGGGTACTACCAGCAGAGCGGCGCGTTCGGGTTCCGCGACCAGCTGCAGGACTCGCAGGTCTGGCTGACGATCGACCCGGTCAAGACGCGGACGCAGCTCGACCTGCACGCGCGACACCAGTTCGCGGACGGCTCGGTGTACCACTGGTGGCACCCGCTCTCCGAGCTGGGCCACGTCACGAAGATGACCGACGACCTGCTGTGGCTGTCGTTCGTCGCGGCCAACTACATCAAGGAGACCGGCCGCTTCGACGTGCTCGACGACAAGGCGCCGTATCTCGACGACGCGACCGCGTACCCGCTCACCGACCACGTCGAGCGTGCGTTCCGGCGCGTCTTCGCGCGCACCGGACCGCGCGGCATCCCGTACATCGGGGCCGGCGACTGGAACGACGGTCTGTCCGCCGTGGGGCTCGAGGAACGCGGCGAGTCGGTGTGGCTCGGCCTGTTCCTCGCCGGGCTGCTCGCGGACTGGACCGAGATCCACCGCCGTCGCGGCGACACGGCGCACGCGGACGAGTTCGCGCGCCGCCGGCGCGAGCTGGTCGACGCGATCAACAAGTACGCGTGGGACGGCGCGTGGTACCAGCGCGGCACGCTCGACGACGGCTCGGTCTTCGGCAGCAGCACGAACCGTGTCGGTCGGATCTTCCTGAACGCGCAGACGTGGGCCGTCCTCAACGACGTGGCGCCGCCGGAGCGCGCCGCCCTCGCGATGGACGCGCTCAGGAAGCACCTCGTGTCCGAGGCGGGGGCGCTGCTCCTCGCGCCGGCGTACGACCGCCCGGTCCCCGAGATCGGATACATCACGCGTTACGCGCCGGGCCTGCGGGAGAACGGCGGGGTCTACACGCACGCCGCGACGTGGGCCATCGCCGCCGCGGCGAAGGTCAAGGACGCCGACCTGGTCGCGCAGCTCCTGCGCGCGATCAACCCGGCGAACAAGGAGCCCGACCGCTACTGGGCCGAGCCGTACGTGCTGCCCGGCAACGTCGACGGGCCGGATTCGCCGCACCACGGGCGCGGCGGCTGGACGTGGTACACGGGCTCGGCCGCGTGGCTGCACCGCGTGGTCACGCAGTGGGTGCTCGGCGTGCGGCCCGACTGGGACGGCCTCACGATCGACCCGTGCCTGCCGACGGGCTGGGACCACGCGCGCATGGTGCGTCCGTACCGCGGCGCGACCTACGAGTTCACGTTCGAACGCTCGGACCGTGGTGCCGTCTCGCTCGTGCTCGACGGCCGCCCGATTCCCGGAAACCACATCGCACCTCCGTCGGCCGCGGGGGAGCGCCACGACGTCAGGGTGCTGTGCCCCTAACCGCGACGGGGAACGACATGTCGGTGACGATCAAGCAGGTCGCGAAAGAGGCCGAGGTGTCCATCGCCACGGTCTCGCGCGTGTTCAACGGGAAGGGGCCCGTGAGCGAGGACACCCGGCAGCGGGTGATCCGCGTCGCCGAGCGGCTGCGCTACGTGCCGCACGGCGGGGCGCGCAGCCTGATCACGCGCCAGACGCGCACGATCGGCGTGCTGCTGCCGGACATCCACGGCGAGTTCTTCAGCGAACTGATCCGCGGCATCGACCAGGCGGCGCGGAAGGCGCGCTATCACCTCCTGGTCTCCGGCGCGCACAGCGACACGGGCGGCCTCGAGGCGGCGCTGCGCGCGACGCGCGGCCGCGTCGACGGGCTGATCGTGATGGTGCCCGACGTGGACATCGACGCCGGGGCGATCGACCGCAGCCTCGTGCAGAACCTGCCCGTCGTGCTGCTCGACGCGCCGCGCGCGGGCAGCCTCAGGCGCGCGCTGGTGATCGACAACTACGGCGGCGCGTTCGCGATGACGCGCCACCTCCTCGGCCTCGGGCACCGCTCGATCGCCTTCGTGACCGGGCCGCACGAGAACCTCGACGCCGCCGAGCGGCTGCGCGGCTTCCGCGCCGCGATCGCCGCGGCGCCCTCCGAGATCCGCGCGAGCGAGATCGGCGGCGATTTCACGCAGGAGTCCGGGTTCGCGGCCGCGCGGGCGATCATGGCGCACGGCCCCCTGCCCGGCGCGATGTTCGCGTCCAACGACGCGATGGCGGTCGGGGCGCTGTCCGCGTTCCGCGAGGCGGGGATCGACGTGCCGCGCGACATCGCGCTTGCCGGATTCGACGACATTCCGATCGCGCGCTTCCTCACGCCCCCGCTCACGACCGTGCACGTGCCGATCGCGCAGTTCGGCGCGCTCGCCGTCGAGAAGCTGATGGAGGGGCTGCACGCCGGGCCGCTCCAGCCGCGCGGGCAGGACCTCGTGCCCACGCAGCTGATCGTACGGACGTCCTGCGGGGCAGGGCAGAACCGGTGAACCGCGTCGTTGCGCGCGCGCCGCGCGGGGCGCTGCGCGGCGCGGCCGGGACGTTCGCGTCCGTGCTGGCCGTGGCCGCACTCGCCGTCTCCGCGCCCGCCGCAGCACCCCAGGCGCCGCCGCAGCCCGCGCCCGTCGAAGAGAAGGTCGAAGTCGCCCTGCACCTGCTCGAGGTCGCGGTCTCGGACGCGGCGGGCCGGCCGGTCGCCGGGCTCGGCGCGGACAACTTCGTCGTGACCGTCGACGGCGAGCGGCGCGACGTCGTGTCGGTCGACGCCGCGAGCGCGCACGCGCCCGCCGCGCCCGTGGCGGCGGCGCCGTCCACGGCGCAGGCGCCGGCCGCGGCCGCCGAGCCGGCGCCGGCGCAGACGCGCTGGGTGACGCTGGTCTTCGACTCCGACCACCTCGAGGCGGCGTCCCGCGAGACGGCCGTCCGGACCGCGCGGCGCTTCGTCGAGACCGGCCTCGCCGCGCAGGACCAGGTCGCCGTCGTCCTGATCCACGAGGGCGGGTCGCGCTACCTCCACCCGTTCACGCCGGTGAAGCGCTTCGACGTCGGCGTGCTCTCGACGGAGACGCTGTTCCCGACGTTCCTGCCGACGCTCGCCGACCAGGTGCGTGACATGGTCGCGCGCGTCGCCGAGTGCAGCAGCGCGGCCGAGCCGAGTTCGTGCATCTACAACGGCGCGGCCGAGTTCCTGCAGTTCGCGCGGGTCGGCAACCGGCGCAGCCTCGACGCGCTCGCGACGGTCGTCGGCTCGATGGCGTCCCTTCCCGGGCGCAAGGCGCTCCTCCTGTTCGGCGACGGCTACGTGCTCTCGCCGGGCGCCCTGGTCGTCACCGCGGCCGAGCGCTTCATGCGCGTCGGCGGCACCGTGTACTCGCGGCTCCAGGACGCGCCGGACTGGAGCTTCGAGGCGCTGCTCGCGGCGGCCGCGCGCTCGCAGGTCAGCGTGTTCCCGCTGCGGACCGGCCGGACGCTGGACGCCTCGATCATCGGGGCCGACTCGAACCGCGACATCAACGGCGCCCAGGCGGGCGGCCGCGATCCGCTGCAGGCCACGACCGCGGTCGTGGTGGCCGACCTCCAGCGGGCCGCCGAGCAGACCGGCGGGCGCGTCTACAACCTCAACGGCGGGCCGCCCGACACGACGACGCTCCTGGCCCACCTCGACTCGATCTACACGCTCGGGATCCGGGCCGTCGCGGGGGACAGCGTCCGCTCCAGGGTCAAGGTCAAGCTGAGCGGCGTGAAGGGGAAGCTCGTCGCGCCCGACCGCCTGCTGCGGCGCGAGACGAAGCCGCGCGCGCTCACGGGCGCCCTCGTCGCGGACGACGCCGGCGTGCACGTCGAGCTCGACGCGGAGCGCTTCCGCTCCGAGGCGGCCGGCGGAGCGGAGCCGGTCAGCCGGGTCTCGCTTTACTGGCGCGCGTCGGACGATAAGGGCCGCACGCTCGCCGACGACTTCGCGCTCGTCGAGTACCCGCGCGGCGCGCAGGCGGCGCCGCGCTTCCGCTTCGACCTCCCCGCGGGCGTCACGGCGGGCGCGCGCCTCGTCGAAGTGCACGTGACCGACGTGCTCGGGGGCGGGCAGGTCACGCTGCTGCGCACGCTGGAGCGTCCGTGACGGTCGAGCGCGCGGGAACGGCCATTGACATACGGTTTTGCCTCATGTTACAAGCTGCCAGATCAGGTGTGAAAACGTTTACATCGAGCGAGGCTTGCAGGGGACGGAACGGAGCGCTCGGTCGAACGGGATGAGTCGAGTCACCAACTCGCAATGGAGGGCGGAGACATGAAGTTCCGGTTTATGCGCCCCTGGTCGGGGCACCTCGTCGTGGTCCTGCTCGCGTTGACGCTGGCCACTTCGGGAATGGTGGTAGCGCAGTCGACATCGAGCTCGATCCGCGGCACGGTCACGGAAAAGTCCGGACCGCTCCCTGGCGCGACGGTGGTCGGCGTCAACACGACGACGGGATTCCAGTACCCGACGACGTCCAACCCCGACGGTTCGTTCGCGCTGAACGGCCTCGCGCCCGGCACCTACAAGGTGACCGTGAACGCGCCGGGCTACACGAACCTGAGCCGCACGATCGACATCGGCGTCGGGACCAACGTGAACCTGCAGTTCCGCCTGACCGCGGAAGAGCTCGTGGTCGAAAACGTCGCGGTCGTCGGTCAGCGCATCCAGGAAACGAAGACCTCCGAGGTCGCGACCGAAGTGACCAAGGAAGTGCTGAACGCGCTGCCGCAGAACGACCGCAACTTCCTCAACTTCGTGAACCTCGCGCCGGGCGTCAAGACGAGCCTCGACCCGAACAACAAGCAGGTGCGTGCCCTCGGCCAGCCCGCGTTCTCGTCGAACGTGTTCATCGACGGCGTCAGCTACAAGAACGACGTCCTCGAAGGCGGCGTGGTCGGCCAGGACGCGAGCCGCGGCAACCCGTTCCCGCAGGACGCCGTGCAGGAGTACAAGATCCTCACGCAGAACTTCAAGGCCGAGTACGAGAAGGCCTCGACCTCGATCATCAGCGCCGTGACGCGCTCGGGCGGCAACACCTGGGCCGGCGACGTGTTCACGTACTACCAGGACAAGTCGTTCGTCGAGAAGGACTACTTCGCGCGCAAGAACAACTCGCCGAAGGCCGACTATACGCGGTACCAGTCCGGCTTCAGCGTCGGCGGTCCGCTGATCAAGGACAAGCTGACCCTGTTCGGCACGTTCGAGATCAATTACCAGAACCGGAACAACACGGTCACGCTCGGCGGCAACCGCCCCGAGGGCTTCGACCCGACCCCGTTCCTCGGTTACCAGGGCACGTTCTCGGCGCCGTTCCGCTCGAAGCTCGGCTTCGGGAAGTTGAACTGGCAGCCCGCCCTCAACCAGACGGTCGAGTTCACCGGCAACTGGCGCTCCGAGTCCGACAAGCGGAACTTCGGCGGCTCGACGTCGATCGAAACCGGCGAGTATGTGAAGGTCGACACCAAGACCGCCGCCGTGAAGCACAAGCTGATCAACTCGCACTACCTGAACGAAGCCAGCCTGCAGTACCAGCAGATGGAGTGGAATCCGACCAGCGTGAGCACCGATCCGCAGCGGAACTACTTCGGCTTCGTCACCATCGGCGGCCGTAACGGCAGCCAGGACTTCAAGCAGGACCGTCTCGCGCTGCGCGACGACTTCACGTACCTGCTCAAGAACCACACCGTGAAGGCGGGCGTGGTGCTGAGCTTCAACACCTACGACGCCAAGAAGCTGTTCGGCGGCGACGGCCAGTTCAACTACGACAACAACCCCGGCCTGGGCCGCGACTTCAACGCGCCGTTCGAGGCCTACTTCAGCACGGGCGATCCGCGCCTCAAGGCCGACAACAAGCAGTACGGTCTCTACGTCCAGGACGACTGGGTCGTCACGCCGAAGCTGCTCGTGAACCTCGGCGTCCGCTGGGACTACGAGTCGGACATGCTGAACAACAGCTTCGTGACGCCGCAGGAGTTCCGCGACGCGCTGGTCGACTTCGACACCGAGGACAAGGGTGGCCGGCCGGACGACGGCACGTACTGGGGCGCGCTGAGCGATGCCGGCAAGGCCGGCTACATCTCCAGCGGCAGCAGCCGCAAGGCGCCGAAGAACACCTTCCAGCCGCGCCTCGGTTTCTCCTACGACCTGCACGGCGACGGCAAGTCCGTGATCTTCGGCGGCGCCGGCCGCTACTACGACCGCGTCCTGTACAACTACGGCTTCGACGAGAAGTTCCGCCTCAACTGGCGCACCTATCACTTCTGCTTCTACAGCAACCCGACCGAACAGGCGAACTGCGGCGAGCAGGGCATCGCGTGGAACGACTCCTACCTGCAGAAGGGCGCGCTCCAGAACCTGCTCGAGAGCTCGAGCGGTCCGCTCGGAAAGCCCGAGATCTTCCTGCTCCCGAACGACATCAAGGTCCCGTACAACGACCAGTTCTCGCTCGGTTACCGCCACAACTTCGGCTCCGTGATCGCCGAGATCGCGGCGACGAAGATCAACGGGAAGAACGGCTTCAGCTTCCAGTGGGGCAACCGCGTCCTGGCCACCGGGAACAACCGCGACGTCAACTCGAGCTTCAGCAACCTGCTCCTCGGCAGCTTCGACAAGGAATACGAGTACAAGGGCGTCTACGTGAAGTTCGAGCGCCCCTTCACCGCCAACGCGAAGTACGGCTACACGATCACCTACACGCTCAGCAAATCCCAGCAGAAGGGTAACGACGCGTTCAGCCTCGACTACTCGACCGTGTCCGCCTACCCCTGGTTCCCGGGTCCGGACGACGAGCGTCACCGCATCGTCGCGACCGGCATCATCCGCGGGCCGTGGGACACGCTGTTCAGCGGCAACCTGACCCTCAGCTCCGGTCTGCCCTACACGGTGCTCGAGTGCGGCGGCCCGCTGGGCTGCTGGAACGGCGGTGTGAAGCTCAACGTCGGCACGCCCGACCAGACCGCCTTCATCTACGGCAACTACTGGGGCTACAAGAACATCGACCTGCGCGCCGAGAAGCAGTTCCCGCTCGGCGGCGACCAGAGCCTGTCGGTCATCCTCGAAGTCTTCAACGTCTTCAACTGGAACAACTTCTCCGGCTACGACGGCTGGAACCTCAACAACCCGAACTTCGGCAACCCCGGCTCCATCGTCGGGACGCCGCGTGCCTTCCAGGCCGGTCTGAAGTACCACTTCTGATCGGTCGCGCTTCGACGGGGGCCGGGCTCGACGCCCGGCCCCCGTGCTTCACCGGCCCCCCGAGGGCGTCTTCGTCGATTCCGGCGCACAATACGGACCGTCCTGATCGAGGAACCATCATGCGTTCTGCCGGTGCCCTCGCGCGCCCGCGCGCGCGTTCCGTGCTCGTCGCCGTTCTCGCCGCGCTCTCGTGCGGCTGCGGCCCGGCCCAGAGCGCGCACCGCAACGTACCGCCGCGGCCACCCGTGGCCGGGCGTCCCGAAATCCACCGCGAGCGGCCCGCCGTTCCGCGCGAGGATCGCTTCCTCGACGACCTCGAGCAGCGCACGTTCCAGTGGTTCTGGGACACCGCCAACCCGTCGAACGGGCTGATTCCCGACCGCTGGCCGACGCCCTCGTTCTCGAGCATCGCGGCCACGGGCTTCGGCCTCACCGCGTATCCGATCGGCGTCGAGCGCGGGTATGTCACGCGCACGGACGCGGCGGCGCGCACGCGCCTCACGCTCGAGTTCCTGCGCGACCTGCCGCAGGGCCCCGCGGCCACGGGGGTCGCGGGGTACCACGGGTTCTTCTATCACTTCCTCGACATGGGCCCCGGTCTGCGGTTCCAGAACACCGAGCTGTCGACGGTCGACACCGCGCTCCTCATGGGCGGCGTCATCACGTGCCGCGAGTACTTCGACGGGAGCACGCCGGACGAAGTCGCGCTCCGCGCGGCGGCGGACACGCTCGTCGCGCGCGTCGAGTGGGACTGGGCGCAGACCCCGCACCCGCCCGCGATCTCGCACGGCTGGCTGCCGGAGAGCGGGTGGCTCCCGAACGACTGGCGCGGGTACAACGAGGCGATGATCGTGTACGTCCTCGCGCTCGGTTCGCCGACCCATCCGGTCGGCGTCGACGCGTGGGCGCAGTGGACCGCGCCGTACGTCTGGAGCACCTTCCACGGGCAGGAGTTCCTCCAGTTCGCGCCGCTGTTCGGCCACCAGTTCACGCACGTGTGGGTCGACTTCCGCGGCATCGCGGACGCCTTCATGCGCGCCCGCGGGATCGACTATTTCGAGAACTCCCGCCGCGCGGCGCTGTCCCAGCAGCAGTTCGCGATCGACAACCCCGGCACGTGGAAGGGCTACTCGAAGAACGTCTGGGGCGTGACCGCGTGCGACGGCCCGGCCGACGGCACGTTCACGATCGACGGCCAGTCGCGCCGCTTCATGACCTACGCCGGGCGCGGGGCGGGCGCCGACTTCGTGCAGGACGACGGCACGATCGCGCCGTACGGCGCGGGGGCGGCGCTGCCGTTCGTGGGCGACGTGGCGCTCGACGCGCTGCGCGAGATGAAGCGCCGCGGGGGCGACGACCTGTACGGGCGCTACGGCTTCTTCGACGCGTTCAACGTCACGTTCACGCTCGTGGGGCGGAACACGGCCGGGAAGGTCGTCCCGGGCGTCGGCTGGTTCGACACCGACTACCTCGGCATCGACCAGGGCCCGCTGCTCGCGATGATCGAGAACCACCGCTCGGGACTCGTCTGGCGCCTCACGCGCGGCAACGACGTCATCGTCCGCGGCCTCGTGCGCGCCGGCTTCACCGGCGGCTGGATCGACCGGCGCTGATGCGCGGCGGGGTGCACGGCGCGATCCGGCGGCTGGGGCGTGCGGCGCGCGCCGTGACGCTGCTCGCCGCGCTCGCGGCCTGCGGCGCGTGCGGCCCGGCGGCCGGGTCCGGGTCCGGGTCCGGCGTCACGCTGCAGTTCTGGGCAATGGGGCGCGAGGGCGAGGTCGTGCAGCAGCTCGCGGCCGACTTCGAGCGCGAGCACCCCGGCGTGCGCGTCGCCGTGCAGCAGATCCCGTGGACCGCGGCGCACGAGAAGCTGCTCACCGCGTACGTCGGCGGGGTCACGCCCGACCTCGTCCAGCTCGGCAACACGTGGGTGCCCGAGTTCGTCGCCCTGCGCGCGCTCGAACCGCTCGACGAGCGCGTCGCACGCTCGGCGGACGTCAAGCGCGAGGACTATTTCGACGGGATCTGGGAGACCAACGTCGTCGACGGACGACTGTGGTCCGTGCCCTGGTACGTCGACACGCGGCTGCTCTTCTACCACCGCGGGCTCCTCGCCGCGGCGGGGTACGAGACGCCGCCCACGACGTGGGACGCGTGGCTCGACTGCATGCGCAAGGTCCAGGCGCGGCAGCCCGCGGGCCGCTGGGCGATCGTGCTGCCGACCGACGAGTGGGCGCAGCCGGTGCTGCTCGGGCTGCAGGCCGGGTCGACGCTCCTCAAGGAGGGCGGCCGCCGCGGCGATTTCAGCGGGCCGGCCTTCGCGCGCGCGGCGCGGTTCTACACCGGCATGTTCAAGGAGGGGCTCGCCCCGAAGGCGAGCAACGTGCAGATCTCGAACGTCTACAACCAGTGCAAGCGCGGCGAGTTCGCGATGTACATCACGGGCCCGTGGAACCTCGGCGAGTTCCGGCAGCGGCTCACGCCGGCCGAGCTCGCGCAGTGGGGGACGGCGCCCCTGCCCGGGCCCGACGCGAACACGCCCGGAGTGTCGCTCGCGGGCGGAGCGAGCCTCGCGGTGTTCGCGAAATCGCGGCACAAGGACGAGGCCTTCGCGCTGCTCGAGTTCCTCTCGCGGCCGGAGGTGCAGAAGCGCTTCTACGGTGTCTCGGGCGACCTGCCGCCGCGCCTGTCGGCGTGGGACGGCCCGCCGCTCGGCGGCGACGAGCGCGCCGCGGCGTTCCGCGTCCAGCTGCAGCGCACGAAGCCGACGCCGCAGATCCCCGAGATGGAGCGCATCGCGCAGCTCGTCGCCGAGCGGCTCGATCCCGTGATCCGCGACCGGGCGACGCTCGAGAGCGCCCTCGCCGGCCTCGACGCCGACGTCGACCGCGTCCTCGAGAAGCGGCGCTGGCTCCTCGACCGCGCCGCGCAGGGGCCGCGCTGATGGCCCGCGCCCGCGACGCGCAGTCGATCCGCCGGGCCCGCGAGGCGCGCGCGGGGTGGCTGTTCGTCGCCCCCGCGCTGGCCGCGATCGCGGTGTTCTTCCTGCTGCCGGTGGTGGCCGGGTTCGCGCTCTCCGTGACCGACTTCGACATCTACGGCATCGCCGACCCGGGCAGCGTGCGCTTCGTCGGGCTCGCCAACTACGCGAACCTCGCGCGCGATCCGGTGTTCTGGAAGTCGCTGCTCAACACGCTGTTCTTCGTGATCGCGGGCGGGCCGCTCACCGTGCTCGCCGCGCTCGGCGCCGCGCTCGTCCTGAGCGCGCGCACGGTGCGCTTCAAGGGCGTGTTCCGCACAATCTACTTCGCGCCGGTCGTCACGACGCTGGTCGGCGTGGCGACGGTGTGGCGGTATCTCTATCACCCGCGCGTCGGGTTCCTGAACCACCTGCTCGGCTTCGTCGGGCTGGGCCCGTTCGACTGGCTCGGCGACCCGCACCTCGCCATGCCGTCGATCGTCCTGATGGCGATGTGGAAGAACTTCGGCTACAGCATGGTCATCTTCGTGGCCGGCCTCGCCAACATTCCCACGTCGCTCTACGAGGCCGCACGGCTCGACGGGGCCGGCCCGTGGAAGCAGTTCCGCCACATCACGATGCCGCTCCTCGCGCCGACGTTCCTGTTCGTCGGCGTCATCACCACGATCGGCTACTTCCAGCTGTTCTCGGAGCCCTACGTGATGACCCAGGGCGGGCCGCTCAACGCGACGCTCTCGGTCGCGTACCACATGTACAAGCAGGGCTTCAAATGGTGGAACATGGGGTCGGCCGCGGCGATCGCGTTCGTCCTGTTCCTCATCATCCTCGCCGCCTCGATGCTGCAGTTCCGGCTGCAGAAGAAGAACGCGTCGTGAAGCCCGGCCTCACGAAGTTCGTGCTGTACGCCGTCCTCGTCGTGGGCGCGGCGGCGACGCTGTTCCCGCTGTTCTGGATGGCGTCGGCGTCGCTCATGCCGTCGGGCGAGGCCAACGCGTACCCGCCGCGGCTCCTGCCGAGCCACGCGACGCTCGACCACTACCGCGCGCTGTTCACGCGCCTCGACATGGGGCGCTGCTTCCGGAACAGCCTCGTGATCTCGCTCGCCGCGACCGCGCTCTCGCTCCTGTTCAACTCGATGGCCGGGTACGCGTTCGCGAAGCTGCGCTTCCCGGGCCGCGACCCGGTGTTCAAGGTGCTGGTCGGCGCGCTGGTCGTCCCGGCGCAGGTCGCGATGCTGCCGCTGTTCCTGCTCCTGCGCGCGCTGGGGCTCGTCAACACGATGTGGGGCGTCCTCGTGCCCGCGATCGCGAGCATCTTCGGGATCTTCCTGATCCGGCAGTTCGCGCAGTCGATTCCCGACGAACTGCTCGAGGCCGCGCGCATCGACGGGGCGGGGGAGTTCCGGATCTACTGGACGATCGTGCTGCCGCTCCTGCGGCCGATCCTGATCACGCTCGCGCTGTTCACGTTCCTCGGCACGTGGAACGACTTCATGTGGCCGCTCGTCGTGCTGACCGACCAGGCCCGCTGGACCCTGCCGGTCGCGCTCGCCGGGCTCGTCGGCGAGCACGCGCAGGACACCGAGCTCATGATGGCGGGCGCGGTCCTCACCGTGCTGCCCGTGCTCGTGCTGTTCCTCGCGCTCCAGCGGTTCTACATCGAGGGCATCATGCTCGGGGGGAGCAAGGAATGACGCCGCGCACCGTCGCCGCCGTGTCGATCGCCTGGGCCGTACTCGCGTGCGGGGTCGCGTGCGCCGGACCGCCGCTCCTCTCGGACGGGTTCCTGAACCTGAACGCGTGGGCGACGGCGCCCTCGACGGGCGTCGCGATGAGCCTCGAGGGCGTGCCCGACGGCACGGCACGCGCGATGCGCATCGCGTTCGAGTTCAAGGGCGGTGCCGGGTACGCGATCGCGCGGCGGCGCGAGCCGGTCGAGCTGCCGCCCAATTTCGCGCTGTCGTTCCGCATCCGCGGCACGGCGCCGGTCAACAACCTCGAGGTCAAGCTGCTCGACCCGTCGGGCGACAACGTCTGGTGGGTCAACCGGCGCAACTTCGAGTTTCCTGCGGAATGGAAGCAGGTCACGCTGCGGCGCAAGCAGTTCGGCTTCGCGTGGGGCCCGCTCGGCGGCGGCGACCCGCGGCGCGTGGGCGCGATCGAGATCGTGATCACCGCCGGCACGGGCGGCAAGGGTACGGTCGACATCGCCGACCTGCGGCTCGTCGAGCTGCCTCCCGATCCCGCGACGTG
>JABLTH010077774.1_pt1 | contig 26276 bp, 25 predicted proteins | sample 7875711 | NCBI WGS metagenome assembly JABLTH01 (sample SAMN14941262, study PRJNA633318) | bioreactor metagenome | isolation source: bioreactor | place: China | collected 2019-03-05 | reverse complement strand
GACGCCGCCCTCCACCTGCGGGACGACCCACTCCACGGTCAGCGGTGCATCGCCGAGCGTCACCCACTCGCCTTCGACGGTGAGGGCACCGTCGGCCGTTTCGGCGACGGCGAAGAGCCGGGCCGTGCCCCCCGCGGTCGCACTGAGCGTCGCCCGCACGGTCGTGCCGGGGTAGAGCGTCGGGCTCGCCAGGGTGGAGAAGTTGGTCACGGCCTCGCGCGGGTCCAGGAAGACCGGCGTGGAGACGGACGCGGTCTCGCCCGGTCCTGCGGTCAGGGCAAGGGCGGCGCCACCGTCGGGGAGGATGCGGTGGCGGACCGTCGCGGAACCTCCCGCGTAGGGGCAGGGTGCGAAACCCTGGGTCGCTCCTGCGAGTTCGAAGCCGAAGCGCGGGCGCCGTTCCTCGGCCGCGAGCCCGCGGAGCCGCCGCGCGGACCGGAGGATACGACGGGTCTCGAGCACGGCGTCGGTGACGCACTCACCGCCGTCGGCGCTGACGACGAGCGCGCGGTCTGCGACCGGCTCGCGGAGGTCGTCCGCCCCGTCGAAGGCGTGGAGCCCGAGCCGCACACCGGTGATGCAGCCGACCGTGCCGGCATTGCTGTCGGTGTCGAAACCGACGGATGAGGCGATCGCGACGACGTGACGGAAGTCGTCGCCGCCGGCGATCAGGGCGGCGAGCGACATCGCCGTGTTCGAGAGTGCGTGACAGGGGCCGGGGTAGTGGGCGTAGCCGTAGGTGCCGTCGACCCAGTCTCGGACCTCCCGCCAGTCGTCGCCCTCGCGCACCTGCGACCGCACGTCGTCGACGAGGTCGATCAACCGGGCGTCGGCGACGAAGGCCCGCGCCCGGTGGATCAGCTCGCCCAGGTCGGCCTCCACGAATGCGAGGGAGCGCATGGCGGCGAAGAACGCCGCGGCGTCGAGCGCGACCCCGTCGTGGCTGACGCTCGCCGCCGCCCTGGTCAGGCGCACGGCACGCGCCGGATCGCCCGGCGCCATCAGCGCGAAGGCGTCGGAGAAGATCTGTGCGCCGATCTGCTCGGCGAGGGTGCTCCCGTTGCGGGTGATCGATCCGCTGTCCGGTGCGGCGATGCCGTTCTTCAGGTTGAGGAACGCGGTGTGCTCGGTCGAGCGGCCGTAGCCGCCCCACCAGAGGATCGTGCGGTCCTCGACGATGTAGTTGAGCCACGTGTTGCCTGCGTCGACCGCGTCGAACTCCGCGGCCGACGCATCCTCGGCCACCCGGCCGAAGGCGAGAGTGCCGGAGATGTCGTCATCGGCGACGATCAGCGGCAGCCCCAGCTCGGCGTTGACGTAGCGGTCGACCAGCCCGAAGCGCTCCTGGATGTCGCGGTACGCCCAGCCTTCGACCGGGCGGCCGAGGTAGACGCCGATCAGCTTTCCGAGGATGCCGGCGTAGACCCGCTCCTCGTAGGCCGCGTCGAGCGAGACCGCCATCAGCCCTTCACCGCCCCGCTGGCCATGCCGTCCACGACGAAGCGCTGGAGCGCGATGAAGACGGCGAGGATCGGCACGATGAGGATGAGCGCGCCGGCCATCATCGTCCCGATGTCGGTGCTGAAGGTGCCGTTCATCGTGAGGAAGCCCAGCGTGAGGGTCTGGTCGTTCGGGTTCTGCAGGAAGGTCGACGAGATCAGGAACTCGTTCCACGCGTTGAGGCCGACGATCACACCGACGGTGATCAGGCCGGGCCGCACCATCGGGAGCATCACCGTGCGCACGAGCTGGAAGGTGTTCACGCCGTCGACGAGCGCGGCCTCCTCGATCTCCGCGGGGATGTTGAGGAAGAACGTCCGCATCAGGAAGGTGGCGAACGGCATGTTGATGGCGGCGAGGATGACCCCGACGACGATGACGTTGTCGGTCAGGTTCAGCGCGGCCACGGCCGAGTAGAGCGGGAAGATGAACAGCTGGATCGGGACGGTCATGGCCATCGTGAGGTACACCATGATCGCCGGCCAGCGCTTGACCTTCTGCCCGGCCAGCACGTAGCCGGCGAGGCTGGAGCAGACCAGCACGACGATGACCGTCGTGGCCGTCAGCAGGATGCTGTTGACGAAGCCCTGCCCGAACTGCCCATAGGTCCAGGCCGTGACGAAGTTGTCGAAGCTGAGCGACGTGGGCAGCGAGAACGGGTTGGAGAGCACATCCGCGTTGTCCTTGAAGCTGTTGATCAGCACCAGCAGCAGCGGGATGAGCGCGATCACGGCGAAGACCGCGAGGATGAGCTGGGCGCCGAGGCCCTTGAGTGCACGGGTCATCGAACGAGCTCCCTCCGGCTGATCCAGGTGTAGAGGATGGACGCGAGCAGTCCGAAGAAGCTCATGATGATGCCGACCGCGGCCGCCTTGCCGAACTCGAACGACGAGAACGCGAACGCGTAGGCGTAGGTGCCCATGACCTCGCTGGAGTGCGCGGGGCCGCCCTGGGTCAGCAGGAAGACGTAGTCGAAGGCGAGGAACGAGAAGATCACCGTCATCACGCCCATCAGCAGCAGCGTGGACCGGATGCTCGGCAGGTACACGTGCCGGAACACCTTCCAGCCGTTCGCGCCGTCGACGATGGCGGCCTCCACCTGGTCGACCGGCGTCTGCCGGAGCGCACCCAGGTAGACGATCGTCAGGAAACCCCAGTAGTGCCACATGTCGACGGCCGCTGCCGCGTAGAGCGAGGTCGCCGTCACCGCGGTCGGCGGCTGGATGCCGAGGAGGCCGAAGACGCCGCCGTTCGGGTTGTAGATGACGGTCTGCCAGATCAGCGCGTTGACGACAGGCGCCAGCACGTATGGCATCAGGTAGATCACCTGGTAGAAGGTGCGGATGCGCTTGCGGCGGAGCAGCAGCATCGCGGTCAGCAAGCCGATGACCACCGGGATGGTCAGGAACAGCACCAACCACTTGATGTTGTTCGTGAGCGACGTGGCGAAGACCGGGTCGGCCAGGATGTCCTGGAAGTTCTGGATGCCGATGAAGTTGACGTCGAAGCCGACCCCGCTCCAGTCGGTGAACGCGAACAGCAGCGTCAGGATGCCGGGGATGACGACGATGACGATCGACAGCAGCAGCGCGGGCGCGACGAGGGCGTAGTTGACCAGCGTCCGCTTGCGGAGGTGGGTGTTGCGCCGCCGAGCGGCCGGAGGGCGGGCGGGAGCTGACACCGGGGCCGGTGCGAGCGTTGTGACCATGAGGGATCTCTCTCCTGTTGGAGGGGTGCGCCGACCCCGGCGCACCCCTCTTGCGACTAGTTGACCGGTTCGGGGATCGGCGGGACGAGGCCCTTCGCCTTCTCCTTGTCGAACGTCGTCTGGACGTTCTTCAGGAAGTCGGTCGCGCTCACCTTGCCCAGCCACACCGAGTCGATGTCGGTGAAGGCCGTCGCGGTCGCCGGCGGGAAGAACGTGCCGACGAAGAAGCCGTAGTGCTTCTCGTTGACGCCGGCGATGGTGTCCTTCATCGCCGTGACGAACGGCTTGGAGAGGCCGGTGTAGTCGTCGGCGTTCAGGTCGAAGTTCTTGAGCGGAACGGCCCAGTAGCCCGGCCAGCTCTTGTTCATCTCCTTGGCGAACTTGTCGGACATCATGTAGTCGATGACCTCGGCTGCGCCGTCCTTGTTCTTCGACGCCGCGTTGATCGACAGCGACGCCGTGGTGCCCAGCGTGGCGTACGGGTTCGGCCGGTCGGCCTCGATGCTCGGGAACGGCATGTAGCCGAGATCGTCGGTGTTGCCCGCCTTGTCGTTGAAGTAGTTCGACGCGAACTGGAAGATCAGGCTCGGGCCGATCATGAACGGCGACTTCTCCTTGCTGAGAAGCTGGACCGACTGGTCGAAGTTCAGCGTGGCGTAGTCCTTGCCTCCCAGGTAGCCCTTCTTGTAGAACTCTGCGGAGTCCTCGACCGCCTTGACCATGGCCGGGTCGGTCCACGGGATCGTGCCCTGCAGCGCGTCGTAGGTGGTCTTGCCGCCGGCGACCTGAGCCATGAACAGCGAGATGTAGTTCTGGTTGACCGGCTTCCAGCCCTGGTTGCCGGTGACGGACGGGTAGAGGCCGGCCGCTGCGGCCTTGTCCATGTCGGCGGTCAGGTCGGCGTAGGTCTTGGGGACGCCGACGCCGAGCTTGTCGAGCACCTTCTTGTTGTAGAAGACGCCGATGTCCTCGATCGAGTTGGGCAGGGAGTAGAGCTTTCCGTCGACGATGCCCGCCTGGTACATGGTCGGGAGGATGCGGTCCTCCCAGCCGTACTTCTTGGCGTACGGGGTCATGTCGGCGAGCTTGCCCTGGGCCGCGTAGGCGGCGGAGAAGGACGGACCGGAGCCGTAGACGATGTCCGGACCCTTGTTGGCGCTGAGCGCGACCTGGACGTTCTTGTCGACCGCGTTGTTGAAGGTGACCTGCAGCGTGTACTTCTTCTGCGAGGCGTTGAACTCGTCGACGAGCACCTTCTTCATGGTCTGCTGCTGCTGCGGCGGCGCGCCCCAGAACCAGAGCTGGAGCGTCTGGCGGCCGCCTGACCCGCTGCCGGAGCAACCGGCGAGGGTGATGGCGGCAGCGGCGGCGATACCGATCGCGGCAGCAACGAGCCTCTTTCGTTTCATGCCGAAGTCCTACCTTTCGGGTTCCGTCAGACGCATCCTCGCGTCTAATGGTTCGGTTGTATTGACTGTATGACCTTTAGACCTATTTTGTCAATGGAATCTCGCCGTCAGACGGCCTCCACGCGGAATCCGTCGGCGAGCATGGCGCCCGAGTCGACCACGAAGCCACCGCCTCCGCTGCGGTACGTCGCATCCTCGGCCCGTGCCACCGCGACGCCGTCGAACCAGGCGACCAGGGCGGTCCCGTTCGCCTCGAAGGTGAGATCGTGCGTCTCGTCCGTGCGATGGCCGACGGGCGCTTCGACGAGGACGACGCGATCGCCGTCCGCCTGCCGGACGATCTGCAGGACCGAGCCCACGATCACCGCCGCGTAGTACCGTCGGTGCCCGCGCGCCCGGACGACCAGCCCGGCAGCGTCCGAGGCGTTGAACTGGATCCGCGACGACACCCGGTAGTCCGCCCAGTCCCTGGTGCCGGTCGTGACCACCCCGCCGGCCCGGGGGTGGGAGACGCAGAAGGTCGTCGTGTAGTCGGGCGCGAGGTTCGCCGCCGAGCTGACGAAGGAGCGCAGCCACACAGTGTCGGTCGTCCACGGGTCCAGCCCCTCGGTCAGCTCGTAGCTGCGGCCGAGCCGGTAGTCGCGCGGAGCCCCGCTCCAGTCGAGCGAGCGGAGGACCACCTCACCGTCCACGCGCGTCGCCGAGGTGAGCGCGAGGCCGACCCGGTGGATGGTCCGGCCGCCGACCTCCGGCACGTCCCACGTCAACGCGTTCCGTCCCGCGACCAGCGTCCGCGAAGGGCCGCTCACCGTCTCGAGCAGTCCGTCCTCGCCGAAGCAGTCGACGAACAGCGCGGCATCGGGAGCCGCCTCGACGACATCGATCACCGCTGTGACGGTCTGCGTGGGGTACAGCGTCGGGCTGCCGACCACCTCGAAGTCGCTCGTGCCGGCCCGCGCCCGCGGCCGCGGCTCCGGCGAGGTCTCGGTGCTCACCGCGGCGACGGTTCCCGCAGCGAGCGCGCGGAAGCCGATGCCCAGCCCGCCGCCGGCGTTGCGCACGCCGGTGCCCGCCTGCACCATCCCGGTGCCGGGGTGGAGTCGGAAGCCCTGCAGCGACCCCGGCAGCTCGAAGGCGAACCGCGGCGCGGGCGCGGGAGGCTCCTCCCCGCGCGCGACGGCCGCCGCCCGCACGATGCGCCTGGTCTGCTGCACGGCGTCGGTAACGCACTCGCCGCCGTCCGCGCTCACGGCGTAGAAGCGGTCGGCGACGGGTGTGCGGAAGTCGGCGCCGGCCTCCATTCCGTCGAGCCCGAGCCGGATGCCGTTGAACGCGCCGACGTTGCCGGTGTTGGAGTCGGTGTCCCAGCCGGCCGACGTCGAGATCATCACGCTGCGCTGCCAGCTGTCGCCGCCCATCAGCAGCGACATGATGACGGCGGCGTGGTTGGTCTGGATGGGCGAGTTGCTCGGGTAGCGGTCGTAGCCGTGCTCGGCCTCGATCCAGTCGCGCACCTCCCGCCAGTCGTCTGTCGCCGCGCAGCGGTCGCGGACCTGGCCGACCAGGGCGCTCAGCCGGGGGCTGTCGACGAGGCCGAGGCCACGTTCGATGAGGGCGTCGAGGTCGCGCTCCACGAAGGCCTGCGCCTCCATGCCCGCGACGAAGGCGGCGGCGTCCACGGCGAGCGCGTCATGGCTCACGGAGGCCGCCGCTCGCGCCTGCTCGATCGCGCGGCGCGGGTCGCCCGGGTTGGCCATCCCCCAGGCGTCGATGAAGATCTGCGCCCCGATCTGCTCCGCCATGGCGGGGCCGTTGCGGAGGATCGAGCCGCTCTCGGGCGCGGGGATGCCGGAGGCCAGCCGCAGGAACGCGGTGTGCTCGGTGGAGCGGGCGAGGCCGCCGAACCAGAGCACGGTCTTGTTCTCGACGATGTAGTTGAGCCAGGCGTCGCCGACCGCGCGCGCGTCGATCGCCGGGGTGTCCTCCAGCGCGCGGAAGAACACGAAGGTCCCGGAGATGTCGTCGTCGGGGACGATCAGCGGCACCCCGAGCCGTTCGGAGACGTAGTAGTCGACGTCTCCGAACTCGTCGCGGATCCGTTCGTAGGTCCAGCCCTCGACCGGGCGGCCGAGGTAGACCCCGAAGATCTTGCCGAGGACGCCGGCGTAGATGCGGTCGAGGTGGGGCGTCAGCGAGTCTGCCGGCATCGGCTCAGCCGATCCAGCGGCTCGACCCGCGCGCGGCGGTCTCCGCATCCATCCGGGCGAGCTCGACGATGCCGGCGAGCGCGATGTCCGTCGCGGCGTCGTGGCCCGCGCCTGCGATGAAGGAGCGGTCGGCGATGACGTTGTCGGCGACCGAGCAGACCGAGCCGCCGCGCTTGCCGAACAGGGCGGGCAGGGTGACGATCGCAGCCGACTCCCTGTCGCCGTTGAGCACGCCCGCGCGCGCCCAGGTCTCCAGGATGTCGAGGTGCCACGGCTGGAAGTAGCCGCCGACCGACGGGCGGCCGACCCCGCAGAAGTCGCTGTCGCTCGACCGGGTCACGCCCACGTGGTGCGGCAGTCCGAGCTCCGTCGCGGCCCGCGACATCGCGACGACGATCTCGTACGCGGCCACCCCGGGGTAGGAGGCGGGGATGTACGCCTGCGTCATGCCCTCGTCGCGCACGACGCCCGAGGAGATCACGACGTCGCCCGGCTCGACGGACGGGTGGATGCCGCCGGAGCCGCCGACCCGGACGAACGTGTCCGCTGCGGTGAACTCGAGCAGCTCATGCAGGATGAGCTCGGCCTCCGGTGACCCGCTGCCTCCCGAGATCGCCGTGACCGGGACGCCCTGGTGGGTCCCCGTCCAGCTCGTGAACATGCCGGAGCGGCCGATCTGCTCCGCGCCGTCGAGGCGGCGAGCGAGCTGGGTGGCCGGGTCGTCGTCGTAGGCGCAGAGCGGGTCGCGCACCATCAGGAGGACGTAGCGCGCGACCTTCTCCGGGTCGAGCTGCGAGAGCGCAGGGCGCCCCTCGACGAGCAGGCCGCGCTTGGGCACGTTGTCGGCGAAGACGTAGGAGTCGTAGAGGGCGGTCGGGTTCCAGGTTCGCGTCATCGGGAGGGCCTTTCGATCGATCGGTGGGTGGGTCTGTCGGTGTGCGCTGAGCGCGGTGCTCAGTCGGTCGGGGAGGTCGTGAGGGCGGCGGCGATGTCGTGCACGGCGTCGCGCACGGCGTCGTCGACCAGCGGTGCACCCGGCGCCGCGATGACCACGGCCGCGGCCGCCGCGGCGAGCCGCGCCGCCTGCTCCGGGTCGCCGGACTGCTGGTAGGCGGCGATGAAGGCGCCCGAGTAGCTGTTGCCGCCGCCCGTGGGGTCGGCGACCGCGGCCGGTGCGGCGGGGACGTGGAGGCGCCGGCGGCCTTGCAGGACGAGCGAGCCATCGCCTCCGAGTCGCAGCAGCACGACCGGCGCGAGCGTCGCCGCCTCGCGGACCGCGTCGTCCACGGAGGACGTCGCGAACAGCGAGAGCGCCTCCGTCCGGTTGAGGGAGACCACGTCGACCAGCGCGGAGTGATCGCGGATGTCGCCGGCCAGCTCGGGAACCGTCGCGTCCGCCGCGATCTCCCAGAGGACGGGCACGGCCGACGCCGACCGGAAATCGGCGATCTCCGACCAGTACGGCTCTTCGGCGGCGTGGAAGAGGTACACCGCGGCCAGGTCCCGGTCGCGGACCTCCTGCGGGATGTGCCGAGGCAGCGGCGTGTGCGCGTGGAAGTGGTCGAGCCCGAATACCGGCGTCTCGATCCGCTCGCCGTCGGCGAAGTACTCGATCCTGGTGCGCGGCCCGCGCTCGCCGACGACGAAGAGGCCGCCCGGGTCGATCGCGCGCTCGTGGCACCAGCCGGTGAGCTCGGGGAGGTCGGCCCGTCCCGTGCCCGAGACGAGCAGGCTCGCGCCGGGCGGCGAGACCAGGCTCGCGCCCACTGCGGCGTACGCGCCCGCCCCTCCGACGTCGTCGTTCGTGTGCCGGCCTGCCGGGTCGTGGACCTCGTCGATGACGATGTGCGACAGGATGGCGACCTTCGGTGACACGCGGCGACCTCCCTTGGTACTGTTGTTATGCCTACAATACCCATAGTTGGAGCGCGGCGCTGCGCCGCTGGGAGGAAAAACAATGAAGAACCTGCTGATCGACACCGACCCCGGAATGGACGACGCGCTCGCCATCGCTCTGGCCCACAAGTCCTCGGCGCTCGACATCAGGGCCATCACCGCGGTGACCGGCAACCTCCCGTCCGACCGGACGTCCGCCAACGCCCTCAAGGTCCTCGACCTGCTGGGCGCTCCGGCGATCCCCGTGGCCCAGGGGCCCACCCTCCCGCTCTCCGGCGGCTACCCCTCCGACCCGTTCTCGCACGGCAGCGACGGGCTCGCCGAATCGCACTTCCCCGACTCCGCCCGCGAGCTGGAGGCCCGCACGGCCGCCCAGCTCATCGTGGATGTCGTGAACGAGCACGCCGGCGACATCACCGTCTGCGCGCTCGGCCCGCTGACGAACATCGCGCAGGCGCTGGAGATCGACCCCGACCTCCCGTCGAAGGTGTCGCAGCTCATCATCATCGGCGGCTCGTTCGGCGAGACCCCGTACGCATGGAGCCAGGCGACCGGCGACAACCCGGTGTCGGAGTGGAACATCTTCGTCGACCCGGAGGCTGCCCGCACGGTCTTCCATGCGGGCTTCGACCTCGTGGCCGTCGGCCTCGATGTGGCGACCCACCCGAGCATCAACTTCCGGCCGCACGACCTGGAGGCCCTGCGCGCCTCAGGCACGGGCGAGGCCGCGCTCGCCACGCGGGTGGTCGACTTCGTCAACGGCCGTGGCTACCAGTCCTACTGCTCCCTGATCGACAGCGTCGCCGTCGCGGCGGCGATCGATCCGACGCTGATCGAGACGGTCCAGCTGCGCTGCGACGTCGCGACGGAGGGCCGCCTGACCCGCGGCATGACGGTCGTCGACCGGCGAGCCCACCACCAGTGGACCGATCTGCCGCTGATCACGGTGGTTCGCGACCTGGACTTCGGCCGGTTCCTCGACCTCGTGACCGGCGAGTTGGCCCGGTGACGGCGGCGCGCGGGCGTTCTTCGCGCCCGCGCAAGAACCGCGATTCTTTCCACGCCGATTCCACGAATCTTGCGCGCAACGGCAAATAGGCTGCTCTCGCGACCATCCCCGCACCGCACCCCGCCGACGCGTTCACCGACGCAGAAGGATCCCGAGTACCGAGCGTGACCGCCTTCAACACCGACCACCCGCACGCCTTCGAGTCCCACCGCGCGGCGTGGGTCGCCCGGGAGGAGCGCGCCGAGCAGCTGATCCCGCTCATCGGTCGGCTCTACCGCGACCACGGAGTCGTCACCTCCATCCACGGCCACCGGCTCATCAACCTGTCGGCCACCGGCGTCATCTCAGTTCACGACCGCGCCCGCGAGCTCGGCCACGACGAGCTCACGCTGGAGGAGACGGCGACGGTGCTGGCGGCGCTGCTCGCGATCGAACCCGAGCCAGCCTCCGTCGATGTCGCCCGGCTCGCCATGTCGGTGCGCGGCCTCGACGGCGACGCCGTCGCCGAGCGGCTGCGGGCGGAGATCGACGCGGCCCATCCGGCGTACGCCGCCGGCCCGACGGACGTCGTGCTCTACGGCTTCGGGCGCATCGGCCGGCTCCTCGCGCGCATCCTGATCAACCACGCGGGCAACGGCAACGGCCTCCGCCTGCGGGCGATCGTCGTGCGGCGCGGGTCGGACAACGACCTCCACAAGCGCGCCAGCCTTCTCGCGCGCGACTCGGTGCACGGGCCGTTCCCCGGCGCGGTCACGGTCGACACCGAGAACGACGTGCTCATCGCCAACGGCACCCGCATCCAGGTGATCTACTCCGACGACCCGGCGGGGATCGACTACGTCGCCTACGGGATCCGCGACGCGATCATCGTCGACAACACCGGGAGGTGGCGCGACGAAGCGGGTCTCGCCCAGCACTTGAGCAGTCCCGGTGTGGCGCGCGTGCTGCTGACGGCGCCCGGCAAGACGCCGCTGAAGAACATCGTCCACGGCATCAACGACGACACCATCGCCGACGGTGACCGCATCCTGTCCGCGGCCTCCTGCACCACCAACGCGATCACCCCGGTGCTGAAGGCCGTCGACGAGGCCTACGGGATCGTGCGCGGCCACGTCGAGACGGTCCACTCGTTCACGAACGACCAGAACCTCACCGACAACTTCCACAAGGGCGACCGCCGCGGCCGCTCCGCCGTGCTGAACATGGTGATCACCGAGACCGGCGCAGCCAAGGCCGTCGCCAAGGCGCTGCCGCAGCTCGCCGGAAAGCTCACGGGCTCCAGCATCCGCGTCCCCACCCCGGACGTGTCGCTCGCGATCCTCAACCTCACCCTCGAGCGGTCAGCGACCAAGGACCAGGTCAACGACTATCTGCGTCGCGTCTCCCTGCACTCCCGCCTGCGCCAGCAGATCGACTACGTCGAGTCGCCGGAGGTCGTCTCCAGCGACTTCGTCGGCTCCCACCGCGCGGGCATCGTCGACGGCCTCGCGACCATCGCCGACGAGACCAACCTCGTGCTCTACGTCTGGTACGACAACGAGTACGGCTACTCGTGCCAGGTGGTGCGCGTGCTGGAGGCGATGGCGGGCACCCACCCGGCGGTCGTGCCGCCGCGCGCGGAGGTGCGGCTGGAGCCGGCGCACTAGCTGGTCACGGGAACTGCCCATCGTCAGCAACGCCTCCCTTCAGTGGGTACCGGAGCATCGCGCCGACGCGTACATCGACCAACTACGACCGCGGCTGCGAGACGCGTACCCGCGCACGTTCGGGGCGACCGTGCTCGGGTTCCGTCGCGTGTTCTTCGTCGGCACGATCGGCTGACCGTGCACCGCCGTCAGCGCAGGTGGCTGAGCAGGAAGGTCCCGATCCGCTCCGTCGCGGCCTGAGCCTCCGGAGTGCCCGCGTCGAGTTGGTAGACGTGCGGGAGGCCTTCGCCGACCTCCAGAGTCACCGGTACCCCCGCCTGCGCCGCCGCGTCGGCCAGCCGCTGCGCGTCACTGAACAACAGGTCGGCGGTGCCGACCTGGATCAGCAGCGGCGGCAGCTCCGAGAGGCGGGCGAAGAGCGGGGACGCCAGGGGTGCTCGGGGATCGGTTCCGGCGAGATAGTCGTCGGCCAGTCGGCGCAGCAGGTCGGGTGTCGAGATCGGGTCCTCATCGACACGGTCGGTCATCGACGAGCCCGAGCCGGTCAGGTCGACGGTCGGCGACATCAGCACCGCTGCGCTCGGCAGCGGCCCTCCCGCATCGCGTTCGGCGACGAGGAGGGACACGGCCAGCCCGCCACCCGCGGAGTCTCCGGCGACCGCGAGCGACCAGGGGTCGAGTCCTCGATCCCCGGTCAGCCAGCTCCACGCGGCCCGCACATCGTCGAGCGCGGCGGGGAAGGGATGCTCCGGGGCCAGCCGGTACTCGAGGAACAGCACCCGCACTCCGGCCGCTCTGCCGATGCGCGACGCCAGCTCGCCGTCGCTGGTCAGCGACCCCAGCTGGAAACCCCCGCCGTGCAGGAAGAGCACGGCCCGGCGCGGGTCCGCGTGCGGGGCGTCGAGCCAGTACGCAACGACACCGCCTGGCGTGACCTCGCTCACCCGGACATCCGGCGGGATCGGATGGAGCGCATCGGCGGGGACGAACTCCGCGCGAGTCTCCTCCACGGGCCTCGGCGGTCGGCCGGCCTCTTCGCGCTGCCGCTGCCGCAGACCGGCGAGCACGGCCTCTATCTCAGGGCTCGGCATGAGACGTCTCTCGGGTGCCCGTCGTGACCTGGGCCGGCACTTCCGTGAGCCGGCCGGTGTGGACGTCGAACACGAACCCGCGGATCGTGACGTCGGCCGCGATCCACGGATGCGAGCGGGCCTTCAGCATCTGCTCGCGGGTGTTCTGCTCGACGTCGGTGAAGGTGTGGAAGCTCTCCGGGGCGATCGGCTCGGAGCCCGTCTCGTCCCGGAGCCGCGCGGCGAGCTCGTGCCCCGAGAATGCGGTCAGCCCGCAACCATCGTGGTTCACGATCATGATCTCCCGCGTGCCGAGCACGCGGGTGGAGACGATCAGGGAGCGCACGACGTCGTCGTCGACGACGGTCCCGACGTTGCGGATCAGGTCGACATCGGCGTCGGGCAGGCCCATCAGCCGGACCACGGCGGTAAGGCGCGGATCAGCGCAGGTCACGACGGCGATCCTGGGATGCGGGAGGTCGCCGGACGCGGCGTCGTATCCGTCGGCGAGGGTGGAATTGGCGGTCAGTGCGTCATCGATGATGCTCATGCCCAGACACTAGGTCGCCGACGCTGTCGGCGAATCCCGGGTTGCCGCCAACCTGATCCAGCAGATTGAGGGGATCCACCCACCAGCTCTGCGCCCGACCTCCTTCAGCTGAGACATACCGTCGTTCGACGCGGGGTCTACCATGAGCGCCGGCCCGAACAAACCCGGAGAACGGAGTCCCCATGCCGGCGCTGACCGACACCTTCACCCTCTCGAACGGCGTGACGATCCCGCGGATCGGGTTCGGAACCTGGCAGATCCCCGACGGACCGGCGACCTACGACTCCGTGCGGACGGCGCTCGACGCGGGGTACCGGCACATCGACACGGCGCGGGCCTACGGCAACGAGGAGAGCGTCGGCCGGGCGGTGCGCGACAGCGGCGTCCCGCGCGACGAGATCTTCATCACCACCAAATGCCCGGCGGAGGTGAAGGACGCCGCCGGCGCGCGGCACGCGTTCGAGCGCTCGACGGCTCTGCTCGATCTCGGGCCCGTCGACCTCTACCTGATCCACGCGCCCTGGCCGTGGACCGCCATCGGCACTGACCATCGCGCGGGCAACATCGAGGTCTGGAAGGTCTTCGAGGAGCTCTACGACGCCGACAAGACCCGCGCGATCGGCGTGAGCAACTTCGTCGTCGACGACCTGGAGGATCTCATCGCCGCGACCGACGTCGTGCCGCACGTCGACCAGATCCGCTGGTTCGTCGGCCACACCCAGCCGCAGACGACGGCCTTCTGCCAGCAGCACGACATCCGGGTGGAGGGCTACTCGCCGCTCGCGACCGGCAAGCTCATCCGCAACAGCGACATCGCGGCGATCGCCGAGAAGTACGGCAGGACCGTCGCCCAGGTCAGCATCCGGTACCTGCTGTCGCGCGACATCCTGCCGCTGCCCAAGTCGACGACGCCGAGCCGCATCGTCGAGAACGCCGACGTCGACTTCGAGCTGAGCGCGGAGGACCTGGCGGCCCTCGACGCGCTCGACACCGGCCACGCCGAAGGCCGCTGACCCGCCGCTGACCCTCCCTCCCGCGGGAGGAACAGTGCGCCCAGTTCATTTGTTGGACATTTGGCACTTTGCGGGGATAGGGTGCAGTGTGACCCGAATCTCCCCGAACGTGACGCTCTCCGAGCAGGTCGCCGACCAGCTCCGCCACCGGATCGCCGAAGGCGAGTTCCCGGTCGGCTCGCTCATCCCGACGGAGGCAGAGCTCACCCACGAGCTCGGCGTGAGCCGCAACAGCGTGCGTGAGGCCCTCCGGTCGCTCGTGCACGTCGGCCTCCTCGGCGCCCGCGCGGGCTACGGCACCTTCGTGCTCGCGACCAGCGAGGTCGCACCGACACTCGCGCGGCGCCTCGACCACGAGCGCGCGGTCGACGTCGCCGAGGTGCGGCTGCTGCTGGAGCGCGAGGCCGCCAGGCTCGCGGCGATCCGGCGGACGCCGGAGCAGCTCGAACGGCTGCAGGGCGCGGCCGCGGAGCGCATCGCACAGCTCGGCGGTCCCGGCTACGAGGACGCGGACATCGAGTTCCACCACGTGCTGCTGGAGGCCTCGGGCAACGCGCTGCTCGCCGAGCTCTACCGCGGGGTCGGCGGCAACGAGCAGGCACTCATCGCCACCCGCGGGTTCGCCGACGACGATGCCGCCGCGAACGGCCCCAGCCCGATCGACGACGCGCACGACGCCATCGTCGAGGCCGTTGCGGCAGGAGACCCCGTCGCCGCGGAGGCGGCGGCGACGCACGCCGTGCGGCTCGTCAACGAGAAGCAGGGCATCGAACTGCCGACCACTCCCACCTCCGACCGGAAGCACACCGCCTGATGGCCGTCGACGACCGCGCCCTCGCGACCTCGCGCACCGCCTCCACCGCCCGAACGCTGAGTCCGGCGCTCGTGCTGATCGGCCTGCTGCTGGTCGCCGGCAACCTCCGCGCCGGCATCACGACGGTCGGGCCCCTGCTCGCCGACATCGAGCGCGATCTCGGTCTCGACTCGGTCGCGGCGTCCGTGCTCGTGAGCCTCCCCCTGCTGGCGTTCGCGCTGATCTCCCCGCTCGCCCCGCGGCTCGCCCGCCGGGTCGGGCTGGAGTGGGCGCTCGGGTTGGGGCTCATGGTGCTCGCCGTCGGGCTGGTGCTGCGGTCGCTGCCCGGCCTTCCGTGCCTCTGGGGCGGCACGGCGCTGCTGGGCGCGGCGATCGCGGTGCTCAACGTCATCCTCCCCGCCCTGGTCAAGCGCGACTTCCCCACCCGCATCGGACAGATCACCGGGTCGTACTCCGCGGTGCAGTCGATCTTCGCGGCGGTCGCGGCCGGGATCGCCGTTCCCGTCGCGGGGATGTCGGCGCTCGGCTGGCGGCTGCCCCTCGGGATGTGGGCGGTGCTCGCGCTGATCGCGCTGGCCGTGCTCGCCCCGCAGCTGCACAGGCACACCGTGGTCTCGCGCGGGCAGGACGACGTGAGTCTGGCCGCGAGCGACCTCGACGACACCCGCTGGCGGTCGCCCTGGCGGTCGGCGCTCGGCTGGCAGGTCACCGCGTTCATGGGGATGCAGTCCGTCGGGTTCTACGTCTTCATCACCTGGCTGCCGTCGATCGAGACGACCGCAGGGATCAGCGCGGGCGAGGCCGGCCTCCACCAGCTGTTCCTCAACGGGTTCGGCATCGTGGGGAGCATCGGCTGCTCGTTCCTCATCCCCCGCTTCCGCGACCAGCGGCTGCTCGCGATGATCGCACCCGCGATCATCGTCGTGTCCGCCACCGGGATCCTGGTCGCGCCGCAGCTGTCGGGCGTCTGGACGAGCCTGACCGGTGTGGCGGGCGGCGCGAGCATCGTGCTCGCCCTGTCGTTCTTCGGCCTGCGCACCAGCCACCACTCGCAGGCGGCCGCGCTCTCGGGGATGGCGCAGACGGCCGGCTACCTGTTCGCGGCGGCCGGCCCGATCGCCGTCGGCGCGCTGCACGACGCGACCGGGTCGTGGACTCCGGCACTCGTCGTCGTCATCACACTGCAGCTGCTGCTCGTGGCCGTCGGCGCCTTCGCCGGCCGCGCCCGCGTCATCGGCTGACGCGCGCCCCCGCGCTCCCGCCCTCAGCCGAGGGGCACGTTGTTGTCCCTTTCGACCGCCGAAAGGGACAACAACGTGCCCTTCGGCGGCTCCGGCTGTGCGGAGGGGGTGGGTGCGGGGTCGGGGTCGGCGCGGACCAGGGCTATGCCGGCGAGGATGAGCACGCCGCCGACGAGCTGGAGGGCGCCGAGCGACTCGCCCAGCAACAGCCACGCGTAGACGGTCGCGGCCACGACCTCCAGCAGTCCGGCGAACGAGCTCAACCGCGAGCCGAGCAGGCCGGCCGCCGTGATCCCCGCCGCGTAGGCGAGCGCGGTCGCGAGAACGCCGACGACCGCGAGCGGCAGCCACCACGGTGCGGGGCCGCCGAACAGCTCGACGTCGCGGAAGCTGACGACGAACGGCAGCACGCCGGTGGCGCTGACCGCCAGCAGCGCGACGCCACCGAGCAGGAGCCCGACCGCCGCGAGTGCGACCGGCGGGAGCCCCTCGGCCGGACGGGCGGCGATCACGTAGTACCCGGCGCAGCCGAGCATCGCGACGATCGCGAGTGTCACGCCGACCAGGTCGAGGCCGTGGCCGCCGCCGGGGGCGACGACGAGCAGCAGGCCGGCGATCGCGACGCCGGACCCGGCGAGGACCATCCAGCGCGGTGCGCGCCGGGTGCGCGCCCAGACGAGGAGCACGAGCACGACCGGTGCGAGGTACTCGATCAGGATGGCGGTGCTGACCGGGATGCGCTCGATCGCCGCGAAGTACAGCACCTGGGTGCCCGCGACGCCGATCAGCGCCATCCCGAGCACCCGCCAGCGACCGCGCCACAGCGTGCTCCATCGGCCGCGCAGCGCGGCCGCCGCGAACGGCGCCAGCACCGCACCACCGATCAGCACCCGCGCGCTGACCGCCGCGGCGGGCGACCAGCCGCTCTCGAGCAGCGGCTTGATGAACGCCCCGGACAGGCCGAAGGAGGCCGCGGCGATCACCGCGACGATGAGACCGCGGGTGGTGTGGGTGGTGGCCATGGGATGCTGCCTGTCGAGCTCGGAATGTCAGGGGTGTCGTGCGTTATGATCCTGACGCTAGTACTCGCCGGAGTAAGGAGTCAACTTGCATTTTGCCCCTGACGCGGAGGAGGCGCTGCGGTTCGCGGTCGAGCTCTGCAACACTGTGCCGAGCGCCTCGCGCAGTGGCGAGGACGAGCTCGCCACGCCCGACCTCCTGGTCGCCCTGCTGCACGAGAACCAGTACTCGGGACGGATCGACGGAGACGAGGAGGAACTGCGCCAGGTGCACGAGACCCGCGATCTCCTGCGCCGGGCGTGGACGCTGCCGCGCGACGAGGCCGTCGGCGAAGTCAACGCGATGCTCGCCGACGCGCACGCCTCCCCCTACCTGATGCGCCACGACGGCTTCGACTGGCACCTGCACGCGACCTCGCTGGAGGCGCCGCTGGCGGAGCGCATCCGGGTGGAGATCGCGCTCGCGCTCGTCGACGTGATCCGGTCGAACGAGACCGACCGGCTGCGCAGCTGCGCGGCCGACGACTGCGACGGCCTCCTGCTCGACCTCTCCCGGAACGGCTCGAAGCGCTTCTGCAGCGTCCGCTGCGGCAACCGCATGAACATGGTCGCCTTCCGAGCCCGCCAAGACGCCTGACTCCCGCCGCCCTGCAGCCGGGCTGCGCTCGTTGTGCGCCGCCGACGGCCTGCGCTAGCCTCGGCGCGAGTGCGGGATCGAGAGACGACATGCTGCAGGATGACGATCGGACCGCGGTCGCGCCCGCGACGTTCGCCGGGGGCGCGCTCGACCGCTACCGTCACGTCTGCGCGTTCGTGAACGGGCAGGCGGTCGACGAACGGGTGCTCGACGCGTTCGTGCGCCAGGGGGTGGACCAGGGCGACCACCTTCTCTACCTGGTCGACCCGGCGCGGGCCGCCGCGCCCGTCAACCGGCTCCGCCACCTGGGCTTCGACGCCGCGGCACTCCTCGAGGAGCACCGCTGCGAGGTGCACACGTGGACCGACACCTACCTGCGCGGCGGGCGGTTCGACCAGGCCGCGATGCTCGACCTGCTCGACCGCATGCTCGTCTCGCGACCCTCCCCGCGCACCCGGATGATCGCCGACATGGGCTGGGCGATCGGCCGTGACGACGACGCCGAACACCTCATCGAGTTCGAGGCGCGCGCGAACTTCCTCCACGGGCGACACCAGCACATCGTGATCTGCTCGTACGACACCGCGCAGTTCGACGGCACCTTCATCCTGGACATCCTGCGCACCCATCCGCTCGTCTACCTCGGCGGGATGCTGCAGGAGAACCCGTTCTTCGTGGCACCTTCGCAGTTCCTCGCGGAGCGTGCGGGACTCGCCGCCGGATCGCCATGACGGGGGGAGCGGATCCGGGGAGGGGAGGAGCGGGCACCGAGGGGACGCCCGCCGACGACCTCCCTCCCGTCGACACGCGTCGCTGGCTGCGTGACCTCAGCGCACTGCTCGCGCTCCCGGCACTCTGGGTCGACCACGAGCCGAAGGAGATCGCGAGCGGTCTCCTCAGCGTGCTGTTCGGGGTGCTGCAGCTCGACGGCGCCTACGCGCGCTTCGAAGACGGTGACGACGGCGACGCACTGGAGGTGTGGCGGCCGTCGGGCCCCCGACCTCCCGCCGGACTGCTGGGCCGCGCAACCAGGAGCCTGGACGACGGCGACCCGGACGACCGGTCCGCCGGCGAGCCGGGCACTCCCCGCACGGCCACGCTCCCGCTCGCCCTGCCGTGGGGATCGGGAACCGTCATCGTGTCCGCCCCACGACCCGACTTCCCCACCGCGACCGAGACCCAGCTGCTGCGGATCGCGGTCGGGCAGGCCGCCATCGCGATCCACACCGCTCGCCGGCTCGCGCGCGAGACCGGGGCCCGGCGCGCGGCCGAGCACGCCCTCCACCGTCAGCAGCGATTGCTCCGCTCGCTCGTCGACGAGGTGGCGCCCGAGCTGTCCGGGATCGCCCGACGGCTCCACGACGCGGCACGGGAGGGCGCGCAGACCGAGCTCCTGCACTCCGGGGTGCAGGAGGCGGTGCCGGTCCCCGAGAGCACGGGCGACCTCCCGGCCGCACCCGCCCACCTCACCCGACGGGAGGTCGAGGTGCTCGGCCTGCTCGCCCAGGGCCTCAGCAACAAGGAGATCGCCGGCGTCCTCTGGCTGAGCGACCGCACGGTGGAGCGCCACCTCACCTCGCTCTACCGCAAGATCGGCGTGGCCAGGCGCAGCGAGGCGACGGCGTTCGCGTTGCGTCACGGGGTGGTGTGACGGCGAGGCCGCCGGTCATCCGAACGTGAAGCAGAACGCCTCCGCTCCCTGTACCTGGAACTCGATCTCGAACAGCCGCGGCCCGACGCGGTCGTGCTGACGGATCAGCTGGTACGTGTCCTGCCTGTCGAGCAGGCCGCGACCCTCCGCGTCGACGTCGGTTCCGTGCGCGTCGCCCGGGGGCCTCCCGTCGAGGAGCACCCGGAACGGCATGGCCGCGGCGCCCGACGCCGGACCCATGACCAGGTTGACGTCCCGCGCCTGGAACGAGAACGCGATGCGCCCGCCCGGCTCGTCCAGCTGGGCGGCATCGCGGGTCTGTGTCCACCGGCCGGCGAGATCCCACTCGTTGAGGCCCAACCCGCCTCCTCCGGGATACTCGTGCGACTGGTCGTAGAGCCCGTCGATCTCCGAGACGAAGCCGCTGCTCTGCGCGTAGCCCAGGTACGTCTCCGGCGAGCGCAGCGTCGCCCAGTCCGCGGTGACCTCCAGCCCCTTCGGCTGCGGCGACACGAGCTCGCCGTCGACTCCCGTCGCGCCGGCGTCATGGAGGAGCTGCTGCACGACCATCTCGGTCATCGCGTACTCACCCTCTCCGAAGTGGTGGTAGCGCAGCCTCCCGCTCGCGTCGGCGATGTAGACCGCCGGCCAGTACTGGTTGGCGAAGTCGCCCCAGACGCCGTAGTCGCTGTCCACAGCGACCGGGTACTCGATCCCGAGCCGGCGCACGCGGTCGGTCACCGTTTCGAGGTCGTGCTCGAAACCGAACTCGGGCGTGTGGACGCCGACGATCGTCAACCCGGCGCTCGCGTACTTCGCGTGCCACGCCCGCAGGTACGGCGCTGTGCGCAGCCAGTTGACGCAGGTGAACGTCCAGAAGTCGACCAGCACGACCCGGCCGCGCAGCCCGTCCGGTGTCAGCGGCGGCGAGTTGAGCCAGGCGGTGGCGCGCGAGAACGGCGCGAGCGCGCCCTCGTCGGGCAGGCGATCCTCCGACCGGTGGTGCAGGATCGAGCGCAGCGGGCGACGTGTCAGCTCCTCATCGGCCATGGTGCGCCTCCTTGCTCGCGCCGTCACCGGCTCCGGCCTGGTGCGCCATCGCGTCCACGTCGACGATCGCGTCGGCGAACGCCTGCGGCGCCTCCTGCGGGAGGTCGTGCCCGATGCCTCCCGTGATCTCGCGGTGCTCGTACGGTCCGGTGAACCGGTCACGGTACGCCTCGGCGGCCGGATGCGGTGCGCCGTTGGCGTCGCCCTCCAGCGTGATGGTCGGCACGGTGATGGCCGGGCGACCGGCCAGCCGGTGCTCCAGGTCGGCCAGGGCGGCCTCCCCGTCGGCGACGCCGAGGCGCCACCGGTAGTTGTGGATGACGATGTCGACGTGGTCGGGGTTGGCGAACGACACCTCCGACCGCTGGAACGTCGCCTCGTCGAACTCCCACTGCGGGGAGGCGGTGTGCCAGATCAACCGGGCGAACTCGCTGCGGCTGCGGTCGTAGCCGAGCCTCCCGCGCTCGGTGGCGAAGTAGAACTGGTACCACCACGGGAGCTCGTCGGCGGGAGGCAGCGGCCGGGCGCCCACCTCCTGGCTGCCGATCAGGTAGCCGCTCACGGATACGTGCCCGCGACAGCGCTCCGGCCAGAGTGCCGCGAGGATGTTGGCCGTCCGCGCTCCCCAGTCGAATCCCGCCACCACGGCATCGCCGATGCCGAGGGCGTCGAGGAACGCCACGGCATCCGTCGCGAACACGGCCTGTTCTCCGTTGCGCCGGCTCCCCGCGGAGAGGAACCGCGTACCACCGAACCCGCGCAGGTTCGGCACGAGTACGCGGTACCCCCGCGCTGCGAGCAATGCCGCGGCCTCGTCGAAGCTGTGGAGGTCGTACGGCCAGCCGTGCAGCAGCAGCACGGCCGGCCCGTCGCGCGGCCCGCCGTCCGCGTATTCGACATCGAGCTCGCCGGCCTCCACGTACGCCAGGCCGTCGACGGAGTCGCTCATCGCAGCGACCGGAACGTCGCCCGGACCTCCTGCGAGAACAGCTCCGGCTGCTCCCACGCCGCGAAGTGCCCGCCCTTCTCGAGTCGGTTGAAGTGGATGAGCTGCGGATACGCACGCGTCGCCCAGCTGCGCGGCGCCGCGTAGATCTCGTCGGGGAAGACGCTCACCCCGGTCGGCAGTTGCACCCCCTTCGGCGCGAAGAAGGGCAGCTTGCTCTCCCAGTAGAGGCGCGCGGACGAGACCGCCGTGTTGGTCAGCCAGTACAACGTCACGTTGTCGAGCACATCGTCACGGCTCAGGCCCTCGGCCTCCCCCGCGAAGACGCGGGCGATCAGGTCGTAACTGCGCGCATCGTGGTCGAGCATCCACGCGGCCAGGCCGACCGGCGAGTCGGCGAGCGCGTAGAGGGTCTGCGGGCGGTTGCCCATCTCCTGGGCGTAGGCGAGTCCGTGGGCGTCGAAGAAGGCCAGCTGGTCCCAGGCGGAGCGCTCCTCGGCGTCGAGGTCGGCCGGCGGCTCCTCGTGCGCATCCAGAGCGGCCTGGATCTCGTCGGGGACCGTGGCCGGCATGTTGGTGTGGATGCCGACGAGTCCCTCGGGCTTCAGCAGGGCGAGCTGCTCGGTGACGGCGTTTCCCCAGTCACCGCCCTGGGCGACATAGCGGTCGTAGCCGAGGCGCCGCATCAGCTCCGCCCACGCGCGGGCGATGCGGATCGGGTCCCAGCCCGGCTTGTCCGGCTTTGCGGAGAAGCCGTGCCCGGGCAGCGACGGGATGACGAGGTCGAAGGCGTCCTCGGCACTCGCCCCGTACATCGTCGGATCGGTCAGCGGCCCGACGATCTTCAGCTGCTCGATGATCGAGCCGGGCCAGCCGTGCGTCACGATCATCGGGAGGGCGCCCTCGTGCCGTGACCTGACGTGGATGAAGTGGATGTCGAGCCCGTCGATCTCGGTGACGAACTGCGGGAGGCTGTTGAGCCTGGCCTCCACGCCGCGCCAGTCGTGATGGTCGCGCCAATACTCGAGGAGGTCGCTGACGACCTGCAGGCGCACCCCCTGCGAAGCATCGTCGACGGTCTCCCGCTCGGGCAGCCGGGTCTCGCGGAGTCGACGCTTCAGGTCGTCGAGGTCGGCCTGCGGCGTGTCGATGTGGAAGGGTCGGATGGCGGTGGGGTCGTCGCTCCGACCGGTGCCGGGGCGCTGCGTCGTGATGGACATGTCTGGTCTCCTTCTGGGTCCTCCGGCGCACGGCGTGCGCCGCCGGGAGACACACTGCTCCGCCCGGCGGCCCACGGGTATGCGGGACAACCCGCAACCTCCGCCGCCCACGCCGGAGAGCTGGGGAGAATCCCTCAATTCCGCTCGGGAAGCCGCTCCCGGGTCAGAAGAACTCGCCGTCCTCCTCGGCACCCGTCGCCCACTGCTCGGTGCCCGCCGCGTAGTCGTAGGGGAACAGCGCGATCGCCACCGGGGACGCCATGATCAGGCCGGCGACGACGGGAAGCAGCGGCCCGAGGGCCCGAGGGACGGTGCCGGGCCGGGCGGCCTCCAGGTCGGCCGCCACGCGCGCCAGAGTCTCCGGACGGTCGTCGATGGGCCGATCGGCCCCCTCGCCGATCTCGGCCGAGAGGCGCGCCCGCAGCTCAGCGCGCTGCCCGTCGCTCAGCGCGGCGAACGCCTCCTGGTGCACCCGATACACCTGGTCGTGCTGCCCGGTCGCGAGCACGTACTCGTACCGGTCGATCGCCGCCTGGGCGTCGCGGGAGTCGCGGTGCTTCCTGGACACGAGACCCGAGTGTAGACGCGGGCGGGGGCGGTGGACAGGGTCACGCCTCCGGGATCACCATCGCGAAGCGCTCCGGGCGGGGCACGTCGGGGTCTGGACCGTTGCGCACGCCGGCGTCGAGGGCATCGATCCGCGCGAGTTCGGCCTCGCTGAGCTCGAAATCGAAGACGTCGAAGTTCTCGGCGATGCGACCGGGGTTCACCGATTTCGGGATGGCGGATCGGCCCTGCTGCAGATGCCAGCGCAGCATGACCTGCGCCGGCGTCTTGCCGTGCGCGGCGCCGAGCTCGGCGAGCACCGGGTCCTCCATCACGTTGCGGCGCTGCTCACCCCAGCCGGGGTAGAAGGTGATGCCACCGATCGGCGACCACGCCTGGGTGACGATCCCGAGGTCCGCGTCGGCGGCCTGCACGTCGCGCTGCGTGAAGTACGGGTGAAGTTCGACCTGATTCACGGCCGGCACGATGGTCGTCTCGGCGAGCAACCGGTCGAGGTGATGCGGCGTGAAGTTGCTGACGCCGATCGCGCGCACCCGGCCGTCGGCGAGGAGGGCCTCCAGGGCGGTGTAGGCGGCGATCGTCTGTTCGAAACGGTCGGTCGCGGGCTGGTGGAGGATCAGGAGGTCGAGCTGCTCGATCCCGAGCTTGCCCGTCGCCTTCTCCCAGGCGTGCAGGGTCTCGTCGTAGCCGTAATCCGACACCCAGACCTTGGTCTCGACGAACACGTCCGACCGGTCGAGGCCGGAGCGGCGGATGCCCTCGCCGACCTCCCGCTCGTTGCCGTAGGCGGCGGCGGTGTCGATGTGCCGGTAGCCGGCGGCGAGCGCGGCCTCCACCGCGGCGGTCGTCTCCTCCGGCGGGCTCTGGAAGACGCCCAGCCCGAGCGCGGGCATCGTGACGCCGTTGTTGAGAGTGAGTTCGATGGTCATGCGTCTCACGCTAGGCGCGCCGGCCGCGCCGAGGGAGGCCACGCCAGTGCCTCCCACCGCCGGTGCGGGCGGCGTAGCGTCGAGGTATGAGCGATCCGGGCCGGCAAGCTGTGACGCCGTCGAACAGCGACGACGTGCGGGAGTTCCTCACCTCCCGCCGCGCACGGATCACCCCCGAGCAGGCCGGGCTGCCCGCGTACGGCGGCAACCGGCGGGTGTCGGGGCTCCGCCGCGAGGAGGTCGCGATGCTCGCGGGCGTGAGCGTCGACTACTACACGCGCCTCGAGCGCGGCAACCTGTCCGGCGCCTCCGACAGCGTGTTGGGGGCCCTGGCCCGCGCTCTGCAGCTGAACGACGCCGAGATCGCGCACCTCTACGACCTCGCGCGCGCCGCGGATGTCGCCCCGCGCGCCCGGCGGCGACGCAGCCCGCAGACGGTGCGCCCGAGCCTCCAGCGCGTCATCGACGCCATCACCGGTGCGCCGGCGTGGGTGCGCAACGACCGCGGCGATGTGCTCGCCGCCAACGAGCTGGGCCGCGCGCTCTACCTCGACCTGATGGCCGAGACGGTGCAGCCGCCGAACAACTCGCGTTTCACCTTCCTCAACCCGAAGGCCAGGCAGTTCTACGCCAACTGGGAGCAGGCGGCCGACGACATCGTCGCGATCCTCCGCTCGGCGGCCGGCAGGAACCCGTACGACAAAGACCTCACCGACCTGGTCGGCGAGCTCAGTACCCGCAGCGAGGAGTTCCGCGTGCGCTGGGCCCGCCACGACGTGAAGTACCACCGCACCGGACGCAAGCGCGTGCACCACCCGATCGTGGGCGATCTCGACCTCGCGTTCGAGGCGCTCGAGCTTCCCGGCGAGCCGGGCCTGCGTATCAACGTCTACACGGCCGACCCCGGGACGCCGTCGGAGGACGCACTGAAGCTGCTCGCCAGCTGGGCGGCCACGCAGAAGGAGGAGGGTTCGGCGGCGGCCGACCCCCTGGAGATCGACGGAGCGGTCGAGCCCAGCGAGAGTGGCGGTCAATCGTGAGCCCACGACGCCGCACGCGCGACCAGCGCCGCTTCGTCCGCGACGTCCGTCGGACGATCGTGGCGCTTCCCGATGACGAGGACACCCTCCTGCGGGTCGAGGCCGCACTCCACGCCACGCCGGGCTACGTCCCGGCGGCGCCGCTCTGGAGGCTGTTCCGCCCGCGCCCGGCCGCCCTCGACGCCGAGAACTCCCAGCACACCGAGCGCACCGAACACAACTGACGCCGAGGGGCACGTCGTTGTCGCAATTCCCTCGAAATGCGATGACGACGCGCCCCTCGGTTGGTGCGCCGGGCACGGATGGGTCAGGTCACTTGGCCGGAGGCATCAACACCGAGTCGATGAGGTACACGGTCGCGTTCGCGGTGTGCACGCCGCCGCAGATGACATTGGCGTCGTTCACCTTGAGGCTGTCTCCCGATCCGGTGACCGTGACGGTTCCACCCTCGACGGTCGTGTGGGTGCCGACGATGTCCTTCGGCGCGATCTGACCCGGCACCACGTGATAGGTGAGGATGCTGGTCAAGGTGGCCGCTCCGGCATCCGTCTTCAGGGTGTCGATCGTCGCAGGGTCGATCTTCTTGAACGCGTCGTCAACCGGGGCGAACACCGTGAACTGGCCGCTGTTGAGGGTGTCGACCAGGTTCACCTTGGCGTTGAGCTTGCCGGAGACCGCGGCGACCAGGGTGGTGAGCAGCGGGTTGTTGCTCGCCGCGGTCGCGACCGGGTCCTGCGCCATCCCGGCGACCGAGCCGGAGCCGCTGGGCACCTGCTTGGCGTACGCCGCGCAGCCGGGGCCGACGAGGTCGGCCGCCGGGTCCATCGACGAGGAGGCCGACGGCGACGGCGAGCTCATGGACGAGCTGGTGTCGGTCGATGAGGAGCCGGCTCCCGACGAACAGGCTGTGAGTGCGAGCGCTGCGGCGGCGAGGATGCCGGCAGCGGCGAGGCGAGTGGTGGATCGCATGTTCTTCTCCTTTGAGACGGTGCGGTAGGGGACGCTGCTTCGAAGAGGTGCGTGGGCGAGGCGGCGTCGACATCCGTCACGAGGGTTTCGGGCCGGCGGCCGAATCGGATTGGATTCCGTTCGCGTCGCCCTCCGCCAATCCGGAACGCGCCTCCGCGCCGAAGAGCAGTCGTGAGCAGCCGCAG
>JABLTH010039495.1_pt1 | contig 26320 bp, 20 predicted proteins | sample 7875711 | NCBI WGS metagenome assembly JABLTH01 (sample SAMN14941262, study PRJNA633318) | bioreactor metagenome | isolation source: bioreactor | place: China | collected 2019-03-05 | reverse complement strand
TGGCGCCGGCCGCCGGCGCGGGCAATGCGATCGGCAGCCGCTTGATCGCTTCGATGTCCGAGCGCAGCTCGTCGGGCAGCCGCACGACGATGTCGAAACGGCGGTCGCCCTGGAACAGCGTGCCGGCCTTCTGCCCGCCGACGGCCGCGGCCACCGTATCCTGCAGGTCGGCCACGCTCACGCCGTAGCGCGCGAGCTTGTCGCGGTCGAGATTGACGGTCAGCACGGGCAGCCCCGTGGTCTGCTCGACCTTCACTTCTGACGCGCCCGGCACCTTCTGCAATGCCGCCGCGATCTGCTCGCCGGTCTGGTTCAGCACGGCCATGTCGTCGCCGAAGATCTTCACGGCGACGTCGCTGCGCACGCCCGAGATCAGTTCGTTGAAGCGCAGCTGGATCGGCTGCGAGAACTCGTATGCGTTGCCCGGCAGCTCGGCGAGCGCTTCCTCGATCTCCCGCACGAGCTGGTCGCGCGGCTTCTTCGGGTCGGGCCACCGGTCGACGGGCTTCAGCATGATGTAGCCGTCCGACAGGTTCGGCGGCATCGGGTCGGCCGCGATCTCGGCCGTGCCGGTGCGCGCGAACACGCGCTCGATCTCGGGGAAGCGCGCCTTCAGCGTCTTCTCGATCGACTTCTGCATCTCGACCGACTGCGACAGGCTCGTGCCGGGAATCCGCAGCGCGGCCACCGCCAGGTCGCCTTCGTTCAGGCTCGGGATGAACTCGCTGCCGAGCCGCGTGGCCAGCCCGAGCGTGACGAGCACGATCGCGCCCGCGCCGAGCATCACGCGCACCGGCCGCGTCATGAATGCCGCGAGGACCGGTTCGTATGCGCGCCGCGCCCAGCCCATCAGCCGGTTTTCCTTCTCCTCGACGCGCTCGCCGATGAACAGCGCGACGGCCGCCGGAATGAACGTGACGGTCAGCACCATCGCGGCTGCGAGCGCCATCACGACGGTGATGGCCATCGGATGGAACATCTTGCCTTCGACACCCGTCAGCGCAAAGATCGGCAGGTACACGACCATGATGATCAGTTGCCCGAAGATCAGTGCGCGCCGCGCTTCCTGCGACGCGCCGAACACCTCGGCGAAGCGCTCGTCGCGCGTGAGCGGCCGGCCGGCGGCGGCCTGCGCATGCGCGAGCCGCCGCACGCAGTTCTCGACGATCACCACCGCGCCGTCGACGATGATCCCGAAGTCGAGCGCGCCGAGGCTCATCAGGTTCGCACTCACCTTCGCGTTGACCATTCCGGTGAAGGTCATCAGCATCGACAGCGGGATCACGAGCGCGGTAATCAGCGCCGCGCGCATGTTGCCGAGGAACAGGAACAGCACGGCGATCACGAGGATTGCGCCTTCGAGCAGGTTCTTCTTCACCGTCGCGACGGCCTTCTCGACGAGCACCGTGCGGTCGTACACGGGAATCGCCTTCACGCCGGACGGCAGCGTGCGGTTCACGTCCGCCATCTTCTCGGCGACGGCCTTCGCAACCGTGCGGCTGTTCTCGCCCATCAGCATGAAGACCGTGCCGAGCACGACTTCCTCGCCGTTCGACGTCGCGGCGCCGGTGCGCAGTTCGCGGCCGATGTCGACTGCGCCGACGTCCTTCATTCGCACCGGCACGCCGCCGACGTTGGTCAGCACGATGTTCGCGATGTCGTCGACCGTGCGCGCCTGGCCCGGCACGCGCACGAGATACTGCTCGCCGCGCTTCTCGATGTAGCCGGCGCCGACGTTGTCGTTGTTGCGTTCCAGCGCGCGCACGACGTCGGCGAGCGTCAGTCCGTACGACATCAGCTTCGCCGGATTCGGCGCGACACGGTATTCCTTCACGTAGCCGCCGATCGAGTTGACCTCGGTCACGCCGCGCACGTTCCGGAGCTGCGGCCGCACGACCCAGTCCTGCAGTTCACGCAGGTCGGCCGCCGTATAACGCGTGCCGTCGGGCTTGCGCGCGGCGGCATCGGCCTCGACGGTCCACAGGTAGATCTCGCCGAGCCCCGTCGACGTCGGCCCCATCGCGGGCGCGATGCCGGGCGGCAGCTTGTCCTTCGCTTCCTGGATGCGCTCGTTGACAAGCTGCCGCGCGAAGTAGATGTCGGTGCCGTCCTTGAAGATCACGGTGACCTGCGACAGCCCGTAGCGCGAGATCGAGCGCGTCTGCTCGAGGCCCGGCAGCCCGGCCATCACCGTCTCGACCGGATAGGTGATGCGCTGCTCGGCCTCGAGCGGCGAATAGCCGGGCGCGGCCGTATTGATCTGGACCTGCACGTTGGTGATGTCGGGCACCGCGTCGATCGGCAGCTTCTGGTAGCTGAACACGCCCAGTGCGGCCACGGCCGCGATCGCCAGCATCACGAGCCAGCGGTGCGCAATCGCAAAGCGGATCAGGCGTTCAAACATGGCGCGGTTCCTTGAAGCGGGGCACGGTCACACTCGACGGACGGGCCGCCCGGCCGGCCACCCGGCGGGCCGGAAATCTGGCCGGAAATCTGGCCGCGAATCTGGCCGCAGACCGGGCCGTGATTCGCACCACGGCGCACACGTGATGCTCATTCATGTTCCGCGCTCCCCTTGCCGAGTTCGGCCTTCAGCACGAAGCTGTTCGACGCCGCGTATTCCTGGCCCGGCTTCAGCCCCTTCAGCACTTCGGTCGCACGTTCGTCGCGCCGCCCCGTCTCGACGGCCTGCGCGACGAAGCCCTTCGGAGAACGCACGAAAATGGACGGTGCGCCGTCGACGTCCTGCAGCGCGTCGCTCGCGACCGCGAGCGGCACGCCCTGCTTGCCCGCGTCGACCGACACGTTCACGAACATCCCGGGCCGCCACACGCCGTCCGGGTTCGGCAGCACGACGCGCGCGGGCGCGGTGCGCGTCTGTTCGCCGAGCAGCGAACCCACGTACGCGATCGGGCCGCTCGAACGCGATTCGAACGCGGTCGCGACGACCGTCGCGTCGCGGCCCACCCGCACGTCGTTGAGCCGCTGCGCCGGCACGGCCATCTCGGCCCATACCGTCGACAGGTCGGAGATCACGAACATGCTGGCATCGGCGGCGATCGCTTCGCCGGGCGTCGCATGCTTCTCGACGATCGTGCCCGCGAACGGCGCACGCAGTTCGTAGCGGTTCAGCGCGCCCGCGCCGGCGGGCGCATTCAGCGCGGCGAGCTTCTGCCGCGCGTTCTGCACGGCGATCTCGGCTTCGCGCAACTGCACCTGCGCCTGCTGGTAGTCCTGCTCGGCCGAAATACGCTCCTGCCACAGCGTGCGTTCGCGCTCGTAGGTCGCGCGTGCGCCCGACAACCGGCGTTCGGCCGTCAGCAGCTCGCTGCGCCGGTCGGCTAGATCGGTGCTCGCGATCACGGCCAGCACCTGCCCCTTCGCGACGTTCTGCCCGAGCGACACCGACACCTGCTCGACGATGCCGGCCACGCGCGGCACCACGTGCGCGGTGCGATCCTCGTTGAACTTGATCTCGCCCGGCAACTGGAACGGCGTCGCGATCTGCGCGGGGCCGGCCTTCGCGAGTGCGATCTTCGAGGTCGCCAGCTGTGCGTCGGTCAACGCGATCGCACCGTCGGCGCGTGCGAACGGGAACGAGGCGGCGTCATTGCCCGCCTTCACGTCGATCGTCGCATCGAACACGTGCGGCTTGGCGATCGACTGCGCGGACACGAACTTCTGGCCGGCCGCGTCGAATCGCAACGGCTCGTGCGTGCGGTCGTAGCGGACCAGCGTGCCGGACACGGTGACGCCCTTGCCGGCCGGCTTGCCGTCGACGAACGGATAGACGACGAGGCGCGCGTCGCCGGGCTTCTCCGTCATCACGATTTCGACGGACAGCTTGCCGCGCCTGAGCACGACACCGCCGCGCTCGCCGGCGGCTTCGGCGGATGAAGCGGATTCGGGCGCCGCCGACGCGGACGTGTCGTTGCCGCCGCCGTTGCGCGTGACGCCGAGTGCGCCGAGGACGATCCCGGCGGTGCCGAGCACGACCGCCGCGATGATCAGGATTCTGCTGCGTGACATGATGATCCTTCAGGTAATGGAGGCGTCTGTTGCGCTATTGCGTGACAGGCACAAGCGGCACAAGCGGTACAAGCGGTGCAAGCGGCGTACCGACGAGCCGGCCGATGTCGGCACGCGCGGTATGGGCGTCGGCGAGCGCGCGCACGTATTGCGACTGGCCCTGGAACAGCGTGCGCTGCGCGTCGAGCACGTCGAGGAAGCTGAACTTCCCGAGTTCGTAGCCGCGCGACATCGCGTCGAGCGCGACGCGCGCGGCCGGCAGGATGTCGTCCTTCAGCCGCTGCGCTTCCTGCGCGGCGGCTTCGAAATTCGCGTAGGCCTGCGTAAGCTCCAGCCGCAGGCGCGTGCGTTCGCGATCGAGATCGGCGTTCGCCCGCGCAGCCTTGTGCGTCGCCTCGAGCAGCGCGCCCTTGTTCGTGTTGAACAGCGGAATCGGGATCGACACGCCGACCACGGCCTGGTTGTCCGGCACGCCGCCCGTGGTCACGCGTTTCACGCCCGCGCTGATCGTCACGTCCGGAATGCGCCGCGCGCGTTCGAGCGATACGGCCGCGTTCGAGCGCAGCATCTCGGCGCGCGCGATCCGCGCGAGCGGCGCGTCGTCGAGTTGCGCGGCGAGCGCGGGCAGCGACTCGACCGGCGGCACGGCTTCGAGGTCGCCGAGCACCGCCAGCCGGCCGTCGCGCGCCTCGCCCATCACCGCGTTCAGCTTCTCGCGTGCGACCTCGACACGGCCGCGCGCCGTCACGACTTCGATCTGCACGCCGGCCGCCGCCACGTGCGCCTTGGTCGCCTCGACCGGCGACACCTTGCCGGCCTGTGCACGGCGGCTCGCGAGATCTGCGGAGCGCGCGGCGATCGCGGCCGATTCCTCGGTGACCTGAAGCTGGCGCTGCGCGGCGAGCAGCCCGTAGAACGCGGCGATCACGTCGGCGCGCACGATGGCGCCCTGTTCGTCGAGAGACGCATTGGCCGCTTCCCTGCCGTACGACGCGACGTCGAGCCGCGCGCCGCGCTTGCCGCCGAGTTCGATCGTCTGGTTCAGCAGCACGGTCGACGTGCGTTCGGCGCGACGGAAGCTTTCCTGCAGGAACGACACTTCCGGATTGGGGCGCGCACCAGCCTGCATCAGCGCGCCCGCGGATGCATCGACGTCCGCACGCGCGCCGCGCAGCGCCGGATTGTTCCGGGCCGCGGCCGCGAGCGCATCGGCAAGCGTCAACGAAGTGGAAGGGCGTGCGTCGGGTGGCGGTGCGGCGATCGGCGCGGCGCCGCCGGAGGCTGCCGGAGCCGGCCCCGGCGACGGCGACGGCTGCGCATGAGCCGTCGCAGCCACCGCGAAGACGACGGCCACGGCGAGGTTGAGCTTGAGCATGTTCGGTTCTGCGGTAACGGTTCGCGACCGATGCTACGGTCCGGCCGCAGTGCGAACATGAGGCGAAGATGACATTTCCGTCATCTTGGGGGCGTTGTACTCGCCCGACCAGCGTGCGTATCTGCCCAGGGGGCCATCTGTACGCGGCGTCCGAGCGGTCGCGTGCGATCCAGCGAAGCCATCAAAGTTCGCCGGACCGATCGCATTACTTTCGATCATTCAATTCGATCACGTACAAATCAAAAGACCTCTTTGCATTCCGAAATTTCGAACTAGTTCTATAGACAAGTTCACTTGAAAATATGATTGTTCGAGGTTCCGGAAACACGAACGTAACCACGCCGCTCCATGACTATTGAAGCGTAACGGATACCGCACAGATCTTCACCTGCAACACTGATAGCGCCGAGCAGACGCGAAGCTTCGATACCAATGCGACAACACCCTTGAAAATCTAAACGACGGGGCCTTGAAGCCATGAACAATTTTTCTGACAACAACCAATACAATTTTGATGCTGGCGGAGACAAAGATTGGTTTCTCGTCCACTCCGGAGCAGTCACCAACACAAATCCGGGATCAACGGTTGACGTTTACATCAACACAACACCAATTTGCCCCAACATGACCAACAAAGAATTCAGAATTATGGTAGCGCGCCTGCTTAAATGGTCCATCATTCTTGTCGAAAGAAGGATTACCGATCTGAATCGATATGACAAGACCATCAAGGATAGAATGACCTATTGGTTCAATCGATGCGACGAGAATACCCGGCGATATCTTATCAACGGCTTCTCACGACATCTCTCCGTACTGAAGACGCTAACACCACACAACTTCGTCCGAACCGATCCGCACCTCGACCGAATGTTAGGCTGCGTCCCGAATATGAGTGACATCGATAACGAGGCCGCTCATGTTTGCGGACCTAATACGGAGCGAAAACTTATAAGTATCGCCGTGAAATTCTGCACCGGCTTGCGCGACCAGAATATGTTCGGAGATTCCCGGCTGTCTACGCTCATTCACGAAGTAACACATTTCATTGACACCTTCGGCAGCAGCGACCCTCGTTACGGGATTGATCCAACAGCAGCCGCATGGGCAAGGGCCAATCCTGACCTGGCGTTGAGAAATGCGGATACACTCACCGGATTCGTGATCTACGGCGAAAGCTTATTTGCAGATTAAGGAACCGAAATCAACATGAGAATTTTTATCACAACACTCGTCACCGCGATTTCAGGATTATTAATTTTTCCCGCATACGCCACTGCAGAATGCCAGGCATCACAAAATCTTCCATCACAACAACTGTTCGTGCCATTCTCACCCAACAGCCACGAGATCACCGATTCCGATAAAATACGAATTGAACGCTGGGTGTCAGAAATCAATTCCAAACACCCAATTCAGAACTGGATCTACATAATTGGCAGCGCATCCAAAAATGAAACCACCCCTACCCAACTCGCGACAAAACGTGCTTCCGAAGTGACAAAGACCATCATAGACGATGGTTTGATAAACGCACCATTTCAGATAAAAACGCAAATTTATCCGATCAACAGCGCGGGCGAATCAACGTTCGTAACCCGTGAAGTCACCGTACAAGTGAGTCCCGGCTGCCTCGACAACTGCTGTACTGACCATTGACATGAGAGTTGGCTTATTTATCGCCGCTGCGTTTGCGGTGAGCTCAGCGCTTCCGACACTCGCGTGCGACAGCCCATCGAATCTATCCAGGTAAGATTTCGATAACGATTCGAGCAACATATCAATCGCCGAACCGGCGAAGCTGCCAGGGTACTCTCAAAAATCAAACGACCCCTTGCTTCGCGCGCCGGCGCTGCACGAGCCAGTCGAGCAACTGCCGCCCGTCGCGCTCACCGAACCACCGCGCGTGCCCGATCAGATACCCGTCGTATGCGATATCGACGATGGCCGGCGCATCGATGATGCAGCCGAAATAAGCCACTTCCGACAGCGCGAACTCCGTATGCACGATCGGCAGCATCGCGACCAGCGCCGCATAGGCTTCGTCGCCCAGCGGTTCGAGTGACTCATACCCGTCGAGCAGCGCGTCGATCTGCGCGTACTCGACGCGCCGCGCGTTGGCCGGCGCCATCCAGTCGACCGTATTGCGCTCGATCGCGAGCGCGAGGTCCATCACCGCGCAGGTGCGATCCGACAGCCCGAAATCGAGCACCGTCCGCACCTGCGCGCCGGGCCCCGCCTCGGTCCACAGCAGGTTCGACGCGTGCCAGTCGCCGTGCGTCCACAGCGGCGGCAGCGCGGGCAGCAGCGGCACGAGGCGCGCGTGATACGGGCCGATCGCGTCGGCCACGTCGCCGCGCCAGTCGCGCGCGCCGAGTGCGCGCACGAGCAGCGGCTGCGCCTCGACCCAGCGTTCGAGCGCGCCCGCCAGATCGTCGGACGACAGCACGCGGAAGCTCGACAGCAGCGTGCGCACGGGCCGCGCCGGCGCATCGTAGCCGGCCGACGCGCGATGCAGCTCGGCCAGCGCGCGGCCGGCCGCGTACGCGTGCGACGCATGCGTGAACGGCTGCCACGACATCACGCCGCGATACGGGTCGACGCCAGGCGCGAGCACATGCACTTCGTAGGTCCAGTCGCCGGACGCGAATGCGGTCGCACCGTTGCGATCCGCGAGCACGTCGACCACCGGCATGCCACGTTCGCGCAGGTGCGCGATGAAGCGATGCTCTTCCTCGAGCCCCGCGACATCGCGCAGGCTCGCGTGATGACGCTTGACGAACAGCCCGCGCCCGTCTGCCATCCGCACGAGCACGGCCGCCGCGAACTGTCGCGGGCTGTGCCACGTGAGCCGCTCGGGCTCGCCGGCGCCGTCGATGCGCGCGAGCACCGCCGCCACCTCGTCGTGCGTCATCAGCGGCCAGTCGCGTTCGGCCTGCTCGCCGTCGACACCGAATTGCGGCGGCGCGACGTCACGCGGCAGGGCTCCGTCCGGCTCGAGTGGGAATGACATGAACGACGTTGCTCCGTAGTTGAATCGGCGCGTGAATCAGCGCGCGCCGCCGCCCGTTGCCAGCGCACCGCCGGCCGCCGCGCGCAGCGCCGCGGCCGTGCGGCTCCAGTCGCGCCAGCCGACGACGGCCAGCCCGATGAACAGCGCGTAGAGGCCGGCCGTCAGATACAGTTCCTTGAACACGAACATCCCGACATACACGACGTTCACGACGATCCACAGCCCCCACGATGCGATGTAGCGCCGCGCGGTCCAGTATTGCGCGACGAGGCTGAACGCGGTCAGCGAGGCATCGACGAACGGCAGCGCCGCATCGGTCCAGCGCGCCATCATGCCGCCGAGCAACGCGCTGCCGACGACGGCCGCGATCAGGTCGGGCAGCATCTGCATCGGCCGCACGCCCGTGACGGGCGCGACATCGCCTGCCGGCGCCGCATTGCCGTCGGCCTCGCTCGCGCGCTGCGCGAGCCAGCGTTGCCAGCCGTACACCTGCAGCACCGCGAATGCGCCTTGCAGCAGCATGTCCGAATACAGCTTCGCGTCGAAGAAGATCCAGCCGTACAACGCGACCGACACGAGCCCGACCGGCCAGCACAGCATGCGCCGCTTCGCGGTCAGCCAGATCGCGAGCGCGCTGACGATCACGCCGGCGATTTCGAGTGGGGACATCGTCTGTGCTCTCCAGGTTAGCTGCCGGGGCTGCGGGTCACGCGGCCGGTTCCGGACGGTCAGAAATCATAGGTCAACGACACGCGGGCGGTGCGCGGCGCACCCGGGAACAGGTACGCATCGCCCTGCTGCTCACCCGCGTCGCGCCAGTAGAACTTGTTGAACAGGTTGTCCACCGACACGCGCAACACCGTGCGATGGCCGCCGATCTTCGTCGTATAACGCGCGCCGAGATTGAACACGAACCACGCCGGCACCTGCGCGGTGCCCTCCTCGTTCGCGTTGCGGGCCGCGCTGTACTCGACGCCGCCCAGCCCGTTCAGCCCGGCCACGCCCGGCACCGCGTAGTCCGCATACAGCGACGCGCGCAGCGCGGGCACGTTGATGACCTGGTGCCCTTCATACGCCGGCGAACCCGAATCGTACGCGCGCGCGCGAATCGCCGCGACGCTGGCCGTCAGCCCCAGCCGCTCGGTCACGCGCCCGGCCGCGCCGAGCTCGATCCCCTGGTGCCGCTGCGTGCCGCGCTGCACGAACGTGTAGCGCTCGCCCGATGCGTCCGGATCGGCGAACTGGAACGGCTTGCTGATCGAGAACACGGCGGCCGTGAGGCTCAGCCGGTCGAGCCAGTCGTATTTCGCGCCGACCTCGAACTGGTGCGATTCGACGGGCGGCAGGAACGCATACGCGTTGGTCGCGCGCAAGGGCGCCTGGTCGCCGAGCGACAGTGCCTTGCTGTACGACGCGTACAGCGACAGCGCGTTCACCGGCTTGTAGACGAGCGCGACCTGCGGCAGGAACACCGAACGGTCGGTGTGCGTCGCGTCGCCGTCGAGGCTGCTCCAGCTGCGCTGGCGCAGCAGCACCTCCTTGCCGCCTGCGAGCACCTGCCAGTGTTCGCCGACGCTGATGCGGTCGAGCCCGAATACGCCGTACTGCCACGAATCGAGCTGCGGATACGACGGCCCGGGCGTATTCGGCGACGGTGCAAACGAGACGTCGGGTCCGTAGATGTTCTCGCTGCCGACATAGTCGTACACGGCGGTCGCCATGTGCACGACGCGGCGCTGCACGCTCACGCCGAGCGTCAGCTCGTGCCGCAGCGGCCCCGTCGCGAACTTGCCGGTCGTGACGGCCCGCAGGTCGTCGTTGCGCCGGTATTCGCCGGGGCTGCGGAAGTCGTATACATCGTAGTCGCCGTTCGCGCCGAAGAAGAACGGCGACGTCGCGCCGGCCGTGCAGCTCGCCGCATACGAGCAACCGTACGCGAACGCGCTGTTGTCGTCGATCATCGTGCGGCTGCGGCCGGCGGCGATGTAGGCCTTCCAGTCGTCGTTGAACTGGTAGTCGAAGCGCGCGTTCAGGTTCAGCGCGTCGGTCGTCACCGGTTTCGCCCACGGCTGCGTGCCGAGCGCCTTCGACGTCGTCTTGACGGACGGCACGACGGTGCCGCCGAGCAGCTGGTAGCCGGGCGCGGAGCGCTGGATCCACTGCTGGAATTCGGCGTTGAACTGCAGGCTCGCGCGCGGGCTGATGTCCCAGTCGGCGGCGATCGAGCCGAACGTGCGCCGTCCGTTCGTGCCGTCGATGTAGGAGTGCATGTTCTCCTTCGCGGCATTGATCCGGAAACCGAACTGATTGTCGGGGCCGAAGCGGCGGCCGAGATCGACGGCCGCCGACGTCGAGCCGCGGCTGTCGACGCCCCCCGTCACGCTCGCGACATTCGCCGAGCGCTTCGTCACGAAGTTGATCACGCCGCCGGGCGCGACGACGCCGCTGTCGATGCCCGCAAGCCCCTTCAGGATCTCGACGCGCTCCTTGTTCTCGAGCGGTACGTTCTGCTCGCCGGACACCGTCAGCCCGTCGATCCGGATCGCGCTCGCGAGATCGACCGGAAAGCCGCGGATCGCAAAGCCTTCGAAATAACCGACCGGCGCATAGTCGTTGACGACCGACGCGTCGTTGCGCACGACGTCGCTCAGCCGCTTCGCCTGCTGGTCGTCGAGCTGCGCGCGCGTGACGACGCTCACCGACGCCGGCGTATCGCGCAGCGGTGCGTCGTCGAGCCCCGCGACGGATGCCGTGCGTGCGCGCAGCGCGTTGCCGCGCTCGCCGCTCACCGTGATCGTCGGAAGCGTCGCGCTGCCGGCCGCGCCGGCGTCCGGCGCCGGCGTGTCGCCCTGCGCCGCGGCGGCCTGGGCCGCGAAAAGTGTGATGCCGACGCCGACACCAAGCCCGACCTTCGCGCGTCGCCGCCGTGCGGGCGACGCTGTTGTTCTATTCACCGTCATTGCTCTGGATGGAAAACTCGCCACTCGACCCTGTCGAAACCCGTTACGAAGCTGCGAAGCGTGCCCGCGACCGGATCTGCCTCCGCCGGACGCTCGCGCCGGCACGACATTCGTCAGACGAACCGGGCGAACCAGACGATCCGGCACGCAAGCGGGCCGCTCGGTCGGGAAGACGCAGGATGGGACATCGGATTCAGGTGACGCACCGGGAACCGACGCTGCCGTCGACCGGTTCGTCGGGGCGTGTCGGGCGGCCGGCTGCATCGCGCGGTCTTGTCATGCGGGGGGACGCTTCGAACGCCCCGGTACGGGCGCGACGGTCTGGTGCGCGCCGTTCGCTGGAACGGCGGCGTGCCCGTCGCGCACGACATCGCGGCGCGGCGCGCATTTTACCCCGGGCGGGGCGGGCTGCCCTGGAATCGGGCGAATCGGGTGAATCGGATGGGCGGGGAAGGCGGGAACGGGAACCGCGCGATTCGCGCGGCACGGCGACGATGCCGATGTGCGCATGACTGGCGTCGTGCGCGGCCACCTCGATGACCGGCACCGTCGCGCGCCGGTCAAGCGGCCGGAAACCGGAGCGGGAACGTTCGCCCGCTCGCGATTCGGCGGCCGGTCAGAATCCCTGCATCGTCGCGGTCGGGTCGACGACCAGGTGCACGACGCCGTAGATCACCGCGCCGACGAGCAGCGCGAGCACGATCGCCACGAACGGCAGCAACGTGTAGTTGACGTTCGCGAGATCGGCCGCATGCGCCTTGCTGTTGCGTACGCCGAAGAAACTCCACAGGACCAGCTTGATCATGCCGAGCAGTTTCATGGTTGTACTCCTTTCATCGAATCGGTTGACGCTATCGTCGATCCGACCGGCATCCGAAAAAAGAAGCAGTTGCGCGCGCTTTTCGCGCAGCAGGCCGTCTGCGGCCGCATGTCGCAGGGGGCGCGTCAGTGGTCGAGCACGAGCGGCTCCGACCCTTGCGCGGGCCGCGCGACACACAGCAACGCGCAGCCGGGTTCGACCGGCGCATCGGGCGCCTGCTCGTAGTCGACCGCGCCCGACAGCACGCGCGTCGCGCACGTGCCGCACGACCCGGAGCGGCATTCGGACGGCACGGCCACGCGCTGCCCTTCCGCGAATTCGAGCAGCGTGCCGTCGGCGGGCGTCCACGCGGCATCGCGGCCCGTGCGCCGGAACACCACCGGTACGCTCGCGACCTGCGCCCCGGTCGTGCGTGCCACGCTAGACGGCCCGAACGCCTCGAAGCGGATGCGTTCGTCCGGCACGTTCAGCGCGCGCAGCCCGTCGTACAGGTCGCGCATGAACGCCGACGGCCCGCACAGGTAGAAGTCGTAATCGTCGAACGTCAGGAGCCGCTTCAATTGCGCGATGTCGATGCGGCCTGCCTGCGCTGCCGAGGCATCGTGAGGATGGCTGTCGAACCAGTGGAGCGACAGCCGTGCGTCGGCGGCCGCGATGCGTGCCAGCTCCGCCGCGAACGGCCGGTCGGCCGCGTCGCGCGCGCCATGCACGAACACCACGCGGCGCGATGGCCGATCGTCCGCCAGCGCGCGGCGCAGCATCGCGATCATCGGCGTGATGCCGATGCCGGCCGACACGAGCACGGCCGGGCGCGGGCTCGCGAGATCGAACGTGAAGCGGCCGCGCGGCATCTGCGCGTCGAGCGTCATGCCCGCCTGCGCGCGATCGTGCAGCCATGCCGATACGCGCCCTTCGCGCTTCACGGTGATCCGGTAATGCGTGCCGCCCGGCGCATCGGAGAGCGTATAGCTGCGGATCGTCGGCGCGTCGCTTCCCGGCAGCGCGACCCGCAGCGTCAGGTGCTGCCCGGCTTCGTAGGCGGGCAATGCGCCGCCGTCCACCGGTTCGAAATGGAACGAGCGAATCGCGCGCGCTTCGTCGACGATCTTCGCGATGCGCAGCGGCCGCCATGCGGATGTCGATGCGGGTGTCGATGCGGATGCCGATGCCGATGCCGATGCCGATGCCGATGCCGATGCCGATGCCGATGCCGATGCCGATGCCGATGCCGATGCCGATAGTGATTCTGATGCGGGTGCGAGTGCGGGTGCGATGACCGATGCGGTTGAAGTCTGCACCAACCCGCCCGCCGCACCCGCGCCTGCCGCCATCGCCGCGAACTGCGGCGCACGTTCGACCGCCGACCACCGGAACGGCAACACCGCGCGCATGCGCCGCACTTCCCGCACATGGAACCGTACGACCCGCTGCGCGCCGTCGAACGACGCGACGAGCGGCCCGTCCCACACGATCTCGGCGCGCGCGGCCAGATACAGCAGGTCGCCGTTGTCGAAATCGACGAACAGCAGCCCCGCGCGCGGATCGTGCTGCAGGTTGCCGAGCGTGTTGAAGAAGCGGTTGCCGCTGAAATCCGGCGTCGTCAGTGTATGCGCATCGTCGACGCGCACGAAGCCTGGCATCCCGCCGCGATGCGACACATCCGCGCCACGCGCAGCGCCCGCGTCGGTCGACGTGTTCGCGCTCGCGACGAAGAACGTATCGGCCTGCGCAAGCAGCGCTCGATCGGCGTCGCTCAACGCGTCCGATACGTCAGGCCCGGCGGACGCGCTGGCTTCCCGGGCGACGAACGTCGGCTTGCGTCCCTGGATGTACTTCGCGCAGTTGCCGAAGCTCTGCTCGACCGCGATCGTCAGCGTGTCGCCGTCGACCGCGCGCACGACGCCGTTGACACGATTGCGCCGCCGCGTATCGAATTCGATCCCGAGCCCGCCGAGCGGCGCGCCCGGCTGCCACGCGCCGTCCAGCGGATCGCCCGGCAACGCGTGCGCCGCGATGCGCAGCGTACGCGGGTCCGGCGACGTCACGAACCCCGGCGCGCCGGCCCGCAGCGTCGCCCACGGCTGGCCGTTCGCATCGACGCCGCCCAGCACGAAAAACGGCAGTTGCGCGAAAAACGTCCGGTGCTGGTCCGGCATGAAACGCCGGATCCCGCGCCGGCCGGCCGAACCCGCGGCCTCCGTCACGCCCGCGCGCTGCTGCACGGCAAGCTCTCCCGCGTGAAACGGCGCGGCATCGAGTTCCCAGCCCGGTACGACGGTGGTCGGGGTGTTCATCGCGTTCTCCGTGGGCAGGCGCGGCTTCGGTGGGCGTTACGCGGCAAGCAGGCCGGCGCGCGTCGTCGGCATCGCAACGAAGCCCGGCAGCGCCTCGACGCGTGCCAGCCACGCGCGCACGTGCGGATACGGTTCGAGCGACACGCCGCCTTCCGGCGCGTGCGCGATGTACGAGTACGCGGCAACGTCCGCAATCGTCGGCTGCGCACCGGCCGCGAACGGCTTGCCGGCCAGCTCGCGATCGATCACGTCGAGCACTTTCGCGGCCGTACGCTTGGCCGCTTCGTGGTCGAGCTTCGCGCCGAACACGGTCACGAGCCGCGCGGCAGCCGGCCCCGCTGCGATCGGCCCGGCCGCATACGAGAGCCAGCGCTGCACGACGGCCGCGCCGGCCGGGTCGTCGGGCAGCCAGTGCGCGTCGCCGTAGCGCTTCGCGAGGTACACGAGGATCGCGTTCGAATCGGCGATCACCGTGCCGCCGTCGTCGATCACGGGCACCTGCCCGAGCGGATTGAGCGCGAGGAACGCCGGCTCGCGCTGTGCGCCGGCCGCGAGATCGACGTCGACGGTCTGCGAAGGCAGGCCGAGCAGCGACAGGAACAACCGGACGCGATGCGCATGCCCGGACAGCAGGAACGAGTAGACGCGAATCGGCGAAGCAGGCTTGCGGACGGCAGACATGGAAAACACTCCGGAATCTCGCGCCGCCGGGGATCGGCGACGAACACCTGCAGCGTAGCGCTCGCCGTTCGTCGCCAGAAGACGGATAATCGTGGAAACATTATCCGCTTCCATAGGACAATCGACGATGGCCGATCTGCGCGACGTGAACCTGAACCGGCTGGCGGTCTTCGTCGCGGTGGTCGACGCCGGCTCGCTGACGGCCGCGGCCGAGCGGCTCGGCCTGGCGAAGACGGTCGTCAGCACGCACATGCAGCGCCTCGAGTCCGAGGTCGGCGCGAACCTGCTGGTGCGCACCACGCGGCGGCTGAGCGTAACCGACGCCGGGCGGGCCTTCTACGACGCGTGCCGCGACATCGTGCGCGCCGCGGAAAGCGCGCTCGACGCGGTGTCGTCCGACGCGGGGCCGCTGCGCGGCACGCTGCGCGTGAGCGTGCCGATCGACTACGGCGCGCTGGTCGTCGCGCCTGCCGTCGTCGCGTTGCGCGACCGGCATCCGGGCCTCGACGTCGAACTCGTCGCGAACGACCGCGTCGTCGATCTCGTCGCGGACAACCTCGACGTCGCGATCCGCATCGGCCGCCTCCCCGATTCGAACTATCGCGCGGTGCAGCTCGGCACCTACGAGAAATGGCTGGTCGCGAGCCCCGCGTTCGTCGCGCGCCACGGGCGGCCGCAGGATACCGATGCGCTCGCCGCGCTGCCGTTCGTGATGCTGTCGACGCTGCCGCGCCCGCAAACGCTCGAACTCGAAGACGCGAACGGCGGCACCGCTTCGGTGCGCTGTGTCGCGCACGTCGTGTCGAACACCGCCACCGCGTGCCGGGCGATCGTGCTCGCGGGCGGCGGCTTCGGGCTGCTGACGGACTTTTCGACCGCCGACGACCTCACGGCCGGCCGGCTCGTGCGGCTGCTGCCCGCGTGGCGTTCGGCGCCGGCCGGGATCCATGCGGTGTATCCGTCGACACGGCTGCCTTCACCGAAAGTGCGGGCGTTCATCGATGCGATGAAGCAGAGGATCGACGAGACGCGGCCGGCACGCAAGACGAAACGCGAACGCTAGCGCCCGCCGAATTCCGTTGCGGCTGCGCGCCGCGCCGTTGCCGGCCCGCGCATTCCATTCCTCCGATGTATCGCGACATCCTCGCGACCACGCATCGCCATGCAACGCGCTCATGCGCGGCATGAGAACTAATCGATTGTTGGCGCCCCGGATCGACGCCGACAATCCGCTGCATGCCCCCTCGTTTGCGGTACGGGCCACTCCCCCTCCCAATCGGCACGTCACGATCCATGAACCATCCAGTCTCCCCCTCCTGCATCGCCGAGGCCCGCACGGCCGCGCCGGCACCGTTCCTTGCCCGTCCCCGCACCTGCGGCGAAGCACTCGTCGACCTGCTCGAACGTTATGGCGTCGAATGCGTGTTCGGCATTCCCGGCGTGCATACCGTCGAGCTGTATCGCGGGCTCGCCGAGTCGTCGATCCGCCATGTGACGCCGCGCCACGAACAGGGGGCCGGCTTCATGGCCGACGGCTACGCGCGCGTCACGGGCCGGCCGGGCGTCTGCTTCATCATCACCGGGCCGGGCATGACCAATATCGCGACCGCGATGGCACAGGCCTACGCGGATTCGATCCCGATGCTGGTGATCTCGAGCGTCAACGCACGGCGCGAGCTCGGCAGCGGCGACGGCCGCCTGCACGAGCTGCCGTCGCAGCGTGAAGTCTTCGCGGGACTCACCGCGTTCTCGCACACGCTGCTCGACGCGGCCGACCTGCCGCAGGTGCTCGCGCGCGCGTTCGCGGTTTTCGAAAGCGCACGGCCGCGGCCCGTGCACATCGAGATTCCGCTCGACGTGATCGTGATGCCGGCGCCCGCGCTGCCCGCCGCGCCACCCGCGCTGCCCGCCCGCCCCGCACCGGACGCCGGCGCGCTCGCGGCGGCCGCGGACCTGCTCGCCCATGCGCGCCGGCCGCTGATCCTGGCGGGCGGCGGCGCCGTGCATGCGGCGGCCGAATTGCGCGAGCTCGCCGAACGCCTGCACGCGCCGGTCGCGCTGACGATCAACGCGAAGGGTCTGCTGCCGGCCGGCCATCCGTTGCTGATCGGCTCCACGCAATCGCTGCCCGCCACCCGCGCGACGATCCGCGACGCCGACGTGGTGCTCGCCGTCGGCACCGAGCTCGGCGAAACGGATTACGACGTCACGTTCGACGGCGGCTTCGCGATCGATGGCCGGCTGATTCGCATCGACATCGACGCGCAGCAGCTGATGCGCAATGCCCGCGCGGAGATCGCCATCGCCGGCGATTCGCGGCTGGCGCTCGGCGCGCTGTCGACCCGCCTGCACGAAAAACCGACGACGCCCCCCGAAGCCGGCTGGGGCGCGGCGCGCGTGGCCGCCGTGCGCGCCGCGATCGCGTCGGGCCACGACGGCCCGGCGCGCGCGCAGGCGCGGCTGATCGACACGATCGTCGCGGCGCTGCCTGGCGTCATCGTCGCCGGCGATTCGACGAGCCCCGTGTACGTCGGTAATTTCACCCACGACGCGCACGCACCGCGCAGCTGGTTCAACTCGTCTACCGGCTACGGCACGCTCGGCTACGGGCTGCCCGCCGCGATCGGCGCGAAACTCGCCGCGCCCGCACGCCCGGTCGTCTGCCTGATCGGCGACGGCGGCCTGCAGTTCACGTTGCCGGAGCTCGCGAGCGCGGTCGAGGCCCGCGTGCCGGTGATCGTGATCGTCTGGAACAACCGCGGCTACGGCGAGATCCGCAAATACATGGTCGCGCGCGACATCACGCCGATCGGCGTCGATCCGTACACGCCCGATTTCCTGGCGCTCGCGCGCGGCTTCGGCTGCGCGGCGCACGCGGCCGCGACGCCCGACGCACTGGCGGCCACGTTGCGCGACGCCGTCGCGCGCGCGATCCCGACCGTGATCGAGATCGACGAAGCGACATGGTTCGAGCAGGTGCAGCGATGAGTCAGGCCCCCGATTTTCACTTTGATCCGCCGCTGCGTACCGGGCTTTTCATCGCCGGCGCGTGGGGGTCCGGCGCCGACGGCGCCACGTTGCCGATCGTCGATCCGTCGACTGAAGCGGTCCTCGCGCATGTGGCTGCCGGCGGCAGCGCGGACGTCGAGCGCGCCGTCCAGGCCGCGGCCCGCGCGTTTCCCGGCTGGAAACGCACGACGGGTGCCGCGCGCGCGGCCCTGCTCCGCGCGATCGCGCGCGGCGTCGACACGCACCGCACACGGCTCGCGACGCTGCAGTCGTTCAATAACGGCAAGCCGTTCGCCGAAGCGGAGATCGACGTCGCCGACGTGATCGCCACGTTCGACTACTACGCCAGCCTCGCGGAACGCATCGACACCGACGGCGAAACCGAGGTCGCGCTGCCCGGCGACGACCACCGCGCATGGATCCGGCGCGAACCGGCCGGCGTCGCCGCGCTGATCGTGCCGTGGAATTTCCCGATGGTGACGACCGCGTGGAAGCTCGCGCCCGCGCTCGCGGCCGGCTGTACCGTCGTGCTGAAGCCGTCCGAGATCACGCCGCTGCCGGAACTCGAACTCGTCGCGATCGCCGCCGCAGCGGGCCTGCCGCCAGGCGTGCTGAACGTCGTGACGGGCACCGGCCCCGACGTCGGTGCCCGGCTGTGCGCGCATCCGCTCGTCGCGAAGGTGTCGTTTACCGGCAGCACGGCGGTCGGCGCGCAGGTCATGAAAACGGCCGCGGACACGATCAAGGGCGTCGGCCTCGAACTCGGCGGCAAGTCGTCGATCGTCGTGTTCGACGACGCCGATCCCGACCACGCGGTCGAGCTGATCGCGGGCGGCGGCCTGTTCAACGCGGGGCAGATGTGTTCGGCGACCTCGCGCGTGCTCGTCGCCGCGCCGCTCGCCGACGACCTGATCGCACGCCTCGCGCGGCGGATCGACGCGACCGTCGTCGGCCCGCCGTTCGCGCCGGGCGTGCAGATGGGCCCGCTGACGAACCGCGCGCAATACGAACGCGTGAAGCGCCACATCGCGCAAGGCCGCGCCGACGGCGCGCGGCTCGTGACGGGCGGCGACGTGCCCGCCGGCCCCGGTTACTTCATCCGGCCCGCGCTGTTCGCCGACGTGCCGGCCGACAGCCCGCTATGGCGCGACGAAATCTTCGGGCCGGTGCTGTGCGTCCGCACGTTCGATACCGAGTACGACGCGATCGCGGCCGCCAACGATACCGAATACGGGCTCGTCGCGACCGTCGTCACGCGCGACGCGGCACGCGGCAAGCGGGTCGCCGACGCGCTCGAAGCAGGCGTCGTGTGGATCAACACGCCGCAACTGATCTATCCGCAAACCTCATGGGGCGGCTACAAGCGCAGCAGCGTCGGACGCGAGCTCGGCCCGTTCGGGCTGGCCGCATTCCAGGAGATCAAGCAGGTCATGATGCCAGCCCGCTGAGGCCGTCCGGCCCATGCGTTTATGTCATGCCGCGCATGCGGATATTTCGTTTGTTGCGGAAATTTGACCTCCCTACAGTTCATCCACACCCCGCGCCGCCGTTCGGCGACCGGCATCGAACCACCCGGCATCGTTCATCAGGAGACGGCCATGCAACACTTCAAGGCGGGCAGAAGGCAGGTGATCAAAACCCTCGGCACGGCACTCGCCGCATCCGCCCTTCCGATGCCGTTCATCAGTACTGCGAAGGCACAGACGAGCAGCTTCGCAGGCAAGACGCTGCGCATCCTCACGTGGTCTGACGATACCGGTGCGGCCGCGCTGCGCAACATCGCGGAAACGTTCAGCAAGCAGACCGGCGCACGCGTGATCGCCGACCGCGCGGACGGCACGTCGGGCATGGTCGCGAAGGTCAAGGCCGCCGGCGAGCGGCCGACCTACGACGTGATCACGCTGGCCGGCGTCGGTGCGGCCGGCCTCGCCGATGCAGGCCTGCTCGCGAAGCCGGACCTGAACCGGCTGCCGAACCTGAAGGACGTCGCGCCACAGTACCGCACGGGCGCAAACGGGTTCGGTGTCGGCTACCTGCTGTGGTCGGACGGGCTGATCTACAACACGTCGACCGTCAAGACCGCACCGGCGAGCTACGAAGCGCTGTGGGATCCGAAATATGCGGGGCGCCTGTTTCTTCCGCCGCCGGAGTGGGCCGAGGCGGTCGATCTCGCGATCGTCGCCGCGAAGCTGGCCGGCGGTTCGCAGCAGAACATCGAGCCGGGCTTCCGCAAGCTCGCGGCGCTCAAGGATCGTGTGATGACGCTCGGCGAAAACCCGAACCAGGTCGCCGACCTGTTCCGCACCGGCTCGCTCGACATCGGCGGTATCTATTCGCCCGCGTTCTTCCCGGACCAGATCCGCAAGCCCGACTACAAGATGGGCGTGACGTACGGGATGAAGGAAGGCTTCGCGACGCAACTGATGTTCACGGTGATTCCGAAAGCGCATCCGGGCGACCTCGACCTGATCCATGCGTTCATCAACCACACGCTCGACGCGGGCGTGCAGGGCCGGATGGCGGCGGACGTGCTGAACGGGCCGGTGAATTCGAAGGCCGTGATCCCGGCGGAAAGCCGCGCATTCGTGCCGTCGCCGCAGCAGATCGCGGAGAGGGCCATCCTCCACGACGACAAGGCGCTCGCCGCCGTTCAGCCGGCGTGGATCAAGCGCTATACCAGCCTCTTCGCGGCCTGACGACATGGCCTCGCTGCCTTCCTCCCGTCACGCGGAACCCGTCGCCGCCGGCCCGGCCGGCGGCGCTTCGGCCGCCGCTGCCGCGCGGCCCGGCGTGCCGCCGTGGCTGCTGCTTGCGCCGATCCTCGCATTCCTCGCGGTGCTCGCGGCGGCAACGCTCACCGTGCTGCGGATGAGCGTCGGTACGCCGGGCGACGAATGGCGCACGTTCACGCTGCAGAACTACGCCGATCTCGCCGACCCGTACTTCATGCACTCGCTGTGGCTCACGCTGCGCCTCGCGTTCCAGAGCATGGTATGCGCGGTGCTGCTCGCGATCCCGGTCGCGCTGGCGATGGCGCGCGCCGAATCGCGGCTCGCGCGGCGGCTCATGCTTGCCGGCGTGCTGCTGCCGCTGCTCGTCAACCTGCTGCTGCAGGGTTACGGCTGGCTCGTGATGCTCGGCCCGGCGGGCCTGCTCAACCGCTCGCTGCTGGCGGCCGGCGTCATCGAACGGCCACTGCAGCTGCTGTACCGCGAACACGGCGTGCTGCTCGGGCTGATCCAGACCGCATTCCCGCTCGCCGTGCTGCCGCTGTCGAGCGCGCTGCGTGCCGTGTCCCGCGCGTACGACGAAGCCGCCGCGACGCTCGGCGCGACGCGCTGGCAGACGCTGAGGCACGTGACGCTGCCGCTCGCGATGCCGGGGCTCGTATCGGGCGCGCTGCTCGTGTTCGCCTACAACGCGAGTGCATTCGCGGTGCCGCTGCTGCTCGGCGGCCGGCGCGTGCCGATGCTCGCGGTGCTCGTGCATGACCAGGTCGCGCCGCTGCTGAACTGGCCGGCCGCGTCGGCCTCGGGTGTCGTGCTGATGGGCGCGACGCTCGTCGTGATGGCGGTTTCCCAGCGCCTCGTGCGCGCCCTGCAACGTGACGAGGTGAACCGATGAATGCCCTTCTGCCGCGAGCACCGCTGCCCGGCCGTCTGAGCCGCGCGACCGGCACCCTCGCGACGCTCGTGCTGTGCCTCGCCGCACTGCCGATCGTGACGATGATCACGATGTCGTTCGGCTCGTCGGGCACGCTCGAATTTCCGCCGCGCGATTTCAGCCTGCACTGGTACCGCGCCGCCTGGCAGACCTTCGTGACCGCCGATGCCGGCAGTGCGCAATCGATGGGTGCCGCGCTGACGACGAGCCTCGTCGTCGCGATCGCGACGATGCTGGTCGCGACTGCGGTTTCGGTACCCGCCGCCTACGCGCTGTCGCGTTATCGCTTCCGCGGCAAGACGTTCGTCGAGCAGCTCGTCGCGCTGCCGATCGTCTATCCGCTCGTCATGCTCGGCCTCGCGCTGCTGCTCGTGTTCAACGCGCTGCCGGTCGAACTCGGGCTCGTGCGGCTCGTCGTCGCGCACGTGATCCTGACGCTGCCGTTTACCGTGAAGAACTGCGCGGCATCGGTCGCGTCGATCGGCCCGGAATTCGAGGAAGCCGCGTGCCTGATGGGCGCGAGCCCGCGCCGCGCGTTCGTCGATGTCGTCCTGCCGCTGATGCGGCCGGGCGTCCTCGCCGGCATGCTGTTCGCGTTCATCGTGTCGTTCAACGAGTTCACGGTGACGTTCTTCCTGTACAGCGTCGACACGATGACGCTGCCGGTCTGGCTCTACAGCCGCACCGTGTCGTCGCTCGACCCGACCGTGTTCTGTTTCGCGGTGTTCACCGTCGCGATCGATTTCGCGCTGATCTGGATGCTCGAAAAACTCGTCGGCGACAAGGGCGTCGCGCTCTGATACGCGCACGACTCCGCCCTCGCCCATCCAAGGACTCCCCATGACCCAGCTCACCCTTCAGAGCGTGACGAAGCGCTTCCACCACGCGTATGCCGTGGATCACGTCGACCTGTCCGTGCCGGACGGCAAGCTCGTCTGCTTTCTCGGCCCGTCGGGCTGCGGCAAGACCACGCTGATGCGGATCATCGCCGGCCTCGAGACGCCGACGTCGGGCACGATCACGTTCGCCGGCCGCGACCTCACGCACGTGCCGGCCAACCGGCGCGACTTCGGCATGGTGTTCCAGTCGCTCGCGCTGTTCCCGCACATGACGGTCGCGCAGAACATTGCGTATCCGCTGCGGCTGCGCAAGACGGCCAGGACGGCTCAAACGCAGCGTGTCGCGGAGCTGCTGGAACTCATCCAGCTTCCGCACCTGGCCGACCGGCTCGTCACGCAGCTGTCGGGCGGGCAGCGCCAGCGCGTCGCAATCGCACGCGCGATCGCTTCGTCTCCGCGCCTGCTGCTGCTCGACGAGCCGCTGTCGGCGCTCGATGCGAAGCTGCGCGAGGCGATGCAGGTCGAGATCCGGCTGCTCCAGCAACGGCTCGGCATCACGACGATCATGGTCACGCACGACCAGCGCGAAGCGATGACGATGGCCGACGAGATCGTCGTAATGGAGAAAGGCCGCATCCAGCAGGTCGGCCGGCCGCTCGACATCTATCGCGATCCGGTCAACGAATTCGTCGCGGATTTCATCGGCCTCGGCAACATCCTGCCGGTCGCGTGCGACGGCGACGACGCGATCGTGCTGCCGGGCGGACAACGGCTCGCGATCCGGCGCGCGCCCGACGCGCCGCGCGCGGACGACGCCGTGCGCCTGCTGATTCGCCCCGAGGACGTGTGCGTGCGCGCGGCCTCGGTCTCGCCGTCCGCGCCGAACACGCTCGCCGGCACGGTCACGTTCGTGCGCGACGTCGGCGCGTCGATCGAGGCGACGATCAATTGCCGCGGCTTCACGCTGACGGCAGCGACGACGCCGCGCGAAACGCCCGACCTGCACGTCGGCATGCCGGTCGCCGCCGAGCTACCCGCACATGCATGCAAGCTGATCGCCGCACGCGGCGCCTGATTTCCGGTTCTTTCCCCAGCGCAGCAACAAGGACTCCATCATGAACGCATCGACCCAAGCCCACCGTCTCGTGCGACGCCTGCTCGCCCGCACCGCCCTCGTCTGCACCTGCGCGGCGGGTCTCGCCGCCATCGCGCCGCTCGCACATGCCGACGCACTCGACACGATCGCGAAATCCGGCGTCGTGCGCATCGGCGTGTTCGAGGACTACCCGCCGTTCGGCTCGATCGGCCCCGACATGAAGCCGCAAGGTTACGACATCGACATGGCGGCGCTGATCGGCAAGGCGCTCAACGCGAAGGTCGAGCTGGTGCAGGTCACCGGCGACAACCGGATGGCGTATCTCGCCGACCGCAAGACCGACATGCTGCTGTCGGTCGGCCAGACGCCGGAGCGCGCGAAGGTGATCGATTTCTCGAACGCGTATGCGCCGTACTATCTCGCGGTATTCGGCCCGAAATCGCTCGCCGTGAAAGGCACCGCCGATCTCGCCGGCAAGTCGGTCGCGGTCGCGCGCGGCACGCTCGAGGACCTGAGCGTGAGCAAGGTCGCGCCGCCGAACGCGACGATCAAGCGCTTCGACGATCCCAACGGCGCGATCGCGGCGTTCCTGTCGGGGCAGGCGCAACTGCTCGTGATCGGCAACGACGTCGGCGCGACGATCATCGCGCGCCATCCGTCGATCGATCCGGAGCAGAAGTTCTCGCTGTTCAGCTCGCCCGATCACGTCGGCCTGAACAAGAACGAGCCGCGCCTGATGCAGAAGGTCAATGACGCGATCGCCGGCGCGAAGAAAAGCGGCACGCTGAACACCCTGTCGCAGAAGTGGCTGCACGCGGCACTGCCGGCCGACCTGTGATGCGCATCGCGCCCGCCCCGCATTCACGACGGAAGGTATCGTTATGACCTACGTGTTCGACTTCAGCGATTTCGGCCTCTACGCCGGCATGCTCGCGCGCGGGATCGGCGTGACGCTCGGCCTCACCGCGGCCTCCACCGTGCTCGGCGGCCTGATCGGCACCGCCGGCGCGTGGGCCGCGCTCGCCGGCCCGCGCTGGGCACGCGCGCTGGTCGCGGCCTACGTCGAGCTGATCCGCAATACGCCGTTCCTGGTCCAGCTGTTCTTCATCTTCTTCGGGCTGCCCGGGATCGGCGTGCACATCGACGAAGCGCAGGCGGCCGTGCTGGCGATGACGGTCAACCTGGGCGCGTATGCGGTCGAGATCCTGCGGGCCGGCATCGAATCGGTTCCGCACGGGCAAACGCAGGCCGCACGTGCGCTCGGGCTGCACGGCCGGCAGGTGTTCGGTCAGGTCGTGCTGCCGCAGGCGCTCGCGAACGTGTACCCCGCGCTGCTCGGGCAGGTGCTGATCGTGATGCTCGGTTCGGCCGTCGTGTCGCAGATCTCGGTGCCCGACCTGACCTATGCGGCGAACTTCATCCAGTCGCGCAATTTCCGTGCGTTCGAGATCTACATCGTCGTGACTGCGATCTACCTGCTGCTGTCGATCGCGCTGCGCATGCTGCTCAATCGCGTCGGCCGCCGTCTGTTCGCGGGCCGCGCGCCGCACGGTGCGGCCGCCGCACCGCGCCGCTCGTGCGTTGCCCGCTTTACGTGGCGCGCGCGCTCCCCTGAAACCGGCCTCCCGACGGAGCGTGCCCGATGATCGAATTCACCTTCCAGGATATTGCGTGGAACCTGCTGCTGGCCGCGCGCTGGACCATGCTGCTGTCGCTGATCACGTTCGTCGGCGGCAGCGTCGCCGGGTTCGCGCTGCTCGCGATGCGCATCTCGCCGGTGCCGGCGCTGCGCCGCTTCGTGAGCCTGTACGTCGAGCTGTTTCAGGGCACGCCGTTGCTGATGCAGCTTTTCCTCGGTTTCTTCGGACTGCCGCTGATCGGCATCGACGTGACGCCGTGGACCGCCGCATCGGTCGTATTGACGTTGAACGCGAGCGCGTACCTGGCCGACATCTGGCGCGGCTGCGTCGACGCCGTGCCGCGCGGCCAGTGGAGCGCGGCGGCCAGCCTCGGCATGACGTGGACGCAACAACTCCGTTACGCGGTGTGGCCGCAGGCATGGAAAATCGCGCTGCCGCCGACCGTCGGCTTTCTCGTGCAGGCGGTGAAGAGCACGGCGCTGACGTCGATCATCGGGCTGACCGAACTCACGAAGACCGGCAACATCATCACCAATGCGGTGTTCAAGCCGTTTCCGATCTACGCGATGGTCGCGCTGCTCTACTTCGCGATGTGCTTCCCGTTGACGTGGTACGCCCGCGTGCTCGAACGCCGCTACCGCGTCGCGAAGGCACGCTGAACCGGCGCCGCGCGCGCCTCATTACGATGCAGGTATCCCCCATGATTTCCATCAGCAACGTTTCGAAGTGGTACGGCCAGTTTCAGGTCCTCACCGATTGCACGACCGAGGTCACGAACGGCGAAGTGGTCGTAGTGTGCGGCCCGTCGGGCTCGGGCAAGTCGACGCTGATCAAGACCGTGAACGGCCTCGAGCCGTTCCAGCAGGGCGAGATCCTCGTGAACGGCCAGTCGGTCGGCGAC
>JABLTH010026399.1_pt1 | contig 26338 bp, 21 predicted proteins | sample 7875711 | NCBI WGS metagenome assembly JABLTH01 (sample SAMN14941262, study PRJNA633318) | bioreactor metagenome | isolation source: bioreactor | place: China | collected 2019-03-05 | reverse complement strand
TCCGCTTCCGCATCCGGCCAGCCCCAGCCGCTTTCCGACACCCGCCGCCGCAGCGGCGGCCGCGCCCTGGTCGATGCCCTGCGCATCCATGGCGCCGAGCGCATCTTCTGCGTGCCCGGCGAGAGCTTCCTCGACGTGCTCGATGCCCTGCACGATCAGCCCGCCATCGACCTGGTGGTGTGCAAGCACGAGGGCGCCGCGGCCAATATGGCCGAGGCCGACGGCAAGCTGACCGGGCGCCCCGGCATCTGCTTCGTCACGCGCGGGCCGGGCGCCACGCACGCGAGCATCGGTGTGCATATCGCCGCGCAGGACTCGACGCCGATGATTCTCTTCGTGGGCCAGATCGCACGCGGCCACAAGGGGCGCGAGGCCTTCCAGGAGGTCGACTATGCCGCCATGTTCGGCGGCATGGCCAAATGGGCGGCCGAGATCGACGATGCCGAGCGCATCCCGGAGATGGTGGCGCGCGCCTTCCGCGTGGCGACCTCGGGCCGGCCGGGCCCGGTGGTGCTGGCGCTGCCCGAAGACGTGCTCGACGGCGAATGCGCCTGCGCCGACACTGCGCCATACCGCCCGGTCAGCGCGGCACCGTCCGCGGCCGATGCATCCGCCCTGGGCGAGATCCTGCGCGGGGCGCAGCGGCCGCTGGTGATCGCCGGGGGCGCCAACTGGAGCGACGCCGCGGCGGCGGCTTTCTCCCGCTTCGTCCAGGCCTGGAACCTGCCGGTGGCCTGCGCCTTCCGCCGCCAGGACGTGTTCGACAACCGCGACGCGCACTACGCCGGCCACCTGAGCCTGGGCATGAACGCGCGCCTGGCCGAGCGCGTGCGCCAGGCCGATGTGATCCTCGCCTTCGGCACCCGCCTGGGCGACATCGCCACCGATGGCTATACCTTGCTGGACGTGCCCCGTCCGCGCCAGCGCCTGATTCACCTGCATGCCGACAGCGCGGAACTGGGCCGGGTCTACCAGCCCGTGCTGGCCATCCAGAGCGGCATCGAAGCGGGTGCGGAGATGCTGGCGGCCCTGCCGGCCCCGGCTTCCGCGCCTTGGGCCGAATGGACGGCCGGCGCGCACGCCGACCACCTCGCCTTCGCCGCACTGCCGGCGCCCCATGCGGAACTGAGCGGGGTCGACCTGGGGGCGGCGGTCGCCCACCTCGACCGCGTGCTGCCCGACGACGCCATCCTCAGCAACGGCGCCGGCAACTACACCGTCTGGCTGCACCGCTTCTATGCCTACCGTCGTCCCCGCACCGAGCTGGCGCCGACCTGCGGCGCCATGGGCTACGGACTGCCGGCCGCCATCGCCGCCAAGCTGCGCGCGCCCGAGCGCACCGTGGTCTGCTTCGCCGGCGACGGCTGCTTCCTGATGTATCCGCAGGAACTGGCCACGGCGGCGCAGGCCGGCGCCAACCTCATCGTGGTGGTGGTCAACAACGGCATGTACGGCACCATCCGCATGCACCAGGAGAAGCGCTACCCGGGCCGCGTCAGCGGCACCGGCATCGCCACCCCGGACTTCGTGCAGATGGCGCAGGCCTGTGGCGCCTGGGCCGAGCGCATCGAGCGCACCGAGGACTTTGCCGCGGCCTTCGAGCGTGCCCGCGCGGCGGGCCGGCCGGCACTGCTCGAGCTGATCACCGATGCGCGCCAGATCACGCCGGCGATGCGGCTGGCCGACTGAGGGCTGGCCGACTGAGCAGGACCGGGCGCGGCCGCGCACCGCGCCGGCAAGGACCCGCCCACAGCTGCCGGTCAACAACGTTGCCGAACTGACGCGCTACGTGAAGCAGGCCAACGGCAAGGTGACCTTCGCCTCGTCCGGTACCGGCACCTCCATCCACCTGTCGGGCGAGCTGTACAAGGTGATGACGGGCACCTCGATGATCCATGTGCCTTACAAGGGTAGCGCGCTGGCCGACACCGACCTGATGGCCGGCCAGGTGCAGCTGATGTTCGACAACGCGCCGACCGCGCTGCCTTTCGTCAAGGGCGGCAAGCTCAAGGCCCTGGCCGTGACCGGCGCCAGGCGCATGAACGCGCTGCCCAATGTGCCGACCATGGAGGAGGCCGGGCTGCACGGCTTCGTCACCGGCTCCTGGTTCGGCGTGTTCGCGCCGGCGGGCACGCCGCGCGAGATCGTCGCGCGCCTGAGCGACACCATCGTCGCCGCCGTGCGCCGGCCTGACATCCGCGCGCTGCTGCTCAATGCCGGCGCCGAGCCGGATCCCAAGCCGGCGCCCGAGTTCCAGGCCTTCGCGTTGGCCGAGAAGGCGCGCTGGGAGAAGGTGATCAAGGCGGCCGGCGTGTCGGGCGACGCAGATTGAGCCAGGAACCGGGAGCCAGGAGAGCGAGATGAAGGAAGAGACGCAGACGGTGCGCCACGACAGCGCGGCGCTGGTGGAACTGGCCGGCAGCCTGCTGCGCAGCGCGGGCATGCCGGGTGACCGTGCCGACGACGTGGCGGCGATCCTGGTCGAGGCCGACCTGATGGGGCACGACACCCACGGGCTGCAACTGCTGCCGACCTACCTGGCCGAGATCGAGAGCGGCAGCATGGCGGTGCAGGGCGACTACACGGTGCTGAGCGAGCGCGCCGCGGTGGCCACCTGGGACGGCCATCGCCTGCCCGGCCCGTGGCTGACGCTGCGCGCGCTCGACGCCGCCATGGCACGCGCGCGCGACTACGGCACCGGCACCGTGACGATCCGGCGCAGCCACCACATCGCCTGCCTGGCCGCCTACCTGGAGCGCGCCACGCAGGCTGGCTACGTGATGCTGCTGTTCTCGTCGGCACCGGCCGCGGCCACCGTGGCGCCGTTCGGCGGCACCCGCGCGGTGTTCTCGCCCAGCCCGCTGGCGGTCGGTTTCCCGACGCCGCGCGGTCCGGTGCTGATCGACGTCTCCACCTCCATCACCACCAACGGCCTGACCGGGCGCCTCTACCGGGAAGGGAAGCGCCTGCCGCATCCGTGGCTGATCGACGCGCAAGGGCGGCCCAGCGACGACCCCGCCGTGCTGTTCGCGCCGCAGGCCGGCTCCATCCTGCCGCTGGGCGGGCTCGACGCCGGCCACAAGGGCTTCGCCCTGTCGCTGATGGTGGAAGCGCTGACCGCCGGCCTGTCCGGCCACGGCCGCGACGACCCGGGCAAGCGCTGGGGCAATACCGTCTTCCTGCAGGTGCTCGATCCCGAGGCCTTTGCCGGCGGCGAGGCCTTCGCCCACCAGATGGGCTGGGTCGCCGGGGCCTGCGCCGACAACCCGCCGCGGCCCGGCGTCGATGCCGTGCGCCTGCCCGGCCAGGGCGCGCTGGCACGCAAGGCGCGCCAGCTGCGCGACGGCGTGGCGCTCAATCCGGCCATCGTGCCGCAGTTGGCGCCATGGCTGGAGAAGTACGGCGTGGCGATGCCGGCGCCGGTGGCCGGTTAGGGCGGGCCCGGCACGCGCCCCGGTGCCGCCTTCAGCCCGCCGTCACCCCCAACGCGGTCTCGATCTTGCGGATGCTGGCCAGCAGGTGCGGCCGCACCGTGTCGAGCAGCTGTGCGGCCGGCACGATGGCGGCGGGGCCGCTGCAGCTCAGTGTCATCGGCGGCAGGGCCGGACCGGGGCGGAAGGCAGCGGCGATGGAGTTGATGTGCGGCAGCCATTCGCCGAAGGAGGTGGTGCAGCCCAGCCGCTTCACCTCGTCGTGGCTGGTGGCGAGGATGGCATCGGCACGCGCCGCGTCGATGCCGTCACGGCCGCGGAAGGCCGCCACGGCACGACGCTGGTCGATGCCGCCGAGCGCGTCCAGGTAGGCGCGCCCGGCCGCGGTGGCCAGGCCGGAGATGCGTGTGCCGACGGCCACGCGCAGGGTCAGGTAGGACTCTGACTGGCAGTTTTCGAAGATCATCATGTGCGCGCGGTCGCGCACGATCAGCGAGGCCACGCCTTGCGACAGTTCGGCCAGCCGCTGCATGTGCGGGCGCACCACGGCCAGCACCTCGGCGCCTTGCTGGGCGGCGGGCGCCAGCGCCAGCGCCGAACTGCCGAGCCGGTAGCGGGCCGGCTCGTACAGCGGCTGCAGGTAGCCCAGCTCGGTCAGCGTGTGGGTCAGGCGCGAGACGGTGGATTTCGGCAGCCCGCAACGCTGGGCGATCTCGGCATTGCCCAGCACGGTGTCAAAGGAGCGGAAGCAGGCCAGCACGTCGAGTCCGCGCGCCAGCGCCGTGACGAAATGGCGGTCTTCCTTGCCGGCCCGGACCGCCGTATCTGTGCCATCCGCGCCATCCGCGGCGTCCGCCACGGCAGAAGCGCCGTTCTCCTCCGGCTGTTCCGCAATCATTTCCTGTTGTGCTTGCATGGTGGCTTCGTGTCTGGGGTCAGGCCGTCGCGACGAGCGGCTTGCGCGGCCAGGCACTGGACGTGCCGAGGCGACGCGCGGTTTGATCAATGGTCTTCGGCAATTCCCCATAGCGCCGCGCGCTTGCGGCATGCCGCAGCGCTACCCGCTCCGGCACCTCGGCCACCCGGGGGCCGCTGGTCTGGTACGGGCGCGTGCAGACAGGCTGAAGGCAGATGGAGCGGGCGATGGCCAGGGAGGGGGAAGCAGGCAGGGCGGGCAAGTCAGTGGCGCCGGCAGTGGCGGGCCGCTGGGTGCTGCGCATGGGGGTCTCCGGGACGGCTTCCGGCGTGGGCACCGGTCTTGTTGGTGGGCGCTATGGTCCCATCGATTGCCTGGAGGCGTCAACCGCATTGTGGAATTCATATTCTGCATTGCGGAATATGGAGGCAAGGCGCCTTGAGCCTTGAGCCTTGAGCCTTGAGCCTTGAGGCAGGCGGGCAGGGCGGGCAGGGCGGGCAGGGCGCGGGCAGGACGCCGCCATGAATGCGGCCCGCGCCGGCGTGTGCCGGGGCGGGCCGTGGCTGGAGGACCGGGGAGGGGCCGGGAGGGGCGGCGCGGCCGCCCGCGATCAGGAGTGGAACAGGGTTGCCGGAGCGGCGGCCGGCGCGGCCGGACCGAAGCGCTCGGGCGCCAGGCGTGCCAGTTGCTGCAGTTGGCGCAGCCGCTCGGCCAGCTCGGGGTGGGGCTGCACGTCCAGGCACATGCCGGAAGGGCAGCCGACGCCGAGCACGTCGAGCGCGCGGCGGAAACCGTCCGGGGTCAGCCCTTGCGCGGGATCCACGCTGACCAGATGCGCAAGCTGCTGTGGCTGCAAGCTGTCCGGCGCGGCGCTCAGGATCACGTAGGCGGACGGAGCGGGGCGCTTGGCGAAGTAGGCTGCGATCTCGGCGCCGAAGCCGCCCGGCGCCGGCGGCATCATGTCCTCGACCTGCAGGTCCAGCTGCTGCAGGATGGCGGCGGGGATGCCGCGCCGCCAGTAGTCGGACACCACGACGCGGGCACCGGCCAGCCCGAACAGCCGGCGGATGAAGCCGAGCGCGACCGGGTCGAAGAAGCGGACATCCTTCAGCGTGCCGCTGTCCGGCGTGCCGCCCAGGCGGGTCGCCGAGCTGGCGGAGTAGAGGACACCAGGGATGTCGAGCAGGATGAGGCGGTCGGACATGGTTTCCTGTGCGGTTTGCGCGTCGGGTTGAGTTGTCTCAAGACTACGCGGCGGCGCGCAGGAAGCCGAGTGCCTCCGAGGGCATAAGTTGCAACATATCTGTAACTTTTAGATGGAAGTCGTAAAAGCCACCTGCACGTGTCTGACATTTGTTTCCGGCAGACACATCTGCGGCCCGGAGGGCGTGCTGGTGTCGCTGCCAGGGGATTTTCTTGTGACAGGCCAACCTTCGTGCAACCCGAAGCCCTTTAGTCTTGAGCCATGCAGATATCGGAACTTGCCAAGCGCGTCGGCGTGACCGCCCACGCTGTCCGCCACTACGAAAGCCTCGGCTTGCTGGTCGCGCGGCGGCGGCCGTCCGGCTACCGCGAGTTCGACGAAGGCGCCGTGCGCGAACTGCGCTTCATCACCATGTCGCGCCAGTGCGGCTTCTCGCTCAAGCAGATCGCCGCGGTGCTGCCGGATTACCGCAGCGGGGTGCTGACGGCGGCCGACATGATCGGCATGCTGCAGGCCCGCATCGCCGAGGTGGACGCCGAGATCGACAAGCGGCAGGTATTGCGCGCCCATCTGGTGGCGCACATCGGCTGGTTCGAGGCACGCGAGCAGCGCCGCTCGGACAAGGCGGCGCAAGGTGGGCGCGGCTTTCCGCGCGCGCCGCGCGAGGCCTCGCTGGCGGCCAAGGGACGGGCCGCCGGGCCGGACGACAAGAAGGTTTCGACACGTAGCAGGAGACAAGGACCATGACAGAGAACCCCGCCGATTTCGCCCGCGACCTGGAGGCAGCCGTGATGGCCATGCCGGCGGCGCGCACGCTGGGCTTGCGCTTCACGCGCATCGAGGCCGGCCAGGTGGAGCTGGAGCTGCCTTACCAGGAGACCCTGAGCTTCCGTCCGGGCCAGCTCCAGGCCACGCCGATCTTCGCCGCGGCCGACTTTGCCGCCGTGTCCGCCGCCGGCACGCTGCTGCCGAAGGGGTGGGCCAACGCCACCATCGACTGCGCCCTCAAGATCGTGGGGCCGGCCCGTGGCGACCGGCTGGTGGCGCGCGGCCGCGTGGTGCAGGCGGCCCGGCTGCTGACGGTCGCTGCCGCCGAGGTCTTCGCCTGCGATGCCGAGGGGGAAACGCTGTGCGCCACCATGCTGGCGACGGCACGCAATATCGCGCCGCCGGCCTGAGCCGGCACCTTCGCGTGGCCGCTGCCTCATTCGATCATTCGAGGCCGGCGTAGCGCCGCAGTGCCTCGGCGCTGCAGGCGCGGGCGTCGAAGGTGATGACCCTGCCGGCCGAATCGAAGTAGACGCTGAGCGCGCCGCTTCCCAACGGTGCCGTGGCCGGCGACGTGTACTGGAAGCATTCCAGACCGGCTTCGCCGATGCGGCTGTCGGGGTGGCCCTTGATCCGGATGACCTGCTGCTTGCTCATGCCCACGGCCAGCGCGGGCCGTTTCGGCGCCGGCGGCGGCGGAGGGGTCGGCTCGAGTAACGAGCAGGCCGGCAGTACCACGGATGCCAGTACGATCATCCAGGTCGTTCGCATGTCCTCTCCTTGCTTGTCTGGGAACAGGAAGAAGGGCGGCACGGACCTCCACGTGCATCGCGCAGGGCCGCGGCGCTTTCTCTGATGCAATGGACAAGCATACGCGATGTCCGGCGGGCTGCCGCCCAGGTGGACCGGGGGAGGATCGGCCCGCTGCCGCCGCGCACGGCACGGCCGTCCGCGGCGAGGCGGCTGCGGCGGCCCGCCGGGAGGGGGCTCAGAAGCGGAAGCGGGCCACGTCGGCGGCCAGCGCCGCGGCCTGGTCGTCGAGGCGGCTGCCCTGGGCGGACAGGTCGTCGACCAGGGCGGCATTCTGCTGCGTGGTCTGTTCGAGGCGGCCGATGGCCGCGCCGGCCGCGCGGATGCCGCCGGCCTGCTCCTCGGCCAGCACGCGCAGGCCGTCGGCCAGTTCATGGCTGTGGGCGACCGCGTTCTCGATGCCGGACATGGCGCGCACCACCTCGCCGCTGAGGCGCGCGCCGCTCTCGATCTCGCGGCCGGCGTCGCCGATCAGGGTGCCGATCTCGCGCGCGGAGGTGGCGCTGCGCTGGGCCAGCGCGCGCACTTCCTGCGCCACCACGGCGAAGCCGCGGCCGGCCGCGCCGGCACGCGCGGCCTCCACGGCGGCGTTCAGTGCGAGGATATTGGTCTGGAAGGCGATGCTCTCGATCACCGCGACGATCTCGGAGATGCTGCGCGAATGGGCATGGACGGCATCCATGGCGCCGCTCATTTCCCGCACCACGGCGATGCCGGCGTCGGTGGCCGCGCGCGCCCGGCGCGCCATCTCGCTCGACTCCAGCGCCTGCTGGTGGGCCTGCTCCACCAGCGTGGTGAGCCGGCCCACGCTGGCGGCGGCTTCGGCCAGGGCCTGCACCTGCTGGGCGGTGCGTGCCGACAGTTCCTGGTTGCCGCCGGCCACGCCCTGGCTGGCGGCGGTGATCTCCAGCGTCGAGCGGTGGATGCGCTCGAGCACGCCGGCGAGCTGGTCGCGCATGCCGCCGAGGTAATACAGCAGGCTGCCGCGGTCGCCGGCCCGCAGCGGAATCGACGCGGTGAGGTCGCCGGAGGCGATGCGGTTGGCCACCTGTGCGGCCGCGCGCGGTTCGCCGCCGAGTTCGGCGGTCAGGCTGCGCGCGGCCAGCCAGGCCAGGCCGACGGCGGCCAGCAGGCTGGCGCCGAGCAGCACCGCCGTCATGGTCTGCGCGGCGATCTGCTTGCCGGCGACGTGCGCGACGGTGTCGGCCGCCTGCCGTTCCTGTTGCGCGCGCAGGGTCTCCATGTGGGCGCCCAGCTTCTGCAGCGCTTCGCTGACGAAGTGCCCGTCCACGGAGACCGCGCTGTCGAACTGCAGGGTGTCGAGCGGCTGGCGCTTGACCAGGTCGACATAGCTGGCGATCAGCTTGCCGGCCGCCGCGCGCTCCGCGAGCAGCGACGCGACGCGGTCGGGCGCAGCCTGCTTGACGTGGTCGAGTGCGCCGTCCAGGCGGCGCAGGCCGGCGTCGACATCGGCGCCGGCGGCGTCGCGCTCGCTGGTGCTGGTGGCCATGGTGAGCGCCAGCTGGGCGCGTCCGATCTGCTCGAGCGCGGTCTGGGCATGGGCGGCCGCGATGGCGCCGTTCATGTCGCGCTGGTAGAGCGTGTCGGTCATCTGCTTGATCGACACCAGGTTGACGATGCCGCTGAGGCCCACCGCAGCCCCGAACAGATAGACCAGGGCGAAGGCGGCGCACAAGCGCGCCGCCAGCGGCAGGCGCGCCAGCCAGGCGGGGGCATCCGGCAGGATCCGGCCCGCCAGCTTGAGTTTGAGGACTTGTGACACGGAGAGGACTCCTGGCAGGCCGAAGCCTGGCTTGCTGCTGACCCGGACCATGCGCGCTGCCGGCTGTTTTGCGGGCTGGCACTCGGCTGCCCGGGACGGTCGAATCGCGCATGGCGTTGCTGTAGCGCGATGATGTCGCATCGATGTGACGCCAACATGACATTCATGTGTCATTCACAAAATTGCGTTTTGTCACGGCACTGTCATGTTCGTGTCATGAAATGTCGATGCGGCAGCACAACAGGCCGCGGTTCCTGTTTGCCATCCGATCATGTCCACCGCCGCTTCTGCACCGGCCCTGCGGCCGGCGCTGCCTGGCCTGCCTCCCGTGCAGGCCGTTTTCCAGCCCATCGTGCAATTGCACGACGCGGCGCTGCTTGGCTACGAGGCGCTGGTGCGCGGCCCCGAGGGGTCGCCCTATGCCAGCCCGGATGCCTTGTTCGGACTGGCGCACGACAGTGTCGGTACCATCGCGCTGGAACTGCATGCGGCGCGCGCCGCGCTGGCTTCGTGGCAGGAGCAGGGCCTGCCGGGCCGGCTCTTCCTCAATTTCAGCCCCTTGTCGCTGCGCCATCTGCTGGCCGAGCGCGGCCGTGCGATGGGCGCGCTGCTGGGCCAGCGCGCGCCGGCCAGCCGCGTGGTCATCGAGGTCACCGAGCAGACGCCGATCGGCGACGCCGCCGGCTTCGCGCAAGCGATGGAGGTGCTGCGCGCCATGGGCCTGCAGTATGCGCTCGACGACTTCGGCACCGGCCACGCCAACCTCGATCTGCTGGCCCATCTCTCGCCGCACTACGTCAAGATCGACAAGTCGCTGATCCGGGGCATCGCCACCTGCTCGCGCCGGCTCGAAATCCTGCGCGCGGTGCTGCGCATGGTCAGTGCCTTCAGCGGCCACGTGATCGCCGAGGGCGTGGAGGAGGAGGATGAATTCGCCGTGCTGCGCGACCTTGGTGTTTCCTGCGCGCAAGGCTTCTACCTGGGGCGGCCACAGGCGCGTCCCGTGCCCGAGGTCTCGCCGCATGCGCTGCGCGCGCTCGCCTCGCGCCAGATCGCGGTGTTTCCGCAGATGGTGAGTTCCGGCTGGTCGGGGCTGACGGCCGGGGCCTTGATGCGCGATGCGCCCACCATGCGGCCGGCCACGGTCAATGACGAGGTGCTGGGCTGCTTCCATGCGCATCCGGACCTGCACGCGGTGGCGGTGGTGGACGAGGCAGGCAAGCCCCTCGCGATCATCAACCGGCAGCATTTCATCGATCGCTACGCGGCGCCGTTCCATCGCGAGCTGTATGGGCGCAAGGCCTGCGTGGTACAGGCCAACCGCGAGCCGATCTGCTTCGACCGCCATGTCAGCGTGGAGGAGATGGCGCAGGTCCTGGCGCGCGCCAGCCAGCGGGCCCTGGCCGATGGCTTCATCGTGACCGAGCAGGGCCGCTACGCCGGAATCGGTACCGGTGCCGAACTGGTGCGTGCGATCACGGACATCCGCATGCAGGCGGCGCGCCATGCCAATCCGCTGACCTTGCTGCCCGGCAATATCCCGCTGAACCAGCACATCGACCGCCTGATCGCCTCGGGCAATGCCTTCCATGCCTGCTATGTGGACCTGAATCATTTCAAGCCCTACAACGATCAGTACGGCTACTGGAAGGGCGACGAGATGCTGAAGGGGGCGGCCGCGATCCTCGCCCAGGCCTGCGATCCGTCGCGGGATTTCCTCGGCCATGTGGGGGGCGATGATTTCCTGGTGCTTTATCAGAGCGCGGACTGGGCCGAGCGCGTGCGCGCCGCCATCGACAGTTTCAATGCCATCGCCAGTGCGATGTATCCGCCGCAGGCCAGGGCGGCCGGTGGTATCCACGCGGAAGACCGGCTCGGGCGGAAGACCTTTTTCCCGACGGTGTCGATGGCGGTCGGCGTGGTGCGTGTCGGCGCCTCGGGCATGGCCAGCCTGCGCCGCCAGGGCAGCAGCCTGATCGGCAGCGCCGCGGCCGCGGCCAAGCGCGAGGCGAAACGCGCGCCGGACGGACTGGCGATCATCGAACTGAATGCGGCGGATGCGCTGCGGTCACCCGTCCACTGAATCCCTGAAAGCGGTCGGTGGGGTCGGTGCCTGGCATGGCCTCCACCTCCCGTTTCATGATGCGATGGGCTAGCGTGACGCGTGGCGGCGCCGCATGGCGGAGGCGTGCCGGCCAGGCAGCACGTCCAGCCGGTAGCCCCTCGCATAGACCACGGACAACAGCACGCCATTCTCCTCGTGCAGCCTGAGCGTCCGCCGCAGGCGCGACACCAGGCCGGAGAGGGCACGCGATAGCGGCGGCAGCTCGCGGCCCCAGACCGCTTTCTCGATGCGGTCGCCCGACAGCACCTCGCCGGCATTGGCGAACAGCAGCAGCGCCAGTTCGAATTCCTTGGTGGTCAGTCCGATGCATTTCCCGTCGGCACGCGTGACCTGCTGCGTCTGCGTGTGCAACGTATAGGGCCCCACGCGCAGATTGCCGCCACGCGTCGGCGCTCCCGGCGCGGGACGCCGGCTCAGCGCACGCATGCGCGCCAGCAGTTCACGGGGGCGCTGCGGCCAGGCGACGCAGTCGTCGGCGCCGGCGAGGAAGGCCTCGAGCACCCGCTCTTCGTCGGCGCTGTCGGTGAGCATCAGGATCGGAAGGTGGCGCGAGCGCAGGTTGCGGATTGCGCGGATGACGTCGGCGGCGTGCCAGTCCTGAGTGGTCGCCTCGACCAGCAGCAGCGAGAATGGACCGTGGCAGAGGCCGTGCAGCAGGTCGGCGCTGCGGCGGAAGGTCTGGCAGGCGAAGCCGGCATCGTCCAACTGGGTGGGCAGACTGGCGGCTTGGGAGGCACAGGACGTCAGCAGGGCGACGGGAAGAGTGGCTGACATGGAGCTTGCGAAGCGAAGGTCGGGTTGCTACGGCCTTGGGGTGCGTGGTGGGAACCAGGTGCGGAGCCGGCCTGGAACCGCGTGCCAGCATAAGCACGGGGGGCGCTTGTCAGTTTCGGAATCGTCTGCATTGCCGGCGGGAGCCGGCGCATTCTCGCTGCGTCAAGCGGCCGTCAAGCGGGCTTTGTATGGTCTTGCAGTCATTGATTGAAGAACGGGCGTCTTATCCACACGAAGTGTGGATAACCCATCCGTCCAGGCGCCGCCACCCCGTTGTTTGCGTGTTTCCATCGGCGTGCGCAAAAAATGAGCAGGAGCATGCTGTAATGTGCGGTTTGGGGCTTCCCCTGGCCCCGGCGCGAGCCGGAAGCCGCTCGCGCCCGGGGGAATCCTGCCGCTGCTGCAGTGCCGTATGCGCCGCCGCCTATGCCAGAATAGCGGCATCGCCACTCTTGCTTGCGCATGCGAGATACCCGCTGATGTCCAGCCCCAGCACCATCGCGACCATCGTCCTGTGCTTGCACGGGATCGGCATGCTGGCGGCCCTGCACGCCATCATGACGGTGCGCACGGCGCCGGGGGCGATCGCCTGGGCCGGCTCGCTGGTGCTGATGCCCTACCTGGCGCTGGTTCCCTACCTGATCTTCGGGCGCAGCCGCTTCGCCGGCTACGTGAGCGCGCGGCGCTTCAACACCGACCGGCTGCGCGAGCTGACCGCCGGCATGCAGGCCGGCGAGCGCGAGGCCAGGCGCGCCAGCGTGGTGGCCGAGCCGCCGCTCGCGGCCATGCGCGCGCTGCCGGGCCTGACCGGCGTGCCCTGCCTGGCCAACAACGACGTGCGCCTGCTGATCAACGGACAGGCCGCCTTCGAGGCGATCTTCGCCGCGATCGCGCAGGCGCGCGAAGTGGTGATGGTGCAGTTCTTCATCGTGCACGACGACGGACTCGGCCGACGCCTGCTGGAGTTGCTGTGCGAGCGCGCGGCGGCCGGCGTGCAGGTCTATTTCCTCTATGACAGCATCGGCTGCCATGCGCTGCCCAGGCACTATGTGCAGGCGCTGATGGCGGCCGGCGTGCGCGCGCGCGCGTTCGCCACGCGGCGCGGTTTCGTCAATCGCTTCCAGCTCAACTTCCGCAATCACCGCAAGCTGGTCGTGGTCGACGGCGAGCAGGCCTTCACGGGGGGACTGAACGTCGGCGATGAATACCTGGGAAAGCGCCCGCCGCTGGCGCCCTGGCGCGATACCCATATCGCGGTGCGCGGTCCGGTAGTGCTCGATCTGCAGATGGCCTTCGCCGAAGACTGGTACTGGGCCGCGCGCGAGGTGCCGCGCCTGCTGCCGCCTCCGCCCGGGCCGGCCGGCGCGATGGTGTGCCAGCTCGTACCCTCCGGGCCTGCCGATCCACAGGAAACCTGCTCCCTGTTCTTCGTCGAGGCCATCCAGTCGGCCCGGCGCCGCGTGTGGATCACGACCCCGTACTTCGTGCCGGACGAGGCGGTGTTCGCGGTGCTGCGGCTGGCGGTGCTGCGCGGCGTCGACGTGCGCATCCTGATTCCGTCGCGCCCCGATCACCAGGTCGTGTACGCGGCGTCGAAGCTGTACGCCTACCAGGCCGTCCGCGCGGGCGTGAAGATCTATCGCTACCAGCCGGGCTTCCTGCACCAGAAGGTGATCCTGGTCGACGATGTGGCGGCTGCGGTCGGCAGCGCCAACCTCGACAACCGCTCGTTCCGCCTGAATTTCGAACTGATGCTGCTGACCGCCGACCGCGGCTTCGCCGCCGAGGTGGAGACGATGCTGGAAGCGGATTTCGCGCAAGCCAGGCAGATCGACAAGGAAGAGTACCAGCGCACTCCCGCGCTGCTGCGCGTGGCCACCCACGTGGCGTCCTTGTTCGCGCCCATCCTCTGACGCGTGGGGCCGGTCCGCCGGTCACCGGCCGCGGCTGCTTGTGTACACTGTCTACTATGACATCGCGCGTTCCCGCTCCGCCTTCCCGCCATCGCATCTCGGCGCCGGCCGCCACGTCGCCGCCGCGCCGCGAGACCTACCGGCATGGCGACCTGCGACGTGCCCTGCTCGAGGCCGGCGTCGAACTGGCGCGCGCAGGAGGGCCGGGCGCGGTGGTGCTGCGTGAGGCGACGCGCCGTGCCGGCGTCGTGCCGAATGCCGCCTACCGGCATTTCGCCAGCCGCGAGGCGCTGCTGGACGCCGTGCGCGCTGCCGCGCTGTCGGCCCTGGCGGTCGCGATGGAGGCCGAGCTGGCCAGGCTGCGGCGCGGCGCCGACGCCGCCGCGTTCGCGCGTGGCGGCCTGCGCGCGGTCGGCACCGGCTACCTGAAGTTCGCGCAGGCGCAGACCGGGCTGTTCCGCACCGCGTTCAGCGTGGCCGAGCCGGTGCACGAGTCCGCCACCGGTGGCCAGATGCCGGCCGATCCGGCCATGGCCGGGCACAGCGGGCGGAATCCCTTCCAGTTGCTGGAGGATGCGCTCGACGGGCTGGTCGAGGCCGGCGTCCTGCCGGCGGCGCGCCGGCCCGGGGCCGAGTACCTGGCGTGGTCGGCGGTGCACGGGATGGCGATGTTGCTGATCGACGGACCGCTGCGGCGGCTCGGCAAGGGCCAGACAGCGGTGCTGGGCCAGCGGCTGCTGGACATGGTGGAGCAGGGCCTGTAATCCAGCCGGCCGCAGAGGGGAGCCTGGCAAAAAAAGTGCTGCGATGCGCGATGCATCGCAGCACGTCAATGAGGCGCATCTGCCGGTGCAGGCAGATGGGGGTGTGGGCCTCAGATCGGGACACCCCGTCGGGGGGACAGGGTGCGGTAGAACTTTATTTGCAACCGCCTGCGAGTTGTTTGGGAGTAGTCCGCAAGGCTATTTGGAAGTATCTGAATGATCGGCAAACCAGCGTCAAGGGCCGCGACAGCAGGGCCGGGATGATGCGCTCACTGCTGCTGGTACCCGCCGCGGCATTGCTGCTGGGCGCCTGCGCCGGCGAGCCGGCCTTCCCGGGCGATGCCGAACGGGGCTGTCCGCGCTATCCGGCCTATGCCTCGCCCTACGCCTGCGACGGCTGGCCCTACGACGACAGCTACGTGCCCTATGCCCATCCCTATCCCTTTGGAGGGCCGATCCGGCCCTCTTATTACGACGGGCCGGGGTGGCCGGGCTTCGGTGCCTTCTCTGTCGGGGTCGACAGCCCCTTCTACGGCTATCGGTACGGCTATCCGCATGGATTCCGCTACGGTCTTTACTACGGTCGCTACTACCACGGCTACCGCGGAGGCTACGCCGACCGGCGGGGCTGGCGCGGCAGCCGCGCGGGCGCTCCGGCGGCGGGCGGCCGCTCCGGTGGACGCGGCCGCTAGCCGGCCCGCCAGGTTCTGGAGTATTCCCGCAGGGTAGATTGCGCCAATGCCTAGTCCTGAAGGGCACCGGCTTCCTACACACTCCTCCTTTTCAGTCAGGCGGCGAAGCGTTCGCCGACCTTTTTCCTTAGCATGGAGTTCATCTGCTTATGAGTGTCTTTCAAGGGACCGGTGTCCTGCTCGCCTTGATTGCCGTCTTCGGCGTCATCAACCATCGCTTCATCAAGCTGCCCGACACGCTGGGCATCACCGCCGTCGGTATCGTCGCCTGCCTGGCGGTGTCGGCATTCGGCTTCAGCCACCCGCAACTGGTGGCACAGGCGCGCGCCCTGGTGGCGCGCATCGATTTCCCCGAAGTGGTATTCCACGGCCTGCTGGGCCTGCTGCTGTTCGCGGGCGCGCTGCACGTCGACCTGTCACGGATGCGCCAGCAGCGGCGCGCCGTGCTGTTGCTGGCCACGATCGGTGTGCTGATCTCCACCCTGGCGGCGGGCGCCGGATTCTATTTTGCCGCGCAGTGGCTCGGCCATCCGATCAGCCTGCCCTGGTGCCTGGTGTTCGGCGCACTGATCTCGCCGACGGATCCCATCGCCGTGCTCAGCGTACTCAAGAAGGCGGGCGCGCCGGAAAGCCTGGAGGCCAAGATCGCCGGCGAGTCCCTGTTCAACGACGGTACCGCCGTGGTCGCCTTCCTGACGCTGCTGGGCCTGGCCACAGGCGCAAAGGAGCTTTCCGCGCCGGACGTGGCCACGGTCCTGGTGCGCGAGGTGGCGGGTGCGCTGGCGCTGGGCGCGGCGGTCGGCTACTGCGCGTCGCTGCTGTTGCGCAGCGTGGACAGCTATCCCGTGGAAATCCTCATCACGCTGGCATTGGCCATCGGCGGCTACGCCCTGGCCGAAGCCGTGCACGTGTCGGCACCGCTGGCGGTGGTCATCATGGGCCTGGTGATCGGCAACCACGGTGCGGCGACGTCGATGTCGGAGAAGACCCGCGAACACCTGTTCTCATTCTGGGGGCTGCTGGACGAGCTGCTGAACCTCGTCCTGTTCGGCCTGATCGGCCTGGAAATCATCGCGCTCTCGCTGCAACAGCACATCGTCTGGCTCGGCCTGGTAGCGATTCCCGTCGTGCTGGCAGCCCGCGCCGTCAGCGTGGCCGTGCCGCTGCTGGCATTGCAGCGCTTCCGCCGCCTCAACCCGCATTCCGCCACCATCATGACCTGGGGAGGGCTGCGCGGCGGCATTTCGATCGCGCTGGCGCTTTCGCTGCCGGATTTCGACGGCCGCGAGATAGTGATCGGCGTGACCTACGTGGTGGTGGTGTTCAGCCTGCTGGTCCAGGCCACCACCTTGGGCCGCCTGGTCAGGCGCCTGGGCGCAGGGCCGGGGGCGCGCGCCGATACCGCACAGCCAGCACAGCCGGCCTAGTCGCCTGCATCAAGGGATGCGGGACCCGGGCCAGCGGCGCGACGGCTACCAGCAAGGTCACAGGTCACCGGCATCGCGCCACCTGTCCCGCATGCGAGGACGTTTCCGGCTTCACCCGGCGGCGTGCTCGCCCCGCTCAGGTGAGCTGTCGCAGCTGGCCGATGACGTTCATCAACTGCCCGTGTGCCACGATCACGCCGGATTCGTCCTGCAGCGCTTCCTGGTAGCGCTTGCAGAAGGCCGGGTCTCCGCGCTGGCTGAACAGCTTTTCGCTGGCCGCGGCGACCGCGCGGCAGGTTTCGTCGTGATGTTCCTTGCTGTCGAGTTCTTCGTCGATCTCGATGATCAGGCGCGAGAGGGGGTCGAGCCAGCGAAAGTAGGCATCCTCGGTCACGATCTGCACGAACTGCCCCGCTGGAATCGGGCCGTACAGGCGTTCATATTGACCTCGGTCATACCCGATCACTTCCTTGTGCACCTGGAGCAGCGCCGCGCGCAGGGCTCTCAGGCCTGAACGGCGATTCTCCTGGATGGCGAGGAACTGTTCGCTGGGCATGCTCTCCTCCTTTTCTGAGTGTTGCTAAGCGGATCCCGATGTCGTGCCGGACACTTCCAGCCAGTGCTCGGACGCGCTTGCCAGTATAGGCAGAGGCTATCGGTCCAGCCAGCGGCCAGCCCTAGCGAGTTTCCCGCATGCGGTTTGTCCCGATTGGCGCTGCGGGGCGGCTGGCGCTTGAGGAGGCGAGGGCCAGCGAAGGGCGGCCGCCGGATCACGCGCGGCTTGCGTGCCGGCCGCGCTACCCGGGGGCGGGCGGCGGGCGCCGGACGGCCCCGCCTGCACTTGGCTCAGGCTGCCTGCGCAGCCGCTTGCAGCAGGTGCTTCTGGATCTTGCCGCTGGTGGTCTTGGGCAATGCCGCGACGAAGTGGTAGCGGCGCGGGCGCTTGTAGGCGGCCAGCCGGTCGCCGTGGACGAGGAAGCGGTCGAGCGTGGCGGCGTCGACCGCGGCGCCGTCGCGCGGCACCACGTAGGCGCTGACGACCTGGCCCCAGACCGCATCGGCCTCGCCCCGCACGGCGACCTCGAGCACGTCGCCGTGCTCGATCAGCGCATCTTCCACTTCGCGCGGATAGACGTTCTCGGCGCCGGAATTGATCATGTGGTCGATGCGGTCGCGGATCCACAGGTAGCCGTCGCCATCGAGCACGCCGACGTCGCCGGTGTGGTACCAGCCATGGGCCAGCGCGCGCGCGTTGGCTTCGGGCCGGTTCAGGTAGCCGCGCATCATGCAGGGGCCGCGCACCAGGATCTCGCCCGCCTCGCCCGGGGCGCAGGCGTCGGCGGGATCGGTCGGGGCGCCATCGTCGCGCAGCCGCGCCACCACCAGGTCGTGGTTCAGCGCGGGGGTGCCCGCCGAGCCGGGGTGGCTCAACTGCTCGTGCGGATAGAGCACCGACATGCAGGGGCCCATCTCGGTGGTGCCGTAGACCTGGATCAACTGTGCGCCGACGAGCCGGTCCCATTCGCGCACCAGGTGCGGGGCCATCGACGCGCCGCCGTACTCGACCAGGCGCAGCGAGGCGAGGTCGCGTGCCGGCAGGTCGGGATGGTTGAGCAGCATGCCCACCATGGTGGGCGCCGCGAAGAAATGCGTGACGCGCTCGCTCTCGATCAGGTGCAGGGCCTCGGCGGCGTCGAAGCGCCGCTGCAGGACTTGGGTGGCGCCGACCTGCAGCCGCGGCAGGAAGCTGGTGTGCAGTTCGGCGGTATGGTTCAGCGGTGCCACGGACAGGCCGACGTCCTCGCGCGACAGGCGCATGGCCTGGTGCATCAGCGCGTTGTGCGCCAGCTTGCTGCGGTGGGTATGGAGCACGCCCTTGGGCCGGCCGGTGGTGCCGCTGGTGTACATGAGGATGCAGTCATCGTCCTCGTCCACCGCGATGCCAGGTGCCGTGGCGGGGCGGCCCGCGGCGAGGGCTGACAGGCGCGACGTGGCGAAAGCCGGCGCCGCATCCTCGTCCGCATAGATCCAGTGCGTGGTCGCGGGCGCCAGCGTGGCGGCCTTTTCCGCCACGTTGGCGCCCTCCGCTTCGAACAGCAGGGCCTTGGCGCCGCCATCCGCCAGGATGAAGGCGAGTTCCTGCGCGGCGAGCCGGTAGTTGACCGGATTGAAGACCGCGCCGATGCGCGCCGCTGCCAGCAGGCTGAAGACGAAGGCGGGGGTGTTGTAGAGGAAGGCAGCGACGACGTCGCCCTTGCCGATGCCCAGCGACAGCAGGCCGTGTGCGTGCCGGTTGACCTCCGCATCGAGTTCGGCGAAGGTCCAGGCACGGCGCTGCGCGCCATGCCCGTAGACGAGAGCGGTCTTGCCCGGCAGGTAGCGCGCGGGCCAGGCGAGGGTGTCGCCCAGGGTCTGGCTGTGCTTCAAGTCTTGTCTCCGGCTCGCCGGCAGCGATGTCTGCCGGGCAAAGCCGAAAACTATAAGGCGCGCCGCGCCGCAGGGGAAAGAACCTTTGGAAGTTTGCTTATGCCGGAAACGGCATATTTGCCGGCGACCGGGATCTCCCAGGCATCCGGGCCATCCGGGCCGCCCGCGCGCCTAGCGCGCGCTGTCGCACTGCGGGCAGACGCGCAGCAGCAGCGGGCCTTCCAGGCCGAGTTCGCCATCCTGGGGCAGGGGGCGTGCCTCGCCTCCGGCACCGGCCAGCATGCAGCGGCAACCGGCCGGACGCGGTTCCAGGCGGCGCGGCGTGCCTGCCGGCACGACCGCATAGTGGACGCCGAGCTGTACCCGGCGTTCCCACTGGCCGCTCGGGTCGAGCATCAGCAGCCACTGGCGGATCTGCGTCGACCAGTGCGCCACCGTTTCCGCCTTCACTTCGAGTTGCCGGGCCGCTTCCGCCAGCGACATGCTGCGCGCCAGCAGCGGGAAGATCTGCGCGAAGCGATCGACATGCCGCAGCCGGGCCAGCGGCGTGGCGCTCAGCCGGGTGAAGCGCCGCCGGCAATGGCGGCAGCGGAACTGGGGCAGTTCGTCGCCGCTCGGCGGGCAGGCATGGGCATCGTCCGCGCCGCAGTGCGGGCAGGCCGGCGCGATCGCCGCCTCGCTGCGCAGCACCTGCCAGGCGGCCTCGAGATAGGCGGCCAGCTCCGCATCGCCGCGGTTGCGGTTGCCGCTGCTCACGTGCATCAGGCTCGTCGGGCGCGGCTGCGCGCCGGCGGTGGACGCGAGGCCGGTGCCGGTGCGGAGGGCGGAGTGCTGGCGCATGGATGGAATCATGGTTGGCTTGTCTTGGCGCCGCTGTCTCCGGCGGCGATGGAAGAGGTGTCGCCGTGCCACCAGCCGCCACCCAGGGCGAGGTAGAGCGCGGCGGTATCGGCGAAGCGGCTGGCGCGCGCTTGCACGGTGGCCTGCACGGTGGTCTGGTAGGCCTGCTCGGCGTTGAGCAGCGCGAGCACGTTGATCTGTCCGAGTTCCAGTTGCCTGCTGGTGATGTCGAGCGTGCGGTTCGCCGCTTGTTCGGACTTCAGGGCCGCCTGCAGCACCAGCGCGTCGGCGTCCAGCGCATGCAGGGTGTCGGCCACGTTCTGGAAGGCAACCACCACGGTCTCGCGGTACTGCGCTTCGGCCTGGGCCATGGCGGCATCGGCAGCGCGCTTGCGCGCCAGCAGCGTGCCGCCGGCGAACAGTGTCTGGGTCGCGCTGCCGGCCAGGCTCCAGAACACGTTGCCGTCGTTGAACATCTGGCTGAACACGGTCGAGCTGCCGCCCAGGCTGCCGGTCAGCGTCAGCTGGGGCAGCATGTTCGCGATCGCCACGCCGACCTGCGCGGTCGCCGCATGCAGGTTGGCTTCGGCGGCACGCACGTCGGGGCGCTGGTGCACCAGTTGCGACGGCAGCGAGACAGGGAGTTCGCGCGGCAACTGGAAGTCGGCGAAGGTGAAGGTGTCCTCCGGGCCTTCGGCGGGCAGCTTGCCGGTCAGGGCGGCAAGCTGGTCGCGCTGCAGCGCGAGCTGCTTGCGCAGCGTGGGCAGCGCCTGCTCGGCCTGCGCCAGCTGGGTCTGCGCCGCCGCGACGTCGAGGCCGCTGGCCGCGCCCAGACCTTGCTGGCGCGGGAGATTGTCGAACAGGCGGGTATTGATCTCGACGATGCGCTCCTGTGCGTGGATCTGGGCGCGCAGGCCCGCTTCCTGGATCGCGGCCACGACCAGGCTCGAGGCCAGCGTCAGGTAGGTCGCCTCCACCTGGCAGCGCTGCGCTTCCTCGCTGGCGCGCAGCGATTCGACCTGGCGGCGGTTCAGGCCGAACACGTCGGGGGCATAGCTGATCGCCAACTGCGCGGTGTGGAGGGTGAAGTATTCGTCGCCGGAAGTCAGCGTCGGCGAGATCGTGCCGACCGCGTTGCGCTGGCGGCTGGGCGAGTACGAGGCTTGCAGGGTTGGGAAGAAGGCCCCTTGCTGTGCCTTCACGTTCTCGTGCGCCTGCCTCAGTGCCGCTTGCGCCGCGGCCACCGTCGGGCTGGCCTGGAAGGCATCTTCGATCAGGCGGTCCAGCTTGGGCGACTGGAACAGCTGCCACCACTGGCGCGGAATGTCCATGCCGGCGACAAAGCGCTGGGCTTCGCCGCCCACGGTTGCTGCCGCGGCAGTCTGCGCCGGCAGCGGGGCCGGCGTGTAGCCGGCCGTGGCCGGTGCAACAGGCGTCTTGAAATCCGGGCCGAAGGCGCAGGCCGAGAGCAGCGCACAGCCCGCGGCGGCGGCGGCCAGGGTGCTGCGTTGCCACCGGAATGGCCCGGTCTGCGGCGTGCGGTTGGGGAGAGACATCGATACGGCCTGCAGGCGTCCGGCTGGAATGTGCAGCGATTCTAGGAGCGATCCCCCAGGCCGAATACTGTGATTCGTCACAGTCCTGTGATTCCTCACAGTAGACTGCCCCCCATTGGTGCAAGCATGATGCGGGCAAATTTGCGCTATCTGTGGGGGTCCGCCGTGCCAATCGATGTCAAATCCGCCGCCATCGGGGCGACGGCCGCCGCTGTCGTGGTGGGAGGACTGGTGTTAGGCCTGTCCGGGCACACGCAGCCGACAGCCCTCTACGGCCCGCCTGCGGGCGGGCCCGCTTCGGCGCCGGCCGCGACCGTGCGCGGTGCGCAGGAAGTCACGCTCAACCAGGGGCAGATGCAGCACGTCAAGGTGGCCCCGGTGGAGGAGCGCGATTTCGCCAACCGGCGCGAGGCCATCGGCAACGTCGACTTCAACGAGGAGCGGTCGGTCCAGGTGTTCCCCACCAACCAGGGCAGGATCCGGCGCGCGTTTGCCAGGATCGGCGAAGACGTGCGCAAGGGCCAGCCCCTGTTCGAGATCGACAGTCCCGACCTGGTGCAGGCGGAATCCACGCTGATCTCCACGGCCGGCACGCGCGAGCTCACCACGCGCGCGCTGCAGCGCGCGCGCGGGCTGCTGGAGATCCAGGGTAACGCGCAGAAGGACGTGGACCAGGCCGTTGCCGATCAGCAGACGGCGGACGCCGCCTACAAGGCCGCGCGCAATGCGGTCGCCATCTTCGGCAAGAGCGAGGCCGAGATGGACCGCATGATCAAGGAGCGCCGCACCGATCCCGTCCTGACCGTGACCAGCCCCATCGATGGGCGCGTCACCGCGCGCAACGCCCAGCCCGGACTGCTGGTGCAGCCGGGCAGCAGCACCGCGCCTTATACCGTGTCCGACCTGTCGACCATGTGGATGCAGGCCTTCGTGCCCGAGACCGACAGCCCGCTGCTGCGCGTCGGCCAGCCGGTCAAGGTCAAGGTGATGGCCTTCCCCGGGCGCGTGTTCGACGGCAAGGTCACTTCGATCGGTGCCACCGTCGATGCCGGCACGCACCGCGTGCTGGTGCGCTCCGAGATCCAGGATCCGCACCACGAACTGCGCCCCGGCATGTTCACCTCGTTCGAGATCCGCACCGGCGAGCCGATCCGATCGCCCGCGCTGACGGTGGACGGCGTGGTGCGGGAAGGGGACGGCACCATGACCGCCTGGGTCACCGCGGACCGCAAGCGCTTCACGCGCCGCGTGGTGAAGATCGGCCTGATGCAGGACGACGTGATCCAGATCGTCGACGGCCTGCGGCCGGGCGAGCTGGCCGCCACCGAGGGCGCGCTCTTCATCAGCAACGCCGCCGCCATGTCCGGCACCTGAGCCGGCGATGCGCACCGAATCCATCCATACCCGATGAGCATCGAGCTGAACAAGAGGTAAATCCGTGCTGAGTGCCCTTCTCAAGCTGTCGCTGACTCGCCGGCCGCTGATCCTGCTGTTCCTGCTGGTGTTCGCCGGCGCCGGCCTGTTCGCCTTTTCCAAGCTGAACATCGAGGCCTATCCCAATCCCGCGCCGGTGATCCTGGAGATCACGGCGCAGGCGCCGGGCCTGTCGGCCGAGGAGATGGAGCGCTACTACACGGTGCCGATGGAAGTCGGGCTGGCGGCCACGCCCGGCGTCGAGAGCATCCGCTCGACATCCTTCTACGGCCTGTCCTTCGTGCGCGTGACGTTCAAGTACGGCATCGACTACTACTTCGCCTACACGCAGGCGGCGCTGGCGCTGCAGCAGAACGTCAGCCTGCCCAACAACGTGCAGCCGCAGATCCAGTCCTCCAGCCTGGTCGGCGAGATCTACCGCTACCAGCTCAAGGGGCCGCCGCACTTCGGCCTGACCAACCTGCGCACGCTGCAGGACTGGGTGCTGCAGCGCCGCCTGAAGACCGTGCCGGGCGTGATGCAGGTGGTGAGCTGGGGCGGCACCACCAAGGAATACGACGTCGATGCCGACCTGCACAAGCTGGAGGCCTACAACGTCACGCTGCCGCAGATCGTCACCGCGCTGGGCAATGCCAACGCCAATGTCGGCGGGCGCACCATCAACTTCGGCCAGCAGTCGGTCAATATCCGCGGCGTCGGCCTGATCCAGGATGTGTCCGACATCGAGAACATCGTGCTGACGCAGAGCAACGGCGTGCCGGTGCTGATCAAGGACGTGGCCAGGGTCAAGGTCGGTTTCACGCCGCGCCTGGGCCGCTCGGGGCGCGACAACGAGGATGATGTGGTGACGGCCGTGGTGGTGATGAACCGCACCCTGCAGACCAACGAGGTGGTGGCCCGCGTCAAGGCCGAGATCGACAAGATCAACAGCGACGGCACGCTGCCGGCGGGCGTCAGGATCGATCCCTACTACGACCGATCCTCCCTGGTGGCGGTGACCACGCACACCGTGCTGCACAGCCTGCTGTTCGGCTGCCTGCTGGTGTTCTTCATCCAGTGGGTCTTCCTCGGCGACCTGCGCAGCGCCATCATCGTCAGCGTCAATATCCCCTTCGCGCTGTTCTTCAGCATCATGATCCTGGTGCTGGTGGGGGAGTCGGCCAACCTGCTCTCGGTGGGGGCGGTCGACTTCGGCATCATCGTCGACTCCTCGGTGATCCTGGTCGAGAACGTGTTCCGCAACCTGCAGATGCCGGCCGCCGAGCAGGCGCGGCTGCTGGCCAGCCGCGAGGCTCGCGTGCTCGGCATGCGCGTGCCGGAGCGCATGCGCATGATCTTCGTCAGCGCGCTGCAGGTCGACAAGGCCGTGTTCTTCTCTGCCGCCATCACGGTGGCCGCCTTCGTGCCGCTGTTCACCATGCAGGGCGTGGAAGGACAGATCTTCGGCCCGATGGCGCGCACCTACGGCTACGCATTGCTGGGCGCGCTGATCGCCACCTTCACCGTGACGCCGGTGCTGTGCAGCTACCTGCTGCCCAAGGACATCGAGGAGAAGGAAACCTGGCTGGTGCGTGCGCTCCACCGCGTCTACGCGCCGACGCTGAAGTGGTCGCTGTCGAACAAGCGCTTCGCCGTGGTCGTCGGCGCCTGCGTGCTGGTGCTGACCGGCGTGCTGATGTCGCGCCTGGGGACCGAGTTCCTGCCGGCGCTGGAGGAAGGCAACCTGTGGATCCGCGCGACCATGCCGCCGACGGCCTCGCTGGAGGCAGGGGTCCAGCCGGTGGCGCGCATGCGCCAGATCCTGCTGCGCCACCCGGAGGTGGCCACGGTGGTGTCCCAGCATGGCCGCCCCGATGACGGCAGCGATGCCGCGGGCTTCTTCAATGCGGAGTTCTTCGTGCCGCTGAAGCCGTTCGACCAGTGGCCCGCCGGCATGACCAAGGAAAAACTGGTGGCGCAGGTGCAGAAGGAGTTCAACGATGAGTTCGCCGGCATCGCGCTGAACTTCTCGCAGTACATCCAGGACAACGTCGAGGAAGGGCTGTCCGGCGTCAAGGGCGCCAACTCGGTCAAGATCGTCGGGCGGGATCTCGACACGCTGGAGCGCCTGGCCGACCAGGTCGAGCGCGAGATGTCGCAGGTCAAGGGCGTGACCGACCTCGGTGTGTTCCGCGTGATGGGCCAGCCCAACCTGAACATCCGCATCCGCCGCGACGCGGCGGCGCGCTACGGCTTGAACACCGGGGACGTCAACACCGTGATCCAGGCGGCGCTGGGCGGCACGCAGGCGACCACCGTGCTGGAAGGCGACCGGCAGTTCGCGCTGACGGTGCGCCTGGCGCCGGAGTATCGCAACAACATCGATGCCATCCGCAACCTCAAGGTGGCCTACCAGACCTCGGGCGGCGGCAATGCCTATATCCCGCTGAGCGAACTGGCCGACATCACGCTGGACACCGGCGCTTCGTACATCTTCCACGAGCGCAACCAGCGCTTCATCCCGGTCAAGTTCAGCGTGCGCGGGCGCGACCTGGGCGGTACCGTGGCCGAGGCGCAGGCGCGCATCGCGAGCAACGTCAAGCTGCCGGAAGGCTATCGCATCGACTGGGCCGGCGAGTTCGAGGAACTGGAGCAGGCCAAGCAGCGCCTGGAGGTGATCGTGCCGATCAGCATCCTGATGATCCTGGTGCTGCTGTACGGCCTGTTCAACTCGCTGCGCGACAGCCTGATGGCGCTGGCCGGCATCCCTTTCGCCATCGCCGGGGGCGTGGCCGCGCTGTTCCTGACCGGGCTGGACTTCAGCATCTCGGCGGCGATCGGCTTCGTCTCGCTGTTCGGCGTCTCGGTGATGGACGGCATCCTGATGATCACCTACTACAACGACCTGCGCGGCCAGGGCATGCCGTCGGGCGGAGCGATGTTCCATGCCGCGCAGCACCGCATGCGGCCGATGCTGATGACGGCCCTGTCGGCCTGTATCGGCCTGTTCCCGGCGGCCATTTCCACCGGCATCGGCAGCCAGGTGCAGCGGCCGCTGGCGACGGTGGTGGTGGGCGGCATGCTGGTCGGGCCGATCATGCTGCTGGTGATCGTGCCGGCGCTGCGCATGGTCTTCCTCGGCAAGGATGCGCAGCCCGACGGCGAGGGCGGCGCGGCTGCGGAATCGGGGGTGTAACGGCGGGTGCGCAGCGCCTGGCGGCGGCGCGCGGCCGCCGTCGCCTGCCGCCGCCAGAGCCCGATCCTCAGGGTTTGATGATGCCGGCCGAGGCGGCCTTGACCACCGCCTCGATGCGGGTGGCGACGCCGAGCTTCTCGCGCGCGTTGTCGATGTGGAAGTCCACCGTGCGCTTGGACAGGCCGAGGATGGTGGCGATCTCGCCCGAGGTCTTGCCGCGCGCGGACCACACCAGGGCCTCGATCTCGCGCTCGCTCAAGTGGACCGCGGGCAGCGCGGGGCGCTGGCGCGCGACGCGC
>JABLTH010033730.1_pt1 | contig 26341 bp, 29 predicted proteins | sample 7875711 | NCBI WGS metagenome assembly JABLTH01 (sample SAMN14941262, study PRJNA633318) | bioreactor metagenome | isolation source: bioreactor | place: China | collected 2019-03-05 | reverse complement strand
GGGTTACGCTCGCTTCGCTCGCTAAACCCGCCCCTACGGATCCCGCCAAAACGGATCCCGCCCCTACGGATCCCGCCCCTACGGATCCCGCCCCTACGGATCCCGCCCCTGCAGATCCCGCCCCTGCAGATCCCGCCCCTGCAGATCCCGCCTCTACGGAACCAGCGTCTAGAGGCACCGCCCCAGCAGGAGCCGTCTCCGGCACGGGCGCGGGATCCGGCTCCGCGGGAGCGACCGCAGCGGGTTCCCGCTCCGCGGGTGCGAGTACGGGAGCGGGCGTCGGCGCGGGTGGCGCAACGGACGCGGGAGCCGGTGCGGACGCGGGAGCCGGCACGGGCACGGGAGCCGGTGCGGACTCCGGCTTCGCGCCCTGGAACGGCAGGCCCGGCGGGGGCGCGCCGGAGCCGCCGTCGAACTGGCGGTCGACGGACTCGCGCGCCTCGGCGAGGCTCAGGCCTTCTTCCTCGAGCAGCCGGCGGATTTCGCGCGTGATCTCGAACTCGACCGGGCCGTAGTTCCGCTTCGGCCCGATGCGGCGGCCGAGCAGCGGGAACTCACCTTCCCAGAACTTCAGGACGTACGGCTGGATGTCGAGCTCGGCGCAGACTTCGGCGGGACGGCGAAGCTTCTCGGCATCGTTGCGACGCACGCTCACGGATAAAGACCCCCAGCGAAATGAACGAACCGGGCGATTGTACCTTGCGGCACGCGTTTCGTGACGGTTTCTTGGCGCGGCGCCCCGGCGATCACTCGCCGTCAGCGCCCCCCGCGATCACTCCGCGGCGGGCGTCTCCGGCGGCGCCGTCGCGCGTCGCGCCGGCACGGCCGAGCGCGCGAGGAGCACGTCGCGCAGGCGCTCGGCGAGCGCAAGCTTGACCTTCGCCCCGTCGGGCAGACCCAGCGCGGCCTCGAGCGCCTCCCGCGCCTCGCGGGCCGAAGAGATGCGCAGGATCGCGCGCACTTCGGGCAGCGTCAGCGGGTTGCACGAAAACGCCGTCAGGCCGAGGCCGAGCAGGGTCAACGCGCCGAGCGGGTCGGAGGCCATCTCGCCGCACAGCGTGACGGGGATCCCGGCCTCGCGGCCCGCGCGGATCGTCTGCTCGAGCAGGCGCAGCACGGCCGGGTGCCACGGGTCGTAGAGGTACGACACCCGCCGGTTGCCGCGGTCGACGGCGAGGGTGTACTGGATCAGGTCGTTGGTGCCGATCGAGAAGAAGTCCGCCTCGCGCGCGAGGTGATCGGCGACCAGCGCCGCGGACGGGACCTCGATCATCGCGCCCAGCGGCACCTTGTCCGGCACCGCGAGCCCCTCCGCGCGCATCTCGTCCTGGACCTGCGCGACGAAGCGCACGACCTGCCGCCACTCCTCGAGCCCCGACACCATCGGCACCAGGATCGAGAGGTTGCCCAGTTCCGCGGCGACGCGCAGGAGCCCGCGCAGCTGCACGCGGAAGATGTCGGGCCGCGCGAGGCAGAAGCGCACGGCGCGCATGCCGAGCACGGGGTTCGCCTCGCCCGCCTCGAGCACCTTGTGGAAGTACTTCTCGCCGCCGAGGTCGAGCGTGCGGATGACCACCGGGTCGGGCGCGGCCGCCTCGGCGATCTTGCGGTAGGCCTGGTAGTGGTCCTCTTCGCTCGGCAGGTTCGGCGCGACCGAGAGGAACAGGAACTCGGAGCGGTAGAGGCCGATGCCGTGCGCGCCGACGCGCTTGACGGTCGACATCTCTTCCGGGAACTCGATGTTCGCGAGCACGCGGAGCGAGACGCCGTCGGCCGTCGACACCGGTCCCGCGGCGACCTCCTCGGTCTTCTCGAACTGCAGCCAGGCCTGCTGCTCGCGGCGGTAGGCCTCCACGACGCCGGGCGTGGGACGCAGGATCACGTTGCCGTGGATGCCGTCGACCACCGTCGAGTCCGCGTCGGCGATCAGGCCGGTGGCGTTCTCGACGCCGAGCACGGCGGGGATCTCGAGCGCGTTGGCGAGGATCGCGGTGTGCGAGGTCGGTCCGCCGGTTTCGGTGACGAACCCGACGATGCGCGGCTGGTGGAGCCAGATCGCGTCGGACGGCGTGAGCGCGTGGGCGACGACGATCGTGTCCTCGCTCAGCTCGAGGTCCTCGACGTGCCGGTTCTCCTGTCCGCCCAGGACGCGGAGCAGCCGGTCGTACACGTCCTTGATGTCCATGCCGCGCTCGCGCAGCACGGGATCCTCGACCTGCTGCATCGAAGCGATCAGCTTGCCGATCGACGACGCCAGGGCCCACTCGGCGTTCATGAGCTGGTCCTGGACGCGGTGCATCACGTCGCGGCCGAGCTTGCGGTCGTCGAGGATCATGAGGTGCGCGTCGAAGATCGCGGCGTACTTGCCGCCGACCGACTTCGCGGTCTGCTCGCGCAGTGCGCGGATCTCCTCGCGGCACTGCCGGCGCGCGAGCCAGAAGCGGCGCAGCTCCTCGCGGACCTTCTCGGGGGCGATCTGGTAGTGCGGGACGGCCTGGTCCCAGCGCCCGATGACGAGCGCGCGCCCGATCGCGATGCCGGGCGAAACGGCCGTGCCCTTGAGGGCCGCCACGCTAGTTCCCCACCCTCATCGTCCCGCTAGCGCTCCTCGCCGAAGCGGCCGTTGACGAGCGTCTCGAGGGCGTCGAGCGCCGCCCGCTCGTCGGGACCCTGCGCCACGAGCGTGAGCTCGGTGCCGCGCGGCGCGGCCAGCGTCAGGAGGCCGAGGATCGACTTGCCGTCCACGACCTCGTCGCCGCGCACGATCTCGATGTTGGCGCGGAAGCGCGACGCCGTGTCGACGAACTTCGCCGCGGCGCGCGCGTGCAGCCCCAGCTGGTTGCAGATCGTGATCTTCACCTCGGCCACGGCTCAGCCCTCCTGGCGCCCGGCCAGGATCTCGCCCGCGACCGTGATCGAGCTGCGCCCCCGCGCGGCGAGCATGCGTGCGGCCTCGCCGACGTCGCTCTGCTCGCGCATGTTGGTGAACTTGATCACCATCGGCAGGTTCACGCCGGTGATGACCTCGACCTTCCCCGGCTCGAGGAACGTCAGCGCCACGTTGGTCGGCGTGCCCCCGAACATGTCGGTCGCGATGACCACGCCGTCGCCCTGGTCGAGGGACAGGAGCGCTTCCTGGATCCGCTGCCGGCTCTCGCCGACGTCGCTGTCCCAGTCGATCGACAGCCCGGCGATCGGGCCGGGCTGCGAGACGATGCGCCGCGCCGCCTCCACCAGCTCCGCTGCGAGACCCCCGTGGGTCACCACGAGAAGGCCGATCATCGATTCATCCTTTCAGTCGCTCGGCCTCGCGGTCGACGTCCCGGTGCGCCACGGTGACCGGGAAGCCCGACTGGGCGAGGAAACGGCCGAGGCGTTCGGCGATCGCGACCGAGCGATGACGCCCGCCCGTGCAGCCGATCCCCAGCGTGAGATAGCTCTTGCCCTCGGCGACGAAGCGCGGCATCACGAACCCGAGCAGTTCCTCGACGAGCTTGAGGTAGTGGCCGTATTCGGGCCGGCTCTCGAGGAACCGGGCGACCTCGACGCTGCGTCCGTCGAGGTGCCTGAGGCCGGGGACGAAGAACGGGTTGGTCAGGAAACGCACGTCGAGCAGCATGTCGGCGTCCTTGGGGGCGCCGTACTTGAACCCGAACGACACGACGTGGCACGCGAGCGACAGCAGCAGCGAGCCGCCCGAGAGCGACTCCTGCACGACGCGGCGCAGCTCGTGCGGCGTCATGTCGTCGCTGGTCACCACGCGGTCGGCGACCTGGCGCAGCGGCGAGAGCAGCTGCCGCTCCTTCGCGATCGCCTCGCCGATGCTGATCTTCTCCTCCTGCGAGAGCGGGTGCGGCCGGCGGCTCTCCGAGAAGCGGCGCACGAGCGTCTCGTCGCGCGCCTCGAAGAACATCACCGTGATCTGCACGTCGGGCCGCTCGCGCAGCCGCGCGAGGACTTCCGGGAAGCCCTCGAGGTGCTTGCGCTCGCGCACGTCGGTCACGAACGCGCCGTGCGGCTCGTCGCCCTCGCCGCGCGAGAGCAGGTCGATGAACGACTCCGACAGCGGCACGGGCAGGTTGTCGACCGCGAAGTAGCCCATGTCCTCGAGGCAGCGCAGCGCGAGGGTCTTGCCGGATCCCGACAGACCGGTGATCACGACGACCTTGGTCACAGGCCCTCCGCCCCCCGCGCGAGCCGGCGGGCGAGTTCGCGCTGGAGCTCGCGCGAAGCGTCCTTGCCCTTCGAGGCGAGCAGCTGGCGGCGGGCCGCGATCTCGACGAGGACGGCGAGGTTGCGGCCGGGCGCGACGGGAATCTCGACCAGGGGGAGCGAGTGCCCGAGGATCTCCCAGCGGCGCGTCTCGGTGCCGAGGCGGTCGCAGGACATGCCGGGCTCGAAGCGGAACAGGCGCACGACCTGCTCGACGGCCTTGTCGTCGCGGACCGCGCCCACGCCGAACATCTCGCGCACGTTGATGATGCCGATCCCGCGCACCTCCATGAGGTGCCGCGTCAGCTCGGGCGCCGTGCCGTAGAGGTGGTCCTCGACGAGCCGGATCTCGACGGCGTCGTCGGCGACGAGCCGGTGGCCGCGCGTGACGAGTTCGAGCGCCGACTCGCTCTTGCCGAGGCCGGAGTCGCCGACGATCAGGACGCCCAGCCCGTACATGTCGACCAGCGTCCCGTGGACCTGCACGCGCGGCGCGAGCCGGACCGCGAGGTAGTGCGTCCCCAGCTCCATCACCTCGGCGGCGGTGCGCGCGGTGATGAGCACGGGGATGCCGGCGCGCGAAGCGCTCTCAAGCAGGCACGGCGGGACCTCGAGTCCGGAGACCACGAGGAAGCCCGGCACGCCCGGATCGCACAGGCGCGAGGCCAGGTCCGCCGCGCGCTCGCACGCCTCCGCGAGGTAGCGGACCTCGCTGCGCCCGATGACCTGCAGGCGTTCCGGGTGGAAGTACTCGAACAGCCCCGTCAGCACGAGCCCCGGCTTCTGGATCGCCTGGCTGGTGATCGGGCGGTCGAGGTGCGCTTCGCCCGAGAGCACGGTGATCGGGATGCGCGGCGCGAGCGCGCCGATGAATTCCTGCAGCGTCGGGGCGGAGACCGAGGACGGGTGGCTCACAGGCGGCTCGCCGGCTTCTTGGTCATCGTCACGCCGCTCTCAAGTTATTGAGCACCATAAGGTTGTGGTGATATGCTAGGCGGCGGCGCGGGGGGCTGTCAAGCGGCTGCGCGTCCGGCACCGCTGGCGGCAACCATCTATCCCACGCGTGACCTCCGCGGCGCGAGGGGCGAAGGAGAACTGCACCATGCCCAAGGACAGGATAGTCCACGTCGTCGGGACCGGCACGATCGGCGAGCCGCTCATCGGCATGCTCGCGGAGTACAAGGACGCGTTCGGAATCGACGAGGTCACGTTCCACAAGCGCACCCCGCTGCTCACGGACCGCTCGAAGGTGCGCAACCTGATCCGTCGCGGCGCGCGCTTCGTCACGGACTCGAAGGCCTTCGACACGTTCCGCGAGCTGGGCCTCGAGCCCGAGCTCGAGACGCACGAGGCGCTCGACCGCGCGGCCGTCGTGATCGACTGCACCCCGTCCGGCGTCGGTGCCCAGAACAAGATCGAGTACTACGAGCGCTTCAAGCACAACACGCTCGGGTTCCTCGCGCAGGGCTCGGAGTTCGGCTTCGGCAAGCCCTACGCGCGCGGGATCAACGACGCGGCGCTCAACCGCGAGACCGACCAGTACCTGCAGATCGTCTCCTGCAACACGCACGACATCGCCGCGCTGGTCGAGGCGATCGCGCTGTCCGACGGCGGTGCCGAGAACCTGCTCGAGGGCCGCTTCGTCTGCGTGCGCCGCGCCAACGACATCTCGCAGGACGGCTCCTTCTGCCCCGCCCCCGAGGTCGGCAGCCACAAGGACAAGAAGTTCGGGACGCACCACGCGCGCGATGCGTGGTACCTGTTCCAGACGCTCGGCCTCGACCTCAACATGTACAGCTCCGCGCTCAAGATCAACTCGCAGTACATGCACACGATCTGGTTCTCGCTGATCCTCAAGAACAAGTGCACCACCGAGGACATCCTCGCGCGGATGCAGATGAACGACCGGATCGCGATCACGCACAAGAAGTCGTCGAACTCGGTCTTCTCGTTCGGCCGCGACCACGGCCACTTCGGCCGCATCCTCAACCAGACGGTCGTGGTGAAGCAGACCATCACCGTGCGCGAGATCGACCGCGGCTACGAGGTGCTGGGCTTCTGCTTCACGCCGCAGGACGGCAACCCGATCCTGTCGACGATCGCGGCGACGTGCTGGTACCTCGATCCGAAGACCTACCAGGAGCGGATCCAGGTCCTGCGGCCGTACTTCTACGCCGAGGTCTGATCACGACGGGCGGGGCAATCCCCGCCCCTACCCCTGCGATGTCGAGGGAACACGTGGAAACGAAACGCGGGCCGGATCACGGCCCGCGTTTTCATTGCCCTGCCGTGTCGGCTACTCGAACTTGCGGAACACGACGGTGGCGTTGGTGCCGCCGAACCCGAAACTGTTCGACAGCGCCGCCCGCACCGCGAGCGAGCGCCCCTCGCCGGGGACGAAGCGCTCGCGCGCGAGGCCGATGCCCTGCGCCGGATCCTCGATCGCGGGGTCGACCGTCTCGAGGTTCGCGGTCGGCGGAATGCGGCCCTGGTCGATCGCGAGGATCGTGACGATGGCCTCCAATCCGCCCGCGGCGCCGAGGAGGTGCCCGGTCATCGACTTGGTCGACGACACGAACAGCCGGTCGGCGTGCTCGCCGAAGGCGCGCCGCACCGCACGCGCCTCGATCACGTCGCCGGTCGGGGTCGACGTGCCGTGCGCGTTGACGTAGTCGATGTCGCCCGGGGTCAGCCCCGCGTCGGCGATCGCGGCCCGCATCACGCGGACCATGCCGTCACCGTCGTCGGGCGGCGCCGAGATGTGGAACGCGTCGCTGCTCATCCCGAAGCCGACCAGCTCGGCCAGGATCTTCGCGCCGCGCGCCCTGGCGTGCCCGGCTTCCTCGAGCAGCAGGATGCCGCAGCCCTCGCCCATCACGAAGCCGTCGCGGTCCTTGTCGAAGGGCCGGGAGGCGTGCTCCGGGTCGTCGTTGCGCGTCGACAGGGCGCGCATCGCGCAGAACCCGCCGACGGCGAGCTGCGTGATGACGGCCTCGGTTCCGCCGGCGAGCATGAGATCGGCGTCGCCGTTCTGGATGATCCGGAGGCCTTCCCCGATCGCGTGGTTCCCCGTGGCGCAGGCCGTGACGGTCGCCGTGTTCGGACCCTTGAGCCCGAACGTGATCGAGATCACGCCGCTGGCCATGTTGATGATCATGCCGGGGATGAAGTAGGGCGAGATGCGCCCCGGACCGCGCTCGAGCATGATCGAGTGCTGCTTCTCGAGCAGGCCGAGCCCGCCGATCCCCGAGCCGATCACCACGCCGAAGCGGGAGCGGTCGACCGCGTCGAGGTCGAGCCCGCCGTCCGCGATGGCCTGGCGCGCCCCCGCGACCGCGAAGTGCGTGAAGCGGTCGAAGCGCTTCGCCTCGCGCGGGTCCATCCACTGGTCGACGTCGAAGCCGCGGACCTCGCCGGCGATGCGCGCCGTGAGGGCGGAGGCGTCGAAGTGGGTGATCGGACCGATGCCGGACTTGCCGGCCATCAGCGCGTCGAACGAGGATCGCGCGTCGAGCCCCACGGGGCTCAACGCCGCGATCCCGGTCACGACGACGCGCCGGCGTTCCTTCGCGTGAAGGGACGTCACGGTCAGGCCTGCTGCGTGCCCTTGGAGATGAACTCCACCGCGTCGCCGACGGTGCGGATCTTCTCGGCGTCTTCGTCCGAGATCTCGATGCCGAACTCTTCCTCGAGGGCCATGACGAGCTCGACGATTTCGAGCGAGTCGGCGCCGAGGTCGTCCTGGAACGACTTGTCGAGCGTCACCGTGGTCGGATCGAGCTTGAAGCTCTTCGCGATGATGTCCACCACCTTGCCCTGGATTTCTTCGCGCGAAGCCATTTCGTTGTTCCCCTCCAGCAGTGCGGACCGCAGGATGCGGCGCCGCGGGTTTTACATGTCCATGCCGCCGTTGACGTCGAGAACCTCTCCGGTGATGTACCCCGCGGCGTCGCTCAGCAGGAACATCACGGCCGACGCGACGTCGTCCGCAGTTCCCAGCCGTGCGAGCGGTACGTGTTCCAGCAGCTTGGTGCGCGCCTCTTCGGGCAGCGCACGGGTCATGTCCGTATCGATGAAGCCAGGGGCCACGGCGTTCGCCGTGACGTTGCGCGACGCCACTTCGCGGGCGAGCGACCTGATGAACCCGATCATCCCCGCCTTCGACGCGGCGTAGTTCGCCTGGCCGGGATTGCCCATCCGGCCAACGACGCTCGTGATCGCCACGATCCGCCCGAACCGGTTGCGGATCATACTAGGGAGGAGCGCCCTTGTCACTTGAAACGTACCCGTGAGGTTGGCCTCGATCACGGCGTTCCAGTCGGCCAGCGACATGCGCATCAGGAGGCCGTCGCGGGTCATCCCGGCGTTCAGCACGACGAGGCCGACCCCGCCGGCATCCTTGGTCTCCTTGGCCAGCGCGTCGAGCGCCTGCGCGGCCTCGGCGGGCGCCGAGAGATCGAGCGCCATCCCGCGCGCGCTGCCCCCCGCCGCGGCGATCTCCCCGGCCGCGCGCGCGGCCGATTCGAGCGTCCGTGCGGTCAGGATCACCTCGGCGCCGGACGCCGCCAGGGCCTCGGCGATCGCCCGCCCGATCCCACGCGAGCCCCCGGTCACGAGGGCGCGACGGCCGGCGATCCCCGGCCAGCGGAAGGTCTCGCTCACTGCGACTCCTCCGCCGCAGGCGCCGCCGTCAGCTTCTCGATCAGGCGTTCGAGATCCTCGGGCTCGCCGAACGGCACCACCTTCAACCTGTCGTTGATGCGTCGCGAAAGTCCCGTCAGCACGCGCCCGGGACCGATCTCGACGCCGACGTTCGCGGCGTGGTCCTGCTCGAGCGAACGGCTGCCCTCGACCCAGCGGACCGGGGCCGCGACCTGCTCGATCAGCCGCTGGCGTGCGAGCGCGCCGCCGTGCACCGGCGTCGCGTCGACGTTGGCGACGATCGGGAAGCGCGCATCGCGGAACTCGACGCCCGCGAGGAAGTCGGCCAGCCGCTCCGCGGCGGGCCGCATCAGCGGGCTGTGGAACGGCGCCGACACGGGCAGCGGGACGACCTTCTTCGCGCCGGCCTCGGGGGCGAGCGCGGCGAAGCGTTCGACGGCTTCGCGATGCCCGGCGATCACGACCTGGTCCGGCGCGTTGAAGTTCGCGGGCACGAGCACCTCGTGGCCCTCGCGGCACTGCTTGCAGAGCGCCTCGACGGACGCGGCGTCGAGCCCGATCACCGCGGCCATCGCGCCCTCGCCCGGCGGCACCGCGTCCTGCATCGCATCGCCGCGCAGCCGCACGGCGCGGACCGCGTCCTCGAACGCGAGCACGCCCGCGGCGACGAGCGCGGAGTACTCGCCGAGGCTGTGGCCCGCGCCGACGACCGGCATCGACACGCGCTTTTCGAGCACGCGCCACGCGGCGATCGACACGGTCACGAGCGCGGGCTGCGTGTTCCGCGTCAGGCGCAGGTCGTCGTCCGGACCCTCGAAGATGAGCCGCGAGAGCGGCTCGCCGAGGACCTCGTCCGCGGTCTTGAAGACCTCGGCGGCTTCGGGGTAGGTCGAGGCGAGTTTCTGCCCCATGCCCACGGCCTGGCTCCCCTGGCCGGGAAACAGGGCCGCCCAACGGGGGGAGGCGTCAGTCATCGGGCCGTGTTCTCCACCAGGCGTTGTTCGGCTTCGTGAAGGAGCGCGACCTCGGCGGCGATGCGCGCCACCATGCCGCGCTGCACCGCCGCGTCGGCCGCGGCGAGCGCGTTGCGGATCGCCTTCGCCGACGAGCGCCCGTGCGCGACCATCGCGACCTGGCGCAGGCCGAGCAGCGGGACGCCGCCGACCTCGGCGTAGTCGGTCTTCTTCTCGATGTTGTGGCTGACGAAGTACATCCCGGGCGCCGCGAACCAGCCCGGCACCGTGGTCTTGAGCGCCGAGCGGATCATGCCGCCGATCGCTTCGGAGAGCCCTTCCGCGACCTTGAGCGCGACGTTGCCGACGAAGCCGTCGCACACCACGACGTCGGCCTTGTCGTAGAACAGGTCGTTGCCCTCGACGTTGCCGATGAAGTTCACCGGCGTCTCGCGCAGGATGCGCGCGACCTCGAGGCCGACGTCGTTGCCCTTCGAGTCCTCCTCGCCGATCGACAGCAGCGCGACGCGCGGCTTGGCCACGCCGAGGATCGAGCGCGAGTAGAGGAAGCCCATCACCGCGAACTGGCGCAGGTGCTCGGGGCGGCAGTCGACGTTGGCACCGGCGTCCAGCAGCACCGTGCGGCCGCTGGTCGCGCGCGGCAGCGGCGCCGGGAGCGCGGGCCGGTCGACGCCCGGCAGGAGGCCGCACACCACCTTCGCGATCGACATCATCGCGCCCGTGTGACCGGCGGAGACCGTCGCGCACGCGCGGCCCTCGCGGACGAGGCGCGCGGCGACGAGCAGCGACGACTCGCGTCCGAAGAGCGCGCGGCGGCTGATCTTCTCGCCGAAGCCGATGACTTCGGGCGCGTCGACGATCTCGAGCGGCAGACCCTGCCCGTGCGCGGCGTCGAGCGCCGCGCGGACCTCGGCCGAGCGGCCCACGAGGAGCACGCCGCGGCCCGTGGCGCGCGCGTAATCGACGGCGCCGCGCACGACCTCGCGCGGCGCGTGATCGCCGCCCATGGCGTCGAGCGCCAGCGGCAGCGACGGATCGACGGACAACTGCTCCGGCACCGGATGCGTGCCCGGCGCCTCGTCAGCCATCCCGCCTCCCGCCCGGATCGACCGCGTGTCTCATCGGCCGGCCGGCGTCAGGTCGTGCTTTCGATCTCGACGACTTCACGGCCCTTGTAGTAGCCGCACGCGGGGCACACACGGTGCGGAAGCTTCAGCTCCTGGCAGTTCGGACAGCGGGACAGGCCAGGTGCGGTGAGCGCGTCGTGCGCGCGGCGCTTGTCACGACGGGCCTTCGAGTGGCGCCGCTTGGGATTCGGCATCGATCATCTCCCTGGGGACGGGTCGTTCCCCTTCGTGCGTTCCAAGGCGCGCTTCAACTGCTCGAGCGCGCCGAAGCGTTCGTCCCGCGCGGGCGGACACCGGCACGGTTCGGTGTTCAGCTCGGCGCCGCAGCCGGCGCAGAGTCCCTTGCAGTCCTCCCGGCACAGGGACCGGGGCGGAAGGGCCAGGTCGATCTGCTCCCGGAGCACCTCGGAGAGGTCGACCGACGTTCCCTCGAGGGGATACAGGTCGACCGCATCGGGGTCGTCGTCCGGAATCGGCTCGAACGCCTGCTCGCCGTCCTCGTCCGGAGGGGGCACGAGGAACAGGCGGAAATCCGCATCGACCGGCGCGTCGACGCCCGCGAGGCAGCGCGAGCAGGACTGGTGCACCACGGTCTCGAAGTGCGCGTCCAGCTCGATGCCCCGGCGGGTCGGCTTCAGCCGCCCGGTCAGGTGCGCCGGGTCACACGTCACCGGCTCGCCGCTCTCTCCGGCGAACCCGGGGACCTCGACGGTGACGTCCAACGCTACCCCTCGCGGGTCCAACTCGCTGATGTCCAACAGCATGGTGTCCCCTCGAGGCGGCGCGGATTATAGCAGCCCGTCCCCGCCGGGCAAGGACGGCCGCACGCCCCGGGGCGCGCGTAACAGCCCGCTCTACGGGGCGTTTCCGGGGGTCAGGAGGAGGCTGCGAAGGTCTGCAGCAGTCCCCGGATGCGTTGCACGTACTGTTGCGTCTCGCGGAACGGCGGAATGCCGCCGTAACGCTTGACCGCCTCTTCGCCCGCATTGTAGGCCGCGAGCGCGAGGTCGAGGTTGCCGTCGAACTTGTCGAGCAGGCGGCGCAGCCAGCGTGCGCCCCCTTCCACGTTCTGGTGCGGATCCCAGACGTCCCCGACGTTGAGCGTGCGCGCCGTCCCGGGCATCAGCTGCATGACGCCCTGCGCGCCGGCCCGGCTGAGCGCGAGCGCGTCGAAGCGCGACTCGGTCAGGGCGACCGCGACGAGCAGCCCGGGATCGATTCCGTAACGCGTGGCGTTCTTTTCGAAGGTCGCGGCGAGATCGCCGGCCCGGTCGCGCCAGGTCGGCAGGGGCGGCCCGAACACCGGCCCCGTCGCGACCGGCCGGCCCTGCGCGGCGGGCTCCGGCGGCGGAGGCGGCGGCGGGGTGTAGTCGTGGATCTCGAGCACCGAGTCGGCCGGCACCCGGATCTCGTTGCCCTCGCCCATGTGGATCACGAGCTGGTCGCCGTCCGGCTCGACGCGGTCGGCGATCAGCGTGCGGAAGTCGCGGAACATGACCTGCCGTCCGGCGCGCGCGGGCACGCTCCCGGCCCCCGCCACGAGGCAGGCGCAGGTGGCCAGGACGCTCCACCACGACAGGGCGATCGAGGGGGCTCGTTGCAACACACGTCTCCTCGGCAGGGTGTCCCTGCACGGATAGTTCTACGCCTGACCGGGGTCCGGTGCCTAGTTCGCCTAGGCCCGGTCGAAGGAACGGTCGAGTGCGGACAGGTCCACCCGCTGGGCGATCACCCGCCCGTGGGGACAGTGGGACGGGCTCGCGCAGGCCGCGAGGCCGCGCAGGATGTACTCCAGCTTGCCCAGCGGGAGCGGCATCCCCTTCTTCACGGCGGAGTGGCAGGCCACGGTCGCGAGCAGGTGGCGGAACAGGTCTTCGGCCCCCGCGCGGTCGCCGCGGCGCACGCGCTCGAGCACGTCGTCGAAGGTCTCGGGCGAGGCCTCGCGGCCGAGGATCGCCGGCACCTCGCGCACGACGACGCTCGCCGGGCCGAACGGCTCGGCCGCGAAGCCGAGCCGCAGCAGGAGGTCGCGGTGCGCTCCGACGAGTTCGGCGCGCTCGGGGCCGACGTCGCGCGTCACCGGGAACAGGAGCACCTGGCGCGGCAGCGGGCCCTGGTCGGCCTGCGCGAGGAGCTGCTCGAACAGCAGCCGCTCGTGGGCAACGTGCTGGTCGACGATGAGGAGCCCCTGCTCGTCCTCGGCGACGACGTAGCAGTCGCGGTACTGGGCCAGCGCACGCACGGTCGGGCCCGGCGCGGGTGCCGTGCCGTCGTGCAGTTCTCCGTCGAACGGCAGCGCGGGTGCGGGCGAGGCACCGGGCGCGACGGGCCCGGTCTCGAGCGGCGGCAGCCCGTCCGCCGCGTACGCGCCCCACGCGGCGGGCGCGGGGCCGGGCGGCGCGGCCCCGAAGTACGGGACCGCGCGCCGCTCGCCGAGCGCGTGCGCGAGGGCCGCGAGGACCGCCGCGCGTACGTCCTGCGGACGGTGGAACCGCACCTCCGACTTCGCGGGATGCACGTTCACGTCCACGTCGGCCGGCGGAAGCGCGAGATAGAGCACCACGACCGGGAAGCGGCCCGCGGGGAGGATCGCGCGATAGGCGTCGAGGACCGCGCGCAGGAGGAGCGGGTCGCGCACCGGACGGGCGTTGACGAACAGGTGCAGGCCGTCGCGCGTGGGCCGGTGCACGTCGCTGCGCCCGACCCACGCATCGACCGCGAGCGCGCCCCGCCGCTCGCTCACGGGGACGAGCCCGCCGGACCAGCGGCTCCCGAGGACGTCCGTGATGCGCGGCCCGGGCTCGGACGCCGGCGCCGCGGCGAGGAACTCGCGGCCGGCGTGGCGCAGGTGGAACCCGACGCTCCAGCGCGCGAGCGCGGCGCGCATCACGGCCGAAAGGCAGTGTTCGAGTTCGGTTCCGGGGGCCTTCAGGAACTTCTTGCGCGCGGGAATGCCGTCGAACAGGCCCTCGACGGCGAGCGTCGTCCCGGCCGCGCGCGCCGCGGGTTCGGCGACGACCCGCCGGCCGCGCTCGACGACGACGCGCGTCCCCGCGCCGCCGCCTTCGGCCGCCCGGGTCAGGAGCTCCACGCGGCTCACCGCGGCGATCGCCGCCAGGGCCTCGCCGCGGAAGCCGAGGGTCCGCACGTCGTCGAGGTCGTCGCCGCTGCGGATCTTGCTGGTCGCGTGGCGCTCGAAGGCGAGCCGCGCGTCGTCCGGGTCCATCCCGCAGCCGTCGTCCGCGACGCGGACGAGGTCGATCCCGCCCGCCTCGAGGTCGATCTCGATCCGCGAGGCCCCGGCATCGAGGGCGTTGTCGAGGAGTTCCCGGACGACCGCGGCCGGACGCTCGACGACCTCGCCGGCCGCGATCCGGTCGGCGACTTCGGGCGCAAGAACGTGGATCCGCGACACGGAGGCTCCTCGACGGACGTACTTACCATGAAACTAGGCCAGTTGTGCGCCATTGCTGCGTGTTGCGCCAAAACGGCGTAGGACGGATGCCCTAAATCCCGCTATTTGGGGCTCCGAGTATGGCATCCCAATTGCATTCAGGAAGGTCCCGAGGCCCCTTTAACCCCGAGGACGGCGCCCATGTACATTCCCTGGCTCCTCAAAGAAAAGTCCCTCGACGACTTCGTTGACCACGATGGCGAGACCCGCCTTTCGCAGTTGATGGAAGATCCCGGCACCGCGCGTCCCGAGGACGACGTCTACAAGAAGGAACTGGTGCAGATCACGCGCCAGGCCTTGGACGAGCTCCCCGAGCGCGAGCGCCTCATCCTGCTCAAGCGTTTCGGCGTGCTCGGCAACGACGAGATGACGCTCGAGGAGATCGGAAAGATTCTCGGTCTCTCCCGCGAGCGCGTACGCCAGCTCGAGAAGGAAGCCAAGATGAAGCTGCGCGAGCGTCTCGGATCGCTCCGCCAGCAGCTCCAGTTCAATCTCACCTGACGCGAATCAACCTCCTCCCCGAATCGCGGGCCCGCCGACGCCAAGGCGGGCCCTCTTCTTTTGACGAGGCTCCGCCCCGGCGCTTGTTACAACTTCCCTGCCGCGTTTTACACACCGCTCGCAGGATCGAGGGCGCGACTCACTGCTCCGCGGTGTGGCGGATCAGCTGGCGATCTTCGTAGAAGTTGAAGGTCGGGTCCATCTCGGTCGTATGACACGAGGTGCAGGTTCCGAGCGTGATCTTCCCGTAGGGGCGCTCGGGCTGCGCGATGTGCGGCGCCCCCGGGCCGTGGCACGACTCGCAACCGACGTTCACGAGGTGCGGCGTCGTCGCCGCATCCACGAAGCCCCCGGGCTGACCGTAGCCGGTGGCGTGGCAGCCGACGCACCCGGCCTGCAGCGGGCCCTTGCGGACCAGGGTCTGCCACGCCCGCGCGTGATCGGTCCGGCCCCACTCCGCGACGATCGACGGATGGCAGGCGGAACAGGCTCCGCTGCCCACGAAGCCGTGGCGCGCTTCGACCGGGGTGTCCGCCGGCCGGCGCTGGCGTTCCGCCTCCTGCGAGCGCGCGAGGACCTCGATCACGAAGTTGCTCATCGCGGCGTCGGACGGCACGGCGTCGCCGAGCTGGGCCAGGCGGGACTCGAGCGCGAACCCCCCGGTGCCGCGATAGACGTCGACCTGGCCCATGTACTTGCCCTGGTCGCCGGCGTAGATGATCTGCGTGCCGTTCTCGGCCAGCGGCTCCGAGGTCACGACGGCACCGTGCGCGCCGAGGATCAGGTTGATCCCGGGCACGCGGCGCGCGAGCAGTCGCGCGTCCTCGATCGGCACGGCCGCGAGCACGACGATGACGTCCGTGACCGCGCGCAGCCGGGCGAATTCGTTGCGCACGGCGACGATCGGATCGACGGTCACGACGGTGTCGCCGCCCGGCAACGCGATGCGCACGGCAGGGTTCTGCCGCGTGATCGACATGACGCCGATGCGGACGCTGCCCCCGCGCACCACGACGCTGGCCGCGAGCCACGGCGTCCCCGCGCGCTCGAGGTAGAGATTGGTCGAGATGAACGGGAACTGGGCTTCGGTCGCGAGCTTCTGAAACCCGTCGTTGCCGCCGAGGAGCTCGCGCTCGCCCACGCCGCTGGCGAGGTAGCCGAGCTTGTTCATGCCGCGCACGAGGCCGCGCGTCTTGATGTCGCCGGCGGCGCCGGGCGTGTCCGCGAAATTGCCGGCGTCGAGCAGGATCGCCGGGGCGCCGGGCCAGCGCTTGCGGACCACCGACACGTAGCCGGAGCGCTTGTCGAGGCCGCCGAGCGGGAAACGCGTGCACCCGCACTGGTCGAGATAGCCCTGCACGCTGCCGGTGAAGAACAGGACCGACTGCGGCGCGGCACATTCCCCGGGGGTGGTCGCGAGAACGAGGAGCACGACGACCAGCGCGAGCAAACCACCCGACGGCACGACCCGCACTCCCGCAGCGGAGGAGCGTTCGAGCGACCTCGAGGCGTTCGCGATCTCGATCATCCTGATGGACTATTTCCCCGATGAGAATAGGCCGGGGCCGCGGATTGCGCAAAGAAACCGCGTGTTATCGGCCGCTCCCGGAGACGCCATGCCCGGACCCGCCCCGCTGACCCTGGTGCTCGCCTCCGCCTCCCCGCGACGGCTCGAACTGCTCCGGACGACCGGCCTCGCCGTCGAGGTCCACCCGGTCGACGTCGATGAAACCCCGCTTCAGGGCGAGGCGGGGGCCGCCACGGCGCTGCGGCTCGCCCGCCTGAAGGCGGCGGCCGCAGCCGTCCGCTTCCCCGGCCGCGCCGTGCTCGCGGCCGACACCGTCGTCGTCGCGGACGGCGTCACGCTCGGCAAACCCGCCGGCCCCGCCGAGGCGCGCGCGATGCTGGCCCGCCTCTCGGGGCGCTGGCACGAGGTGGTCACGGGCGTCGCCCTGGTCGTGCCGGGAGGCCGCGAACTGTCCGAGGCCGCGACGACGCGCGTCCTCTTTGCGGCACTCGACGACGGCGAGATCGACGCCTACGCGGCGGGGCACGAGCCGCTCGACAAGGCCGGAGCGTACGCGCTGCAGGGCGCGGCCGGGTGGTTCGTCGAGGCGCTCGAGGGATCGGCGAGCAACGTGATCGGGCTGCCGCTCGCGACCGTGAGAAGACTGTTCCGCGCGGGCGGTCTGCCCGCACCGCCGCTCGATCCGGCGTGACGCGGGCGGAGCGCGCGGCCCCGCCCGCCGATCGATCTCAGTGCCCGGCGGTCTCGAGGAACTTCCGGTACGCCGCGTGGTCCATCAGCTTCGCGGCCTCGCCCGCGTCGGACGGCGCGAGGCGCACGAGCCAGCCCGCGCCGAACGGCTCGTTGTTGACGGCTTCGGGCTTGTCGACGAGCGCGGCGTTCACTTCGAGCACCGTGCCGCCGATCGGGGCGTAGACCTGCGCGACGGTCTTGACCGATTCGACCTCGCCGAGCTCCGCGCCGGCGGCCACCGACCGGCCGGCCTCGCCCATGTTGACGTACACGATCTGGCCCAGCTCTTCCTGCGCGAAGTCGGTGATGCCCACGAGGGCCGAGCCGTTCTCGACACACACCCATTCGTGCTGTTCGGTGTACCTGCAGTCCTCAGGCCGCGGCATGCGCGTCTCTCCTCTGGCTGTGTCCGTCGGGCCGGGCAAGCCCGGCCCCTACGCCGTCATCACCATCCGGGCCGGGTGGCGCCCGGTCCCTAGGCCTTCTTCTTGGGGCGCTTGTAGAACGGCAGCGGAACGATCTCCGCGGGGAGGCGGCGTCCGCGCACGTCGACCTCGAACGGCGTGCCGACGGCGGCGCCATTCGCAGGGAAGTAGGCCATGCCGATCGCCTTCCCCAGCGTCGGCGACCAGGTGCCCGACGTCACCTCGCCGGCGGCGCGTCCGCCGATCACGACGCCGTTGCCGTGCCGCGCGATCCCCTTGTCCTTGACCTCGAACCCGCCGCGCACGCGCGACGAGCCCTGCTCCTTCTCCGCCGCGAGCGCCGCGCGGCCCACGAACTGCGGCTTGTCCCAGTCGACGACCCACTCGAGACCCGCCTCGAGCACGGTCGTCGTGTCGTCGATGTCGTTCCCGTAGAGCGGCATCGCCGCCTCGAGACGCAGCGTGTCGCGCGCACCGAGGCCCGCGGGAATCACCCCTGCGCCGCGCCCCTTCTCGAGCAGCGCGTCCCACAGCGCGGGCGCGTCGGCCGGGCTGCAGAACAGCTCGTAACCGAGCTCTCCCGTGTACCCCGTGCGTGCCGCGATGACCGTGCGTCCGGCGACCTTGCCGTGCGCGAGGTGGTAGTACTTGATCGCCGTGGCGTCGAAGCCCTCGGCGAGCCCGGCGACGATCCCGATGCTGAGCGGCCCCTGCAGCGCGAGCAGCGCGTAATCGTCGGTGCGGTTCGCGAGCTGCACGCCGAAGGGCTTCGCCCGTCCGACGAACCAGTCCCAGTCCTTCGCCGTGTTGGAGGCGTTGACCACGACGAGGAAGTGCTCCGCGGCGAGGCGGTAGACGAGGATGTCGTCGACGAACGTGCCGCGCTCGGTGAGCAGGCCCGTGTAGGCGGCCTTCATGTCCGCGAGCGTCGAGATGCGCGTCGGCGTGATGTGGTCGAGGAAGGCTGCCGCGTTCGCGCCCTTGACCTCGAACTCGCCCATGTGGCTCACGTCGAAGAGACCCGCCGCGGTGCGCACGGCGGTGTGCTCCTCGATGATGCCGTTGTACTGCACGGGCATCTCGTAACCGGCGAACGGAACGATGCGTCCGCCGGCCGCGCGATGCCTGTCGAAGAGCGGGGTGCGCGCGAGCGGTCCCGCGTTCTGACCGTGCTCCATCGTGTTCCTTTCTGGAGGCCGCAGAACGCTGCGGCAACGAGCGGGGGTGGATCGTAGCACCGGCCCGGCGGCCTTTCCATCGGCGCCCGGTCAGCGCGAGAGCGGCATGTCGCCGCCGTCGAGCCGGCGACAGAGGACCTCGAATCCCCCCGCCAGCGCGCGGATCGCGACCGGCGCGAGGCCGCCCTGCGCGGCGAGCAGGTCGAGCGCCGCGCGCGCCAGCACCGCGTCGCGTTCGGCCGCGGCGAGTTCGCGGGCGCGGTCGTCGGGCCGCGGCCTGCGGCTCGCCGCTCCCAGGCGCAGCGCGCAGTCGGCGAGGTGCGCCACGCAACGCTCGGCGGCGAGACGCGCCACGGCCTGGTCCTGGTCCGCCGTCTCGGCCACCGCGCGCGCCAGGAGCCGTCCCGCGAACAGCGCGAGACCGGGCACGTCGCCCGAGTACGGTTTCAGCGGAGCCGCCACGCGTCCTCCTCCCGTGCGTAACACCAGACGCGGACGCGTCCGGTCGCGCCGGCGACGACGACCGCGCACAGCGCGTCCCGCCCGTCCGTCACGAAGACCGTTCCCGGCGTCGCGTGCCCTTCGGGGTCGAACACCGCCATGCGCGCCCGGCCGAAGCGCACCGCGGGATCGCCCGCCAGGATCCGGCCGCCCGCCGGTGGCACCTCGGCGATCGACGGCCACGGCGGGCGCCCGATCCGCGTCCCGGAGACGTCGGCCGCGACACGCAGGGCCGGCCCCGACGCGTCCGTGCCGTTGGTCACGCCGCTGCGCGAGAGCCCGTCGCCGTCGGCGTCGGCGGCCTCGCACCACGGCTCGTCGGCGCCCGGACCGAACACGAGACCCGTTTCGCGCCCCTCGCTCACGGCCCGCACTTCGAGCGCCGCGATGCGTGCGGCCAGCGCGCGCGCGGCCGACTCCGCGGCCCGGCGGCCCGCCGCGGGGGCCAGCGCCCCCGCGGCGAGCGTCAGCAGCAGGGCTGCGCCCGCGAGCGACACCGTGAGACCCGCGAGCGTGCTGCCCCGCTGACCGCGCCGTGCCCTCACTTCGCGTCCTTCGGCGCACCGAGCGTGAGCCGGTCGCGGATGCGGCCGAGAAGCTTCGCGCCGACCCCCTTCACCGAGAGCAGGTCCTCGAGCTTGGTGAACGGGCCGTGCTCGCGCCGGTAGTCGACGATGCGCTTCGCGATCGCGGGACCGATGCCGGGCAGCGCGTCGAACTCCTCGACCGACGCCGTGTTGATGTTCACCGGCCCGGCGAGGGTCGCGGTCGACTTGGCGGCCGCGCGTCCGGCGGCGTGGACCGGCGGCGTCGCGCCGGCGGCACAGAGCGCGCCCAGGGCGAGTGCGGCGTAGACGAGCGGCGAGCGGAACGGAGACCTGGCGAGTTCCATCGTGTCCTCCTGTCGCGGCGGCGTGCGCCGCGTACGTGACCGCGACGAAAGCAACGCGCATGCCGCGCGAAATCCCGCGCCCGGAGGCCGGATCCCGCGGATCGAGGACGTGCGCCGTCCGCCGGCGGACACCCTGCCCGTCCGCGCGGACACACGGGGGCGGACGGCGTGCGCTATGCTGCCCGGCGTACCGGGGCGCACCGCGACGGCACGGCCCCGGGCAGGAGCGACCGTGGAACGCGAGTTCGTCTACACGCGGGACAAGCTGCGATTCATCCTCGCGGACGTGCTCGAGCGCGACATCCGCGGCAACCCCGTGTACCTCGCCGACGATCGCGTCGAGGAAGGGTTCGAGAAGCGCGCCGTGCTCGAGTTCCTGTTGTGGTTCATCGAGCAGGGCTTCCCCGAGGAGGGCGCGTTCCCGTACACGTACGAGGACCTCGAGCGCGACTACCCGGAGCACGTGGCGCAGCGCATCGCGGAGGGACGCGGCTGGTCCACGCGCCGCATGGGCGGCGGCGAGGGGCCGGACAACCTGGTCGTCGTGGACTTCTCGAAGCGGAAGTGAGCGCGCCTCTCAGGGCGCCTGCGGTTTCGGTGCGGGGGACGGAGCGGGCGCCGGAGCCTCGGCCGCCGGCCGCGCGTCGCTCGCGCTGAACAGCTTGCCGAAGTCGCCCCAGATCACGATCGCCGCGAACGTCAGGAGCAGCACGAACCCGACCTGCAGGATGCGCTCCTTGAGCACCATCGAGACGTCGCGCCGGATCGCGGCCTCGACGAGCAGGATCAGGATGTGCCCGCCGTCGAGCACGGGGATCGGCAGGAGGTTGAACAGTCCGAGCTGCAGGCTGATCGCGGCGAGGAGCACGAGGAACGGCACGACGCCCTGGTTGGCCTGCTCGCGCGAGACGCGCGCGATCTCGAGCGGTCCCGACATCACACCCATGCCGACGTTGCGGCGCACGAGGTGCGAGAGCAGGTTCGCGGTCATCGCGGTCTGCCGCCCGGCCTCGTTCAGCGCCTCTCCCAGCGCGTCCACGGGCCCGTACTTCACGAACCGCAGCGGGTAGCCGTACAGCAGCCCGATCCGGCGCCCGCCGTCCTTCACCTCGGGCGTCACCGACACGACGACTTCCTTGCCGTCCCGCAGCAGGGTGACCGACACGTCGGGCTGCTTGCTGCTCTCGATGAGCTTCTTCACCGAGGTGAGGTCGGACAGCGCGTGCCCGTCGATGTCGAGCAGCCGGTCCCCGGTGCGGATCCCCGCCCGCCGGGCCGGGCCGTCGAGCACGTCGCTGACCACGATCGGCACCGCGAGCCGCACGCCGTCCCAGCCGATCCCGTAACGCGGGTGCGTGCCGACGGTGACCGCGCACTCGACGGTCTTCCCCGCCCGCTCGACGCGATAGGTCAGCTTCTTGCCGGGCGAGAACAGGATCGCTTCCTGGTGGTCGTCGATCGAGCGCACCGGCTTGCCGTCGATCGCGACGAGGCGGTCGCCGGGTTCGAGCCCCGCCGTGGCCGCCGGCGAACCGGCTTCCGTGGCCTCCACGAGCGGCGGACCCTGCGGCATGTCGAGCGTCTGCGCGCCGTGCATGAACAGGCCCCACCACAGCAGGAGCGCGAACACGCCGTTCATCGCCGGCCCCGCGAACATCACGATCAGCCGCTGCCAGCGCGGCTTGGATGTGAACAGCGCGGGATCGTCGGAGTCCTCGCCGCGGTCCGCGGCGTCCATCTCGCCGGACATGCGCACGTAACCGCCGAGCGGGACGATCGCCACGCGGTAGTCGGTGTCGCCGCGCTTGAACCCGAACAGCCGCTTGCCGAAGCCGAGCGAGAACACCTCGACGCGCACGCCGAAGGCCTTCGCGGCGAGGAAGTGACCCAGCTCGTGCACGAAGATCAGGATGCCGAGCACGGGGACGAGGTACGGAAGGGTCGTGAGGAGGCTGGTGAGCGCGTTCATGTCCGAGAGAACTCCCGTGCGATGACGTCCTGCGCCAGCGCGCGCGCCTGGCGGTCGGCTTCGAGCACGTCGCCGAGTTCGCCGAGGCCGTCGCCGGCTCCCCGGTCGAGCACCGCGGCGATCGTCCGGGGAATGTCCATGAACCCGATCCGCCCGTCGAGGAACGCGTGTACCGCGACCTCGTTCGCCGCGTTGAGCCGCGCCGGCGCGTCGCCGCCCGCGGACAGCGCGCGGTAGGCGAGGTCGAGGCACGGGAAGGCCTCGCGGTCGGGAGGCTCGAACGTGAGCGTGCCCATGCGGCCGAGGTCGAGGCGCGTGGACGCGCCGTCCCAGCGCTCGGGCCACGTGAGCGCGTACTGGATCGGGTGCTTCATGTCGGGTGCGCCGAGCTGCGCGACGAACGAGCCGTCGCGGAACTCCACCATGCTGTGCACCGTGCTCTGCGGGTGGATCACGACGTCGATCGCCGACGGCGCGAGACCGAACAGCCAGCGCGCCTCGATGACCTCGAGCCCCTTGTTCATGAGCGTGGCCGAATCGATCGTGATCTTGGGGCCCATGCGCCACGTCGGGTGGTTGAGCGCCTCGCCGGGCGTCACGCGCGCCAGTGCGGCCGCGCCGGTGCCGCGGAACGGGCCGCCCGAGGCGGTGAGGACGATGCGGCGTACCTCGCCGCGCTCGCCCGCGCGCAGGCACTGGTGGATCGCGTTGTGCTCGCTGTCGACGGGCAGGAGGCGCGAGCCGCTGCCCTGCGCCGCACGGACCATGAGCTCGCCGGCCGCGACGAGCGCTTCCTTGTTCGCGAGCGCGACCGTGAGCCCCGCGGTCACCGCGGCGAGCGTGGGCACCAGCCCGGCCGCGCCGACGATGGCCGCGACGACGGTGCGTGCGCCGGTGCCGACCGCGACCTCGGCCGCACCCTCGGGGCCGATGCGGATCTCGGGCGCGCGAGGGCCCAGCGCCGCCGCGAGCGCCGTGCGCGCGGCCTCGTCGGCGACGGCGACGGCGCGCGGTCGCCAGCGCAGCACCTGCTCGACGAAGTGGTCCATGCGCCGCCCGGCGACGAGACCCGTGACCTCGAACGCGCCCGCGTGGTGCTCGATGACTTCGAGCGCCTGGCGGCCGACCGAGCCGGTGGAGCCGAGGACGACGACCGGAAGGGCCAAGGGATCTCCGTGCGCGCGAACCCGTTACGGGGAATATGCCGCGTCATTGTAGCGGCCGCCCGGACCGCCCGCCCGGACGGGCGACCGGCCCCGGTTCAGGACAGCACGAGGCGGTGGAACCAGTACAGGACCGGGGCGGCGAGCAGCAGGCTGTCGACGCGGTCGAACATGCCGCCGTGACCCGGGAGGAGCGTGCCCGAGTCCTTGACCCCCGCGGCGCGCTTCAAGAGCGATTCGGACAGGTCGCCGAGGATGCCCACCACGCCGAGCACCAGCGCCAGCAGCGCGGCGTACGCGGTGGGGACGTCCGGCAGGAACAGGACGCGCGTGACCACGCCGGCGAGCACGGACCCGAGCAGCCCGAAGGCGGCCCCTTCCCACGTCTTGGACGGCGACACCCCCGGCGCGAGCTTGTGCCGGCCGAACGTCTTGCCACCGTACAGGGCGGCCGTGTCGCCGAAGTACACCGCGGCGACGAGGAGCAGCACGAGGTAGCCGGCCCGCGTCCTGGCCTCCGGCGACAGGTCGAGCGGGAACATCCCCCCGAGGTGGCCGAGCGTGAGCCCGACGTAGAGCACGGTCGTGAGGGTGCCCAGCACGCGGTCGATGCCCGCGGCGGGTTCCTGCGTCGGGAACAGCGCACGGAACAGCGACAGCGTCAGCACCGCCGCGAGGACGGGAACGAGGGGCGGCTGGCGCACGAGGAACGTGAACATCACGCCGTAGGTGCCCGCGAAGGTGAGCACGGGCCACGGCGCGCGGCCGAGCTGCGCAAGGATGCGGCGGACCTCGTCGGCGGTGAGCCCCGCGACCGTGAAAAGGCACAGCCACACGAGCCACACGGGTGCGCGCAGCAGCACCGCGACGACCGCCGCGGCGAGGATCAGCCCCGTGACGATGCGGGTCACGGACGCGCGTTCCGCGTCACGCGCCGAATCGCCGGCGGGCCGCGGCGGCCGCCCGGCGCAGCGGGCCCGGCTCGGTCACGCCGCCGAACCGCCGCTCGCGCCGCTGGAACTCGGCGATCGCCGCGAAGAGGTGTTGCCTGCGGAAATCCGGCCAAAGGAGCGGCGTGATGAACAGCTCGGCATAGGCGATCTGCCAGAGCAGGAAGTTGCTCACGCGCTGCTCGCCGGACGTCCGGACGAGAAGGTCGGGGTCGGGCAGCCCGGCCGTGTGGAGGCGTTGCCCCAGGGCGTCTTCGTCGATGTCCTCCGGGTCGATCAGCCCCCGTGCCGCGTCGCGCGCCAGCGCACGCGCCGCCTCGGCGAGCTCGGCGCGCGCCGAGTACGACAGGGCGACGAGGAAGGTCATCCCGGTGTTCGACGCGGTCAGCGATTCGGCGCGCCGGAGCGCGTCCTGCACGCGGGGCGACAGGTCGCCCGTGCGGCCGATCGCGCGCATGCGGATGTTGCGCTCGTGCAGCGACGCGAGCTCCTGGTCGAGGTAATCGCACAGGAGTCCCATCAGGGCGTTGACCTCGGCGGGCGGACGGGACCAGTTCTCGCGGCTGAAGGCGTAGAGGGTCAGGACCTCGAGGCCGATGCGGACGGAGCCGTCGACCACGTCGCGGACCGAGGCGATGCCGGCACGGTGCCCGGCGACGCGCGGAAGCCCGCGCTGCTTCGCCCAGCGGCCGTTCCCGTCCATGATGATGCCGACGTGACGCGGCAGGCGTCCGAAGTCGATCGCGTCCAGGATGGCGCGCTCCTCGTCGCGGGACTCTGTGGTTCCGCCGGGGCGCCGCGGTTCCATACGATCCGACCCTCCGTGTCGCAATCCCGGGACTTTACCATCCCCGCGCGCCCCGCTCCAGAGCCTTTACGGCACGGCGGGACGGCGGCCGGCCGGAAGCCGGCCCCGGGTTCCCTGTTGGAGATATGCGTACGTCGACATATCACGTCGACATGGAAACGATATTTCATTTATTTTGTCTTTGGCATCGCGGAGCGGACATTTACGCTCGAGTGGGAACGTGCGGGGCGGCTTCACCCGCGGTAAAGATTCATCCGCAATTGTTCATTCGCGCCCGCCGGGCCGTACCGGTCCCGTGTAGTCGACGCGAACGAGGCACAGGCCCTGCGCGGGCGCGGTCATCCCCGCGGCCACGCGCCGCCGCGCGGCGAGCGCCGCGTCGGCGTCCTCGGGCGGCCGTCTCCCCCGCCCGACCTCGACGAGGAACCCCGTCAGGTTGCGGACCATGCGGTAGAGGAACCCGTCCGCCTCGGCTTCGATCTCGAGGACCGCTCCCGGACGCTCGAGCACGTCGAGCCGCCGGAGGTTCCGCACGGTCGTCTTCGACTGGCCCCCCGCGGTCGCGAAGCTCGAGAAGTCGTGCTCGCCCACCAGCCGCGCCGCGGCGTCGCGCATCCGGTCGAGGTCGAGGCGGTAGCGCACGTGCCACGACCAGCGCTGCTCGAACGGCAGCACGTACGGCCGGTTGACCATCCGGTAGCGGTACGTCTTCCCCCGCGCCGAACGGCAGGCGTGGAAGCGCGGCGCCGCGTCCCACGCGTCGAGGACGCGGATGTCCGGGGGCAGCACGTGGAACAGCGCGTTCAGCAGCACGTCCGGCGTGCGCCGCGTGGGCGGGTGATAGCTCGCCACCTGCCCCAGCGCGTGCACGCCGGAGTCGGTGCGGCCCGAGCCGACGATGAAGAACGAGTGCGCGGGGACGCCGTGGATCCGGGCGAGCGCTTCCTGGAGGACGCCCTGCACGGTCGCCTTGGCCGGCTGGTACTGCCAGCCCTGGTAGTCGGTCCCGTCGTACGAGACCAGGAGGCCGACGGTCTCGACGCTCATCGCGCGACGGCCGGCACGCGCAGCTGGCCCGCGCCGGTGTCGAGCTCCGCCGGCACCCCGAGCGGCAGTACGCGCGTGCGCAGGCCGTGGCCCACGGGCAGGCCCGTGACCGCCGGGACGCCGAGCGCGGCCGCGTGCTCGCGCAGCACCGCGGCGAGCGAACGCGACGGGCGCTCGCGCGGCGGCCGGCAATTCACGAACTGCCCCAGCACGAGGCC
>JABLTH010002057.1_pt1 | contig 26563 bp, 22 predicted proteins | sample 7875711 | NCBI WGS metagenome assembly JABLTH01 (sample SAMN14941262, study PRJNA633318) | bioreactor metagenome | isolation source: bioreactor | place: China | collected 2019-03-05 | reverse complement strand
TCCTTGATCGGCTTGCCGGAGTCGAGTGTTTCCAACACCGCCAGCTCGCGGGCCCGCTCTTGAATCCGTCGCGCAAGCCGGAAGATGTATTTCGCCCGCTCGATGGGCTTCAGGCCGCTCCAGGTCGGGAGCGCGTCGCGGGCCGCACGCACCGCGCGATCAACATCGTCGGGCGAACCCTGCGCCACGCGGCTGAGCGTTGCCTCGTTCGCGGGGTTGATCGTGTCGAAGTAGCCGTCGGCGCCGCTGTCTCGCGGCGGCACGAACTCGCCGTTGATGAACAGGTCGTAGTGATCCGCGACCGCGACCTTGACCGTCTCGGGCGCGGGCGCGTAGTCCCATCTGCCGCCGCGAGATGGCCTTGGCGAGGCGACTGGTGTTGCCCGAGCCGCTCCGCGCGAGCCCGCTTTGGCGTGAGCGGTCTTGGGTGCCTTCTTGGTGGGCGAGGTCCGCTTGGGCGTGGTGCGTGCCATGGCATCATGGTACGGGCGATGGCTCCGCCGAGGAATGTGCGGGTTTCTCGCGGCTCGGCGCAAGGCCGCATTCCGGGCACGTCGCGAGCCCCGCGAGGTCATAGCCGCAGGCCAGGCAGAGGCCGAAGCGTCGCCGCCGCGCGATCTTGGCCCGCCCGGGCAGGATGAGCATGACGAGGAACAGGACGCCGAAGAAGAGCGTGTTGAACGCAAGGCCGGGCCAGTGGACGCGCGTGGGCATCTCTCGGGCGATCGAGAAGCCGGCCCCGCGCGAGGGCGGCGGGAAGATCAGCAGAGTTGATTGGGCCGGGAAATACTCGAACTTCCATGAAAGGAGTGAGAATGATCGCGCGTTCGAGCGGTCGAACGGAGGATCGCGCACCTGAAGCAGCGTGATGGGCCAGCCGCACGAGAATCTCTGCTGCGAAAATCGTGAAACTGAAAGAACGCTGCCGTCGGGGCTTGTGGTCGCCATGAAACTGTGGTCTCTCGGAAGTTCGAGCGCGGGAACCGATCCGCCGAAGACCAGCTCTCGAACTGCGATCCAGGTTCTATGAACGGTATTGTGTTCCGGCGCTCCCCATTCCTTCGGCGCCGGCCAGATCCAGCCCCGCGCGAGCTTCATCGTGCCGTCCGGCTGCTTGACATACGGCCCGCTCTCGGCCGGCGCACTGGCCAGCGGCTCGGTCAGCATCGTCCCCACGATCGCCACGCCGAAGGACGCGATCACGCCGACGATCAGGGCCGCCAGCAAGGGGAGCGTCAGTCCTGTCGACGGCGGGCGACGCCGGGGGGCCGCTGCCGACGCGATCGCGTTCTCGCTCAGCCCAACACGGCTTCTCGCGCGATCGTCGCCCATGCGTTCCTATCCATTGCCTACGGCCTCTTGGCGCTCAGGCCTCGCTGAAGTCATGCGACGCCATGTACACGCCACGCTTCAGCCACGAGATCTGTCGCAGCACGTCGTTTGCGAGTGTCGAAGCGCCGAACCGGAAGAAATCGGGCGTGAGCCACGGGCAGTGCTCGCCGCTCGCGTCATTCCCGCCCGTCGCGCTCGCGCCGGGCATCAGCCCGCCCAGCGTCTCTTTCACCATGACGAGATAGTGCAGCGATTGTTTCGCGGTGCGGATGCCGCCCGCGGGCTTCATGCCCACGACCTGCCCGGTCTCCAGGTACCAATCGCGGATCGCTTCGAGCATCACGAGCGTGACGGGCATCGTCGCGGCGGGCTGAACCTTGCCGGTCGAGGTCTTGATGAAATGCCCGTGCGCGCCGCCCGCGTCGTTCATCGCGCGGATCGCAAGGTCGCTGGCCCGCCGAACGTTGTCGAGCGTTTCGAGCTCGCCGGTCTCCAGGATCACCTTCAGGTGCGCGTCGCCGCACGCCTCTTTCACGAGGCTGATCTCGTCGGCGACTTCCCGGTATCGCCCCGCCAGAAACGCGCCGCGGTTGATTACCATGTCGATCTCGTCGGCCCCGTCTCCCACCGCGCGCCGAACATCCTCGAGCCTGATCTCCAGCGGGTATTGACCGCTGGGAAACCCCGTCGCCACCGACGCGACCTTCACGCCCGAACCCGCCAGCGCCTTCCGCGCCGTCTTCACAAGGGCCGGATACACGCACACCGCGGCACAGCTCGGCAGGCTCGGGTCGCTTGCGTCGGGCGTGATCGCCTTGCGGCACAGGGCCCGCACCTTCTCGGGCGAGTCCTTGCCCTCCAGCGTCGTCAGGTCGAGCATCGACAGCGCCAGCTCAAGGCCGGCACGCTTCGCGTCGTTCTTGATCGATCGCTTGGTGAAGCTCGCCGCTCGTTCGGCGGCCATGACGGCGTCAACGCTCGGGCTCTCAAACATGCCTGATTGTAAGGCGAGAAGCCCCGGGAGGCGGACCGGCCCGCAGCGGCGGAGCGAAACGGTCGCCGATCGCGCCGGCCTGACCCACGTTGTGCACGGAATCTACAATTCGGCGTGGGAAGCTCACGTCCAAGGGTGTTGGTCGCGATGTCGGGCGGCGTCGATTCGTCCGTCGCGGCGGCCCTCTTGGTTCAGCAGGGCTACGACGCGGTCGGATGTTTCATGCGACTGGGCTCGCCCGGAGATTCGCTCGACCAGCTCGTGCCCGGGGACGTGTGTGACTTGCCCAACCAGGGCGCAGGCCCGTCCGGCGATACCGGGGCTCGGAACGTGGCCGGGCGCGAGGTCAAGATCGGGCACCAGGGGTGCTGCTCCGTCGGGGACGCCGCGGACGCACGCCTCGTCGCGGCGCGGCTGGGCATCCCGTTCTATGTCTGCAATTTCAAGAAGGACTTCAATCGGATCGTCGATTACTTCGCCGGCGAGTATGAGTCCGGTCGAACGCCCAACCCCTGCGTGCGGTGCAACGACTGGCTGAAGTTCGGAAAGCTCCGCGAATACGCGGAGCAGATCGGCGCGGAATTCATCGCCAGCGGGCACTACGCCCGCGTCGGCCCCGACGGATCGGGCCGCCACCGCCTGTTCCGCGGCTACGACTCCGACAAGGACCAGAGCTATGTCCTGTTCGGCGTGCCACGCGAGCACCTGCCGCGCATGCTCCTGCCGATCGGCGGCCTGGAGAAGCCGAAGGTTCGTGAGCTGGCCCGCCGATTCGATCTGCCCGTGTTCGACAAGCCCGACTCGCAGGAGATCTGCTTCGTGCCCGACAACGACTACGCGGGCTTGCTCGAGCGACGCACCCCGGGGTTGGCGCGCACGGGGCCTGTGCTCGACGCCGACGGCCGGCAGGTCGGCACCCACGAAGGTCAGCATCGATACACCATCGGACAACGCCGCGGCCTGTCGGTGTCGCTGGGCTATCCCGTCTACGTCGTGAACAAGGACGCCCAGAGCAACACCGTCGTCGTCGGTCCCCGCGAACTCCTGGCGTCGACGCGCTGCGAAGCGGGCGAGGCCAACTGGCTGGTCGACGAGTGGAACGGCCCGCGCCGTGTTCTTGCCAAGTATCGATACAACTCCGAGCCTGTGTTGGCCACCGCCACCATCCAACCGGCGGCGCGTTCCCCCGGCCCCTCGGGGAGGTCCGGCACGTTCTCGGTCGTGTTTGATGAGGCGCAATTCGCCGTCGCTCCGGGCCAGGCCATCGTGCTCTACGACGAAGAACACCCGGACGTGGTGCTCGGAGGGGGATGGATAACCCGGGCCCAGCGCGAGGGCCACGGCTCGATGGTCCCTCGTTCCTGAACACGCTTGATCTCAGGCCTCAAGGTCATGCATCTGGCGGTCGATGCTCCGTTCGGCCAAGCGGCCCATTTACGGAGTATTCGCACATGCGCATCAAGATTCTTTGCGTCGTCACTCTTCTCGCGGCCGCGGGCCTGCCCACCGCCATCGCCTCCTCGGTCATCAGCCCACCCGAGCACGCGACCCCGGCTCAGCCGGCCAAGCCCAAGCAGGAAGCGACAAAGCCCGTCGCCAAGCCCGAGGCCAAGAGCGACGGCAAGAGCGAATCCAAGTCCGACGCCAAGGCGGCAACCAAGCCGTCGGCCAAGAACGAGGGCGCGCCGGGCCAGGACGCCCGCGAATCGGCGAACAGACCGACCGACGCGCACGCCGAGCCCGCCGCGACGATGAGCACTTCCAAGAGCGCCGGCAATGGGTCATCGAGCGCGGCGAGCGAGAGCGCCGTCACGGCCGATCAGGCGCTGGCGCTTCTGACGGAGGGGAATGCCCGTTGGGTCGCCAACGCACCGCAAGCGCCGAACACCGATTCGGCACGCCGCGCCGACGTCGCCGAGAACGGCCAGAAGCCGTTCGTCACGGTGATCACCTGCGCCGATTCGCGCCTTCCGGTAGAGCGTCTGTTCGACCGCGGTGTCGGCGACGTCTTTGTCGTGCGCGTCGCCGGGAATGTCGCGGGCGGTAGCGAGACGGGGACGATCGAGTACGGCATCGAGCACCTGCACACGCCCCTGCTCGTCGTGATGGGCCACACCAAGTGCGGCGCGGTGGCGGCCGCCGCCAGCGGCGCGGAACTGCACGGGCACCTGGGCGACCTGATCGCCCAGATCACCCCCGCCGTCGATCGCGCCAAGCGAGCCAACCCCGGCCTGACCGGCAACGAACTTGCGGCGGCCTCGGTGAAGGAGAATGTGTGGCAGACCGTGTTCCAACTCTTCAAGAACAGCCCCGAGTGTCTGGCGGCCGTCCAGGCGGGCAAGGTGAAGGTTGTCGGTGCCGTGTGCGATATCTCGACAGGGAAAGTCGAATGGATGGGGGAGCATCCCTGGCAGAGCGAGTTGCTCGCGGCATTCTCTCCCAAGGTCGATCAAGCGGTTCGTGCCTTGAACGAAGGAACGAACGGGCAGGCGGGTCATGCCGACCAGGCCAGCGGTCATGCGGACATGCGGACCGCGTCGCATGGTGATGAACACGAGGAGCACTAAAGCCGAAGTCGGGTATCGATCATTCAGGCCGCACTGACATGGCGCCGCATCCCTCGGGTGCGGCGTCTTTTCATTGCAAAGAAGGACAAAGACTGGTATCGTGCGCCCCGGGTCAGTTGATCTCGGCGGCGACGATCTCGCGGTCTGGCGCGGGTCTTCACGTCGCCACAATCGTGGGGTTCACATGGGCTTTGCACGCGCGGAAGACTTTGATGTTGCCATCATCGGCGGTGGCCCGGCGGGGACGACCTGCTCCACCATCCTGCGGAAATACAACCCGTCGCTGAAGGTGCTCGTGGTCGAAAAGGAGAAGTTCCCGCGCGAGCACGTCGGCGAGAGCCAGCTCCCGCCCATCACACCCGTGCTCGAGGAGATGGGCGTCTGGGACAAGGTCGAGGCGGCCAATTTCCCCATCAAGATCGGCGCGACATACCGATGGGGTTCGTCGCCCGACCTGTGGGACTTTGAGTTCATTCCCGCCAAGTATTTCAACTCCGAGGCCCGCCCCGCCAAGCTCTCGGCCCAGCGACGCATGCTCGCCTTCCAGGTGGACAGGGCTGTCTACGACAAGATCCTCCTCGACCATGCCCGGGAGTGCGGCGTTGACGTCCGCGAGGAAACCATCGTCGCCGACGTGCTCCGGACGGATGACCACATCGACGGTCTGGTGCTGGGCGACGGCACGACCGTCCGGGCCCGCTACTACATCGACGCCTCGGGAAATGCCGGCACCATGCGGCGCGCCCTGGGCATCGAGACGGTCAGCCCCACCAGCCTGCGGAACATCGCGATCTGGGATTACTGGGAGAACGCCGAGTGGGCCATCAACATCGGCGTCGGCGCGACGCGTGTGCAGGTGCTCTCGATCGGCACCGGCTGGATCTGGTTCATCCCGCTCTCGCCCACGCGCACCAGCGTCGGGTTCATCGTGCTGGCGGATTACTACAAGCAACGCGGCATCTCGCCTGAGGAGATGTATCTCGAGGCCCTCTCGAAGGAGCCCAATCTCCAGAAGCTGCTGAAGAACGCCACCCGCGAGGGGAAGGTCCGCACCACCAAGGATTGGTCGTTCTACTCGACCCGCATCGCGGGCGACAACTGGTACATCATCGGAGAGGCCGCGGGCTTTGCCGATCCCATCCTCGCGGGCGGGTTGACGCTCGCCCACACCGGGGCGCGCCAGTGCGCCTACTGCATCCTTGAGGCCGACCGCGATCCTTCCGCCGCCAAGTGGCTCAGAACCCAGTACGAACGATCGCAGATCGATCGCGTCAAGCAGTACATCCGATTCGCCGACTTCTGGTACGCCGCCAACGGCCAGTTCGAGGACCTGCGCGAAACCACCCGAAAGATCGCCGCCGACGCCGGGCTCGAACTCAACCCGCGAGAAGCGTTCCGCTGGCTGTCCCTGGGCGGCTTCCTTCTCGAGGATGTCTTTCTCCCCGCGGTCGGCGGCCTCGACCTCCTGGCCACCAAGGAGATCACCAAGATTTTCTGCGGCACCAACGAGGTCCAATGGGAGCTCAACAAGTTCACCCACTTCAAGCTCAACATCATGGGCGCGACGCAGGAAAAGGTCCCGATCTATCACCAGGGCCGCGTCATCCGCGCCGACGCGTATCGCCGGGGCGGGCGCATTCTCCCGATGGTCATGCTCTTCAAGGCCATCAGCGACACGCTTCGCACGCAGCTGGACGCCCGCTCTCTCCACGCGGCGTTCTCTCAGCTCGCCGATGGCTTCGCTCGCCAGGGGCTCCCGGGCTCCATCGGGCAGCTGTACGGCACGCTGGAGACCATGCTCATCGACAACTGGGTGACGGGCCGAGTCGAGCCGGGAAAGCCCACCCTCAACTTCGATCCGCTCAAGTACCTGGACCCGACGATCCACCTCAACCGCGACAACAAAGATCTCGCGGCCTCCGCTGGCTGACACGAGCGGTCAGGGCTGGCTGCCCTCGCTTGCGGGCTCGGGGTTCGCCGTGGCGCCGCTCGCGGGCTCGCTTTGGTCATCTGCCGGCGCCAGTTCCGCGCCCGGCGTCGATTCTGTGTCGAGTCCGGCGGCCTTCCATTCCTTGATCCCACCAAAGAACAGACGCACGTCGTCATAATCCAGTTGCAGCAGCTTCTTGGTCAGGCTGCGCGCCAGGACGGCCGATCGATCGTTGTCATACACCACGATGGTCGAATACTCTTCCAGCTTGGGGTCGCGCTTCTTCACCTTGACCAGATCCGGGAGGCGCAGGTTGATCGCGTCGGGAAGCCGCTCTCCCTCGAACCGCTTCCGCGACCTTGGGTCGATCAGGGCCACCCGGCGCGGGCTCTTGGCACGCTCGTTCACCATCGCCCGAAGCTCGGCGAGCTCGATGGGCTTGATGTCCTTGTCAGTGATGTTTGTCTCGCAGGCCCCGAGAACCAGGGCGGCCGCGATGAGTCCAAGGCAGGGGAGCGGGCGAACCATGTTCATGAGCACAGCGTACCCCGTGCACGCCGCGTTCGCCCGGCGTCCGGAGAGGACGGAATGAGTTGAGAAGTACCCGTCCGATGTCACCTGTTCGGGAGCCGCCGCGATGGCTCGGGAGAGCACTGGGATGATTCGAGCGCGACAGCCAGGTCCCTTGTTGAGATCGTCCGGCATCCGCACGCGGCCATGCTCCCCGGGTCGGCTCGCGGCGCTCGCAGGGCTGGGCTTCGGAGTGTTCGTGGGGTGTGCGCCACGCTCGGTGGACGCCGGCGACACGGCGGACGCGCCGGCATCCGCCGCGGTGCACGCCCAGACGCACGCGAGGGTGGGTTTGCTCACGCCGCTGGCCGCGGTTCCGGGGAGCACGATCGACGTGGGTGTTCGGTTCACCATCGAACCCGGCTGGCATCTCTATTGGAACGGTCAGAACGACAGCGGTTCGCCGATGGAGATCGAACCGGTCCTGCCCACAGGCTTGACGGCGGGCCGAGCGCTCGGGCCCGCGCCCGAACGCATGGTCGAACCCGGACGCGTGCTCAATCATGTCTACGAGGGCGAGGTGATCCTCGTCGTGCCGGTCACGATCGCCAAGGACGCCAAGCTCGGACCGGCCGAACTCCGGCTCGACGCCCGCTGGCTGGTCTGCAAGGACGTGTGCCTCCCCGAATCCGGCTCGGCGTCGGCACGGGTTTCCATCGAGGCGCCCGGCGGTGATCCGACGCGTCTCAGGCCCGTCCAAGCCGTCGCGAACACTCGGGCCTCCCTCGCGATCGAACTCGACCGGAACGACCCACGCGTGAGGGTGACGCTCCACGGGAGCACGGCGACCATCGAAAGCCCGGGGGCGGCAGAAGTGGTCTTTATGCCTGGTCCTGAGTGCTCCGGCGTCAAGCAACTTCTGGAACGCGGGCTTTCCCGGGGAGATCGCCTCACGTTCGAGGTCGAATCAGACAAAAAGATCATCCGTATATCTGGAATTGTCCGGGTCACGGACTCGGAGGGGGTTCGGGCGTATTATCACATCGACACCCACGCGGGTGAAAGCCCCGCCAAAGACTGAGAGCCGGCATGTCCGGGTCGAAGGAGCCTGGGGATTGTTGCCCAAGGGCACATCTGGTCGAAACTGGCGGCAGACGGGGTGGTAGACCACGATATCGAGCCGCCGCCGAGCATGAAGTTTGAACACAGAAGGAGTTGAAACGATGAAACAGCTTTGGAGCCTCGTTGCCGTTGCCGCGATCGCGGTGAGCGCGTCGGTGGTTGCCCAGGAGGGCGTGAAGCCCGCCGCCAAACCGGGTGAGGCGCAGCCCGCGCACGATTCGACGAAGCAGGAGGGCAAGAAGGACAAGGTTGAGTTGAAGATCGGGGCCAAGGCGCCCGAGTTCTCGCTCAAGGACACCGAGGTCCACGAGCACGCGCTCTCGTCGCTGTCGGGCAAGATCGTCGTCCTCGAGTGGTTCAATCCTGACTGTCCGTACGTCCAGAAGCAGCACGAGAAGACGACCACCATGGCCGACCTGGTGAAGAAGTACGGCGACAAGGTGACGTTCCTGGCGATCAACAGCACCGCGCCGGGGAAGCAGGGCTCGGGCAAGGACCGGAACGCGAAGGCCAAGACGGACTGGAAGATTGACTACCCGATCCTGCTCGACGAGACCGGCGAGGTCGGAAAGTCGTATCAGTCGAAGAACACTCCGACGATGTACATCATCGATGCGAGCGGGAACCTGGCCTATTGGGGCGCGATCGACGACGACAGCAGCTGGGACAAGGCGGGCAAGACCAACTATGTCGCCAAGGCGTTGGACGAGCTGCTGGCGGGCAAGCCGGTGTCGCAGAGCAAGACGAAGCCCTACGGATGCAACGTGAAATATTGATCACGTCATCGGTTCGATCCGGCGGCACTGGACGCCGCGGTCGGCCGATACAACAGTGCGTGCGCCGGGGCCTGGCTGACGCCGGGCCCCTGCTTTTGACGGGTTGCACGGAGGCTCGCTGATGTCGTTTGTCGGACTGCTCTCGTCGGCGATCGATCTGCTCTTGGTGATCGCGGGCTTCGGGCTCATCATCTTTCTGCACGAACTCGGGCACTTTGTCGCGGCGCGCTGGGCGGGGATTCGCGTGCTGGCGTTCGCCATCGGGTTCGGTCCGGCGATGTTCTCTTGGCGCAAGGGTCTGGGGCTGCGTGCGGGTTCGAGCGAGGTGGAGGCCGTCAACCGTTTCCGGGCGGGCGAGCGATCGATCAGCCCGACGGAGTACCGCCTGAACTGGCTGCCGTTCGGCGGCTATGTGAAGATGCTGGGTCAGGACGACGCCGACCCGACCGCTCGCAGCGACGCGCCCGACAGTTTCCAGAGCTGTCTGCCGTGGAAGCGCATGATCGTGATCTCCGCGGGGGTCGTGGCCAACCTGATCACGGCCGCCCTCCTGTTCGTCATCGTCTTTACCGTGGGCCTGCGCACCGAGCCCGCGAAGGTCGGAGCCATCGCGCCCGGCTCGCCCGCGGCGTCCGCCGTCGCCCGCAACGCCGCGGAACTCGGCCTGGCCGAGCCCGGATTGAGACCCGGCGACGAGATCGTTGAGATCGACGGCGAGGCGCCGCGATCGTTCCAGGACATCGTGCTCGCGGCGGCCATGGCGGAGCGCGATCAGCCGGTCGAGATGCTCGTGAAGCGTCCGGGAGTCAAGGCGTTGCTCTCCTTCCATATCACGCCGGAGGTCGGGCAATTGAGCGGCCTCCTGGAGTTTGGTTTCACCCCGGCCCGCTCCACCAGGGTCTTCGATTCCAAGCGAGACGACGAGCGGGCGGAATACAAAAGGGCGCTCGCCAGGCTGGGTCTGACCTGCGTCGAGCCCGGCATGACCCTTGTGCGCGCGGGTGATATGGCGGACGTTCATGCCGGCGAGGATCTGGATCGCGCGCTGGCGCTCTCGGGCGGCAAGCCTGTCGAACTCGACTTCACCGACGGCGAGAAGCATGTCGGCGTGCGCATCGAGCCCCGGCCCGCGCTGCAGGAATCGCGGGTGACGCTCCCGTCGGGCGCGGTGATGATCCTTCCCAATGTGCTCGGGCTCACGCCCGTGATGACCATTTCACCCGAGGGCGCCGGCGACGGCTCGGGAGGGCCGTACCGGAACCAACGGGCCGAGTCGCAGGGACTCAGGTCGGGAGATATTTTCGTCCGCCTCGGCGCGGTCGAGTTTCCCAGCCTTGCGCAGGGCATCGCGGAGATCAAGGGCAACGCTCGCAAGTCGCTCCCCGTGACGGTCGCCCGCGCGCAGGGCGATCGCTACGAACTCGTCGACATCGTCGCCAAGGTTGATTCCGACGGCACCATCGGCTTTGTGCCCGGCGACACGTCCGAGGATTCGACCCTCCTGGCCCTGCCGCCGGCGAGCGTCGTGAATGTCGAGACCGGGAGCACGCCTCGCGCGACCAGCGCCGCGACCGTCATCACGCGTGCGGGCGTCAAGCTCCGGCGCATTTCAGGCACGCCGGTCTCCAATCTTCTGGAGGCGCGCGAGGCGCTTCGTTCGGCGACGAGGGACGCCGCGGCCGCCGGGAAAGACGCCACGGTCGCGCTGGAGCTTGAGGACGGCGTGTTCACGTCCGCCGGTCCGCGGATGGTGTCGGTCGACTGGCACATCGACGCCTCGGACGTGAAGGCCCTGCACGCGTTGACGTGGACCTCGAAGGTTTCTCCCGCGATCTTCGAGCCGGCGGAGATCCTGCTCAGGGGCGACGGCCCGATCGACGCGATCCGCATCGGCCTGGGAGAGACACATCGGGTGATGCTCAATACCTATGTCACCTTCGCCCGGCTGTTCCAGGGCACCGTCAAGATCGAGCACCTCAAGGGCCCCGTCGGGATCGCTCACCTGGGTTCCAAGGTCGCGTCGCGCGGCTTCATCTGGCTGCTGTTCTTTCTTGCCCTCATCAGCGTCAACCTCGCGGTGGTCAACTTCCTCCCCCTCCCGATCGCGGACGGCGGGCAGTTTCTCTTCATTCTCGCCGAGCAGATCCGTGGCAAGCCCGTGCCCGCGGGCTTCCAGAATGCCACCATGGTCGCCGGCCTGCTTTTGATCGCGGGGCTGTTCCTGATCCTCACCTACAACGACATCGTGGGGATCCTGAAGCACTGAACGCAACCGAAGGATCGACTCGCCGAAGGTGCGGAGTGGTGGGGGCGGCTCGGGCACGTGGTCGCACGCGCCTTTGGCCCCGATCCGGAAGTATCGTGGGGATTTGGCGCGGCCCGACGGGCGCGAGTGCCATCTCGGAATCCGACGAGACTCTCACGCCAGGGTGGTATTGTTGAGGCATCAGGCGGGCGTAGGACGAGAGCACGCCGCACGAGTGACTATGGATCGCATCATCGCCTCACTCCCGGGACTCCTTCTGCTGCTGGGTGAAGGCCTTGTTGTCGGATTGGCGGCCATGATCGCGCACACCATCTGGACGCTCACGCACCCGCCGCGTCGGACATTCACCACCGCGCTCGCCGCCGGGCGCCCGACCGACCCGTCGAAGCTGACGGGCGAGCCTTCGTTTGAAGAATGGACGTTTCGTTCCCCCGCGCGTGGGCGTCAGGCGCTCGACCTCCCCGTGTGGGACGTGAAGGGCCGACACGCCGTCGGTCCCGTCGTGATCCTCACGCACGGCTGGGGAGATTCGCGTCTGGGCGCGCTCTCGCGGATTCCGAGCCTGCTCGATCGTTCGTCGCGGGTCATCGCGTGGGACATGCCGGGGCACGGCGAGGCAGCGGGCACATGCTCGCTGGGGCATCGCGAGCCCGACGACCTGCTGGCGCTGGTCGAGCGGGTCGGACGCGAGCGCCCCATCGTGTTGCTCGGGTGGTCTCTGGGAGCGGGCGTTTCGATCGCGGCGGCGGCGCGCCTCGGCGAACTGAAAGACCCGCCGCGGCTCGCCGGCGTCATCGCCGAGGCCGCCTATCGCTTCGTCCACACCCCGCCGAGGAACGTGCTCATCGCCAGGGGTCTGCCGTATCGCGTCAATCTTCCGATCGCGCTGCGTTGGATCGGATGGCGCTGCGGCGCCGGGGCGGCGTGGCGCGGCTTTGATCGGGTCGCGTCGGCCGCGATGATCAGGTGCCCGCTGCTCTTCATTCACGGGCAGAACGATCCGATCTCGCCCTTGGACGATGCCTTCGCGCTGGCGGGCGCGGCGACGAACGCACGAGTCGACGTCATCCCCGGCGCGGGGCATGTCGGCCTGTGGACCGAGCCCGCCGATCGCGCGCGCTGCGAGTCCGCGATCGAGTGGATCCTGCCGGCGAGGCACGGGATCGGCGCCGAGGGGGCGATCGCCGGGATTCCGCACGACTGATCGGGCACGCCGGGTCGGGCCACGGGTTTGGCCGGGGGCTACTTGTCTGCTCGCTTGTCGCGGATCACCTGCGCGAACGCGTTGTGATTGTGGATCGACTCGAAGTTTTCCGAATTGATCGAGTACCACGTGATGCGATCATCGTTGTCGAGCGCGACCGCCAGGTCACGCACGATATCCTCGACAAACTTCGGGTTGTCGTAGGCCCTTTCGGTGACGAACTTCTCGTCGGGGCGTTTGAGCACGGCGTAGACGGGGTGCGACGCCGATTGTTCAAGGTGCGTCACCAATTCCTCGATCCAGAGCTGGCCCTTGAAGCGCACCTTGGCCTCGATCCGGCAGCGCTGATTGTGGGCGCCGTACTCGCTGATCTCCTTGGAGCATGGGCAGAGGCTCGTCGCCGGCGCCGATACCCCCATGATGAAGTCATTCCTGTGGTTCGCCGTGCACTCGAAGGTCACTCGATAGTCCATCAGCCCCGCCTGTTTGGTCACCGGCGCGAGCTTTCTGATGAAGTAGGTGAGGGTCGCCTCGAAGTGTGCCTCCTCCGCGTTGAGCCGCTCGCAGATGGCGCGGGCGATTTCGGGGATGCGATCGGGGCGGATCGGCTCGCTCGAGGTGTCGTTGAGCACCTCGAGAAATCGGCTCATGTGAGTGCCCTTCTGCGTGTGCGGCAGGGCGACGTACATGTTGATGCTCGCCACGGTTGTCTGTTCGCCGCCATCGGGCGTGCGCAGGCGCATGGGGTAGGTCACGTCCTTCACGCCCACCCGATCGATCGCGACCTGACGCAGATCGTGAGACGCCTGGACATCGGGCATGGTCCGGGCGGGGTGGTCGTGATTGGCGCGGTGCTTGGACATGCGGACTCCGGACAAGGCGACCCCCGATCAGCGTACGAGCAAACGCGTCCCCACAAGATCCCAGGTTCCATCGTAGGAACCGCCCGTGGCAGGGGCTTCGGTTCGACGGCATCCAAGGATTCGATGCCAGGGCGTGAAATCACGATTCAGGCCGACATCCGGGCGGATGCATGCGTTTTGATCGGGCGGCGTCCCCCTCCGGTCTGTTCGCGGGAGGCCCGTTGGGTTTCGATCAGGCCGAGGGCTTGATTCGTGCGTGGGCGGTGCGGAATCGCTTCAGTGTTTCTCGTGCATCATCGACGCCGACCACGAAACGCCGATCGGCACACCGAGGAACGCGCCCGCGGCCCAGTCGAACCCGATCAACGCGCCCGGCCCGCTGAGCTTGCCTGAGAACGCCTGCTGCACGAGCCCTTGCCCGCCGTGCATCACCATCGCGACCAAGGGGGCGACGATTCCGGCCGCGCACATGGCGGCCACGGCGACCGTGGGCACGCCCGCGACCGGGAGCCTGACATGCGCGCCGGCCTTGGAAGCCGCCATCAGGTTCACCGCCGCCCCGGCGCCCACGCCTCCCACGATCGCCGCGAAAATGGTCTGTCCCTTGAGTGGCTCGAAGGCGATGAGGCTCGCGGCGACGCCGCCGACGAGCAGGCCGACGACGCCCGCCGAGAGCATGGCTGGGGACAGGAGGTCTCGCAGACCTCCCTCTGGGAGCAGATGGGTGGCGTGCGGCTCGTTGGGGTCGAGCGGTTTGGCGCGGTCGATCCTCCCGAGCACCAGCAGGCCGGCGATGCACGCCGCGCCCACGACCAGGGCTTCGAGCGCCATCGAGATGGGCACCGTGGTCGATTGCAGGTCGCGCAGGACGGCGTCCATCGGCGCCGAGCGGCAAGCGCACCAGGCCAGCACCAGCCCCGCGAGGTTCAGCGCGTGCGAGCCGTTGATCGTGATCGCGCCCAGCACGCCGACGGCGCCCGCCAGCCCCAGGGCGCCGAGCGCCGAAGCCCACGCCAGCACAGGGCTTTCGCCCGCCGCGACGAGCGTCGGGGACGTTCCCGCGCTGGTGCGGATCGTTCCGACAAGCGTTCCGGCCAGCGGCCCGGCGACCAGAAGCGCGACCCCAGCCAGAATCCAATACATGATGGCCTTGCGCATCGCATGGATCATCGGCCATCCCGGGCGCAAAGGCAACTGCGAAAGTGGGCGCCGCGTGGTATTGTCATGGCTCGATGGAACCAACGCCGCCCGCCCAGCCTCCGCCCGTGCCGGCTCCGATCGGCCAGCCTGGCCTCGCCGGAGTTTCCAATCGGCAGGTCGTGCTCCGCGATCTGCTGGACGATCTTCTCTGGCCTCAGCTCCTGCGGGCCGGCGCGATGTCGCTGCGCCCGGAGCGCGTTGTCATCGCCTATGCCACGATCCTTCTGATTTCGCTGGGCATGCACGCCGCTCGCTTGGTCCCGGGCGCGGACTGGTTCCTGTTCCGTGCGGGCGACGTTTTTTCAACGCAGGTCGAGCGGGCGAGTCGTTCGGTTGTTGACACCAACATCGCCGAGCTGGCCGGGGCTCTGTACTCGTACGCGCAGGGTCTGGGAGGTGCGATCGCCGAGTCACCCCTGGCCGCGTTCGCGTGCGCCCTCCCGTGGCTCTTGATCGCGCCGGTCGGGGGCGGCGCGATCTGCCGGCTGACGGCCGTTGAAACCGCGCATCGGGTCATCAGCCCCTGGCCCGTCGGCGTCGGCTTCGCGGTCCGTGCCGCCAAGGCCAGCATCCTTGCGATCCTGGGCCCGGTGATTCTGTTCGGGATTGGCGTGCTTGGTCTTGCGATCGGCGGCGCCGCGGTGTTCTCTGTTGGCGCCGTCGGCGTGGTCGGGGCCGTGTTGCTTTTCATTGTCCTGGGGGCCTGCGCGGGGATGGTGCTGCTCGGTCTTGGCTGGCTGCTCGGTTTGCCGATGTTCGTTCCCTCGGTCGCGTGCGAGGGCCCCGATCCGATCGACGCGGTCCAGCGCGTGCTGGCCTACCTGGTGGGGCGCCCCTTGCGAATCGCCGCGTATTCGCTGGTGCTGTTGGGCGAACTCGTCATCGTTGTCGGCGTCGTGAGCCTTGTTGTTCACGCGACGATCGACCTCGCCTCGTGGAGTCTGACGCTGTTCTGCGGCAACAATGCCCGAGCGGCGCTCTCGGGCGACGGGGGGTCGCTCGACGGTCCGTGGAAAACCGCCGCAAGGATCGTCCAGTTCTGGCGCGGGGCTTTCCTGGGGCTGGTTCCCGCCGTCGTCTTCAGTTTCATCTGCAGCGGCTGGACCATCGTCTATCTTCTCATTCGCCAGCTCCACGACGGGCAGGATCGGTCGGAGATCTGGATGCCCGGCATGATCCCGGGCACGCTGGCGCACGCCGCGGCGGCGGACGATGACGATGATGAGTGATCCCGGCGAAACAAAGAACGCCGAGCTGGCTCGCGCGTGCTCGCTGGCGGGGTTCCTGGCGGAGCGCGGAGTGTCAACGCTGGTCTACCGGACCGCGCTGGCGTTGATCGAGATCAGAGCAAGGGACACGGACCTGCCGCGGGCTATCGTGGAGCTCCCCGAGGGCGAGGCGATCACGAGCGAGCGCCCGCCGCGATTCCGGGTGTGGCGAGAAGCCGGGGCGCTGCGCATCGAGAGCGACGATGAGGCACTGCGGGGCGCGTTCGGGTCCTGAGTCGCTGGGCGGTTTTCCGTCAGGAATTCGACACGCGCACGAGCGTATCGAGGGTCCGCATGGCCTTGCCCGAAGCGATCGCGCCGCGCGATAGTTCGACGCCCTCGTCCAGCCCGCCCGCCGCGTCGCCGACCACCAGGGCCGCCGCCGAGTTGAGGAGCACGATGTCCGTGTGGGGCCCCGGGCTCCCCGACAGCACGTTTCGCACGATTTCCGCGGCGTGCTCGACGCTCGAAGCCGTGAGGTCGGTCGAGGGGGGGGCGGCCAGGCCGAGCCCCTCGGCGTTGATCTCGTACGTCATCATTGCCCCGCCCATGACCGTGGCGACCAGGGTGTTGCCTCGGGTGGTTATCTCATCGAGCCCATCGCCTCCGTGCACGACCATGGCGCGCTCGGCGCCCAAGCGAGCCAGCGCGGCGGCGACCAACGGAACGAGCGCGGGCTGGTACACGCCGATCAGCTGGCGCGATGCGCCGGCGGGATTGGTGAGGGGCCCGAGCAGGTTGAACACGGTGGGGAATCCCAGCGCCTTTCTCGCGGCCGCGGCGTGCTTCATCGCCGGGTGGTGATGGATCGCGAAGCAGAAGCACACGCCGACCTCGTCGAGGCATCGTGCTTCGAGTTCCGGCGTGGCGTTGACGTTGACCCCGAGAGCTTGCAGGACCTCGGCGGATCCGCGCCCCGATCGGCTGCGGTTGCCGTGCTTGGCGACGCGGAGTCTCCCCGCGCCCGCCGCCGCCGCCACGATCGCCGCGGCGGTCGAGATGTTGAACGCCTTGGGGGTGCCGCCGGTGCCGCAGGTATCGATGATGGGGGGGCCGTCGCGGGCGGGGACGCGTGCGACATTTCGTCGCATGACCTTGGCGGCGCCGACCAGCTCGTCGGTCGTCGCGCCCCGCATCTGGATCATGGCGAGCACGGCGGCGATCTGCGCGTCGTCGAGCGAGCCCGAGAGCAGGGCTTCAAAGGCCGCTTCCGCCTCGGGATCAGAGAGTGTGCGTCCCTCGGCCAGCACCCGCAACAGCTGCAACGGTTCGAGCGTCATGTGTTGTTCAGGGCTCCAACAGCTCGAACTTGATGAGATCGCCGATCGGCTCGTCGAGCGAGCACGATCCGAAGGAGAGGGCGAACGCTTCGCGAAGGTGGGCGAGCTCGGTTGTGTCCAGCGACTCATCGCGCCAGTGGACTCCCGTGTCCGCGAAGCGGAAGTTGGCCGCCACCCGCTCGTCCAGCACCGCGCGGAGCGTTGCGTCGTCGATGTCCCGCTCTTTGACGAGACAGGCACCGATGAAGACATTGAAGAAGCCGTGCATCAGCGCCCGGGGGGCATCGGGCACCGAGTCGAGCGGATACTCAGAGCGAACCGGATGGTGCAGGCCCGCCGTTGCCTTGAACGGGATATCGACCGCGGCACACGCCCTGATGAATTCCGCCAACGCCGGCGTGGACGGGATGAGGTCGGGCGTGAGGCCGCCCGTGCGGACCTTGGCTCCGGCGGCGTTTCCCGCCAGCGCCGCGACGTAGCCGCGGCAATCCTGCGTGATCGGGAACTCAAAGAAGGGGTAGATCTCGTCCGGGATGATCTCGATGGCCTGGTCGATGAACGACGGCGCGGGCGCGCGAAGTTCGACGACGTCGATGGAGGCTTCGCCGGCGTCCTCCGCCGCGTGCTTCTTGTTGAAGGCGGCGATGCGCGACAGGTCCTTCTTCAGTCCGTCCACTCCCGGAGAGTCGATCAGGACGCTGACCTCCCATGGCTCGCCGGCGTGCGCGTGCTCGCGATAGCCGCTGGTCGCGAACGTGCCCGGGAAGAGGGGCGACGCGGCCCGTTCGAACTCGTCCAGGCGGGACGCGGGGCAGATGAACCGCGACAGCATCCAGCCGTGCGATCCCATCCGCGTCCGCGCGTATTCCTCGACGGCGGCCTGCATCGAGAGACGCGCGGGAGGAAAGAGCCCTGCGTAATCGATCAGGCCGGTCAGCAGCGATTGCAGGCTCCGCGTTGCCATGCGATGAGGATACCGCGCCCGTCAAGAGGCGGCGCCGCTACTCCTTGGCCGCCCCGGCGAATACCACCGGGCTCCGGTGCCCGTCGCGGTCGTACGAACGAACGCCGAAGAAAGAATCGTCCTTGGAGAATGGAAGCGTGAACGTCGTCGCGTTGCCGACGTCCTTGGCGTCCGTCCACACGGGCGAGGTCGTCTCTCGCCACACCACCTCGTAGCCGGCGAGGTCGGATTCGGGCGAGGCATCCCAGCGCAGGGTCGCGTCGGTCGTGAGCTGTGCGGTGACGAGTCGAACATGATCGGGCGGCGATGGGGCGCAGGCCAGCTCCATGATGGCCGCGACGTTCAGCCGGGTCACGCCGGCGAGGTAGTCCGCGTCGACAAACTCCGGGAGGTCGCCCATGCGGACCCTGCGTCCGTCGATCTCGACCTCGCTGACGTTCTGGTGCTGTCGCGAATAGTCCTCGTTGGGAGAGCTGAAGCGCACGGCGGGATAGCCGGCCTCGAGAAACGACGTGTGATCTCCGCCGCGCAGAAAGCGATCGAGGCGGAAGACGAGCTTGGGCCTGATCGTCAGGCCGTGGCGCGCGCCGACCTCGCCGACGAAGCGTGCCAATTGTCGGCTCGGCGAGTCCATCTCGCCCGCCAGCGAGCGGATCTGTGCCAGTTGTTCAGCGCTCGGATTCCGCGGCACGCCCTCGGAAAAGACTCGAACGTACGAGCCCATCTCCGCCGGCGCCGGCTTGCCCGTGAGCAATGGGTGCATCGTGCCCCAGGGATCACCGACGATGTCGTTGTTCAGCACGCCCATGATCCGCTCGCCGCTGGCGCGGGCGTGATCGGCGTGGAGCTTCGCGCCGAGCAGCCCCTGCTCCTCCCCACTGGTGCACAGGAACACAATGGTCGCTTCGGGGCGGGTCGTGGCGAGCACCCGCGCCGCTTCGAGGACAACCGTGGTGCCCGAGGCGTTGTCGTTGGCGCCCGGCGCGTCGCAGTCGGGATTCATCACGTCGCCGCACATGCTGTCGAAGTGACCGACGATGTAGTAGCGCCTGGCCTTGGCGTCGGGCGCGCTGCCCTCCAGGACGGCGACCACGTTGGTGATCGTGCCGCCGCTGGGCATGCGGACGGTTCTGGGCGGGACGGTGAACTCCTCGATCGAGACGCGCAGGCGTCCGCCGGAGTCCGCCGCGGCCGCGTCGAACTCGCTCTTGATCCAGTTGGCGGCCGCCAGCACGCCCCGCGTGGGAGAGGTGCGGTCCGAGAGCGTGTGGCGGGTACCGAACGACACGAGGTGATCGACGGTCGCCCGGCATCGCTGCGTGGAAACGCGCGAGACGGCATCGTCGATGGGATCGTCGATCGCGATTCCGGTTGAAACGGTGAGGGAAAGGCCGGCCGCGATCAGGAGGGGTGTCATGCGAGGATCGTAACGCTGCCGGTGCTGTGATGCGGCGCGATCCGTGCGGCGTGCCAATCCAGCGGGCGAGCCGCGAATTCCCGGGTTTCAGCCGGCCACGCTCCGGGCGTTGAAGGTGATTACGATTACCCATGAGCGCAAAGCCTCGGACGCTGGTGATTCGGACGGCGGGGACCAACTGCGACGCGGAACTCTGCCGTGCCTTCGACATGGCGGGCTCCGCGGTCGAGCTGGTGCACGTCGACGCGCTGATCGCCGCACCTTCGCGCCTCGATGCATTCGATCTCATCGGTTTCCCCGGCGGGTTCAGCTACGGAGACGACATCGCCTCGGGGCGGATCATGGCGATGAAGCTGCGCGAGAAGCTCTACCCCGCGCTGCGAAGCGCCGCGGCCCGCGGGTGCCTGATGATCGGCGTGTGCAACGGATTCCAGACGCTGGTGCAGTGCGGGCTGCTTCCGGGCCCGCGCGCGGGAGAAACCTGGCCCGCGCAGCCGCCCGAGCAGCGCTGCGCGCTCACCGACAACGCCGGCGGGCGATTCGTGGATCGGTGGGTGGGCGTCGAAGCGCCCCCGTCGAGCGTGTGCGTGTGGACTCGTGGGCTGTCGGAGGTGGGAGAGTCCGCCGCGGAGCGGGACGACCTGCTCCAACTCCCGGTGGCCAACGGCGAAGGGCGGTTTGTCTGCCGCACGCCCGAGGACCTTTCCGAGTTCGAGCGGGCCGGACAGGTCGCGCTTCGCTATACGGACAATTACAACGGATCGGAGAGCGCGATCGCGGGAATCTGCGATCCATCGGGGCGGATCTTCGGGCTCATGCCGCACCCCGAGCGGTACCTTGATTGGACGCGTCATCCGTACTGGACTCGCTTGCCGGCGTCCCTTCGGCAGGGTCCGACGCCCGGCGCGATGTTCTTCCGCAACGCGGTCGAAGCCGCGGTCGGCGTGAACGCGTAACGACCCGCCGCGTGGATTGGTCCGTCGCTCGATCGTTCACACGCATGCCCGACCCCGACCCACAGAACCCGCCACCCACCTGCGCTTCCTGCGGCACGGATATCTCCGGGCTCTCGCGCGAGGATCGCTGCCCGAACTGCGGCGTGAAGATCGCGCCCATGGATGGCGTGAGGGCGCCAGGCGTACCCGACCGTTATCCCGCCACTGCGCCCCCGAAGGCACCAACGCGGATCGACCATTCCGTCGGGTGCATCCGTTGCGGCTACAACCTTCGCGGCCTCTTGAGCGATGGGAAGTGTCCGGAGTGCGGGAGCGCGATCGAGCCCTCGCTGCGGCCGGCCTACCTGCGCCTTTCGCCGCCCGACGCCCTCGCACGGCTCAATCTCGCCGCGGGCCTGCTCGTCTGGCTCGTGCCCGGCGCCTGGTGCGTGATGTCGATGGGCGGCACGCTCGGAAGGCTCGTGCTTTCCGATCGCGGACGGGCTGACGTGTTCGAACAGGTGCTCACGCTCACGGTGACCATCGGCGTCGCATGGGCTTGGGGCTTGCTGGCGGCACCCGACAACCTGGGCATCGCGGCCCGCGCGACAAAGAAGGGTTCGCTCGCCGCCAGCCAGAATCTCAGGCGCCGCATGGTTCATGCGTCGGCCAGCGCGGCGTGCGCGTCCGTGCTCGCGTGGACGGTCTTTTTTCACGCGACGCCGTTCTCGCCATTCGTCGACGTGCTGCGATCGGCCTCTTGGACTTCGATGGCGGCCCTGACCGCCGCGGGGCTGAGCATGGCGCACATCCTGGCCTATCGCTCCGACGATTCCAAGCTGGCGAAGGCCGCGAGGAACGCCGAAGGTTTCGCCGTGGTGATGTTCATGGTTGAGCTCTTCGGGCTGCTGAGTGGGATCGCGCTGGCGTACTTCCTGAGCCGTCCACCCATGGGGTGCTTCGTGCCCGCCCGCCTGCTTTCGGTGGTCATTCTTATCCAAGCCGTACTGGTCCTGTCACGTCTGCGGCGGTGCGTGCGGCGGTATCTGTCGGCCGGTGAATTTCCGCCACCCAATTCGGCCCCGCCGGTACACTGATGCGAGCCCCGCTTCACGGGGGGTGTCTGTTCCGCGCGCCCCGCAACGGCGCGTGAACCGCTTCGGAGGCCGTGCCGAATGGCCCGCACGCACAAAGGTGACCTGGCTCCTCCCGACTGGACGTGCATCAAGTGCGACTACAGCCTGGTCGGGCTGCGGGTGGGAGGCAAGTGCCCGGAGTGCGGCACGATCATCGCGCCGCCGAAGTCTTCCGCGACGCGCGACGACCACATGACCGACGCGCCGATCCCGTATCTCAAGGGCATGGCCGCCGGGTATCTGCTCATGATGCTTGGTGGGGTGGGAATGATCGCGAGCGCCTTCGTCGCCAGAAGCACGGGCGAGGCGTGGTGGATGGTGGCGGGCACGATCGCGGCGGGCGCGTGGTGGGCGGGAGTCTTCGTGGTCACGCAGCCTCGTCGTTCGGCGGTTCGGCCCTACGCCGACATGGTGGTGGAATGGAGGCGAACTCGCCTGAGCAATCGCACGACGCAGGCGATCTGGCTCCTGGCGTTCGCGATCGGGGCGATCGCGATGTTTGTGCAGCAGGCGGCGACCAATGCCGCGTTGGCGTCGCCGACGATGACCGCGGGGAGCCTGGCGGCCGTACCCAAGAGCGTGCTGACGCTGGCGAGCCTGGCGGCGTTGTGCGTGCTGGTCGCGTCGCTCGGGCTTGTGCCGCTGTGCGTGCAGCTCTCGGACATCGCGGATTGGTCGGGGGACACGGGGCTCGGCAATCGTCTGCGAGTGGCGGCGTGGGGGCTGGCGTTCGGCGTGCCGACGGTTTCGATCACGCCGTTCGTCGTGTCGATAAGCGGACTTCCCAGCCCGCTTCTTTTCCTGCTCAACATCATGTTCGTGCTCGCGATCATCACGCTGATCGGGTGCTCATTCCTTTTTTTGACGTGCCTGTTCAGCCAGTGCGGCATGGCGCTGTGGGCGGTGCGGAACTCGATCACGGGGCGTGAGCGCGACATCCGCGTTGCGACACGGAAGGCGGCGCGTTACGAAGAAATCGTGAGCCGGCAGATCGCCAGCGCGCCGGTGGAGACAAGCGTGCCGATGGAACTCAGGGATGAGCCGCCGGTTTCGGAGCCGCGCCCGGCGGGCGTGAGGCCCAAGGGGCCGTATGTCGAGCCGGCCAAGCCTGGAGAGGGCTATGGGATCGCGGAGGACTGAGCCCGACGGGCGAGGCGCGAGAACCGGATTGGTTCTCTTGGCGAATGACGCAACCTGGCGTCGGATGGGCTGGTATTGAAGGAAGTATCCGTCGCTCGACGGCTGGTCCGCGAGTTCTCTGCGAGAATGGGCTCCTCGGTGTTCTCGATGGATCGGAGCGAGCGACCCCGAGCAAGGGCCGAGGGGTATGGCTCGCGCGGGCTTTCGCAATTTATTCATGCGGGACGATTTCTTGCCGTCCCGAATTTCATTTCTTCGTGGGGAAACCGGCCGTGTGTGCGGCCCGCAGGAGACACCCATGAAACGGCGTGCGCGTGGACTGACGGTGATTGAGGTGATCGCGATTGTTGTGGTGGTTCTGATTCTGGTGGTGGGGACGCTGGCCTTGAACGGGAGTCCGCACCGCTACAACGCAAGGCAGCTCAAAGACCAGACGCAGGTCCGTGGCATTGTTCAGGGCATGGCGATCTGGGCCCAGAACAACGCCGATCGCTACCCGATGCCATCGCTCTTGGACAGGGACGACGCGACGGTGGCCGAGGTCGGCGCGGCCAAGGACACCACGGCCAATATCTACTCCATTCTGATCTTCAACGGCAACATCCCGCCGGAGTTGTGCGTGAGCCCGGCGGAGTCCAACGGGAAGATCGAGGTGTTGACCAGGTACGCGTTCGAGAAACCGCCGGCGGCGGTGAACCCCGAGAAGGCGTTGTGGGATCCGTTCTTCAACGCGGATTTCACGGGTGAGAAGCCGTCGCACCTGAGCTATGCGAACATCCAGCCGTTCGGCCCGCGTCTGACGCGGTGGGGGAGCACGATGGTCGCGACGGATGCGCAGGTGGGAAACCGCGGGCCGGAGATCAAAGAGATTCAGCGCCGGCGGAACAGCTTCACGCCCATCCCTGTGCTCAAGGAAAGCAACACGTTCCTCATCCACGGCGGGCGTATGACGTGGGAGGGCAACATCGGTTACGCCGACTCTCACGTGAACTTCGTGACATCGATGATCGGCGATGACCCGAAAGTCTGGCCGCACTACGAGGGGAAGGCGGGCCCGACTCCCGACTGCCTCTTCTTCGACGAGCCGGACGACCTGAACGCCAACAACATCTTCATGTCGATCTTCACCAAGGCCGGCCCGGACGCCAAGGACTGGAAGGCGATCTGGGACTGAGCGGTCGCGCGTTGACTACTTGTCTTTGGCGTGCCGCTCGGCGATTTCCTTGAACATGGACTGAAGGCCGCCGGGATACATGGTGTGGTTCATCCCGGCGACCACGACGACCTCGGCGTCACTGCCGAGGTCGCTCAATGATTTCTGCAGGAGCTTGACGGCGCCCTCGAGGTAGAACGTGTCGACCTCGCCCGCGTAGATGTGCAGTTTGCCCGCGAGCTTGGGCCCCAGCGTCTTCCAGTTGCGCTCGATCACGAGGCGGATGTCGTAGGGCTCCCAGGTCTTGGCGACCTTTGGGTCGACGTTGCCGGTGGCGCGATCGAAGAGCGGGAGCGGCTTTCCGTCGGGCCCGCGCGGGCTGAAGACGGCCTCGAACGAGTGGATCTGTCCGCCGGGGCCCATCACGGTTTCCTGGCGGACGAAGTCGTCGTACCAGAGCGAGACGACCTCGCCGTGGCGGGCCAGCGGGCGGCGCTCGCCCTTCTCGTCGCGGTACATGTTGGCGTGGTCGGCGTAGAGGTTGATGCGCTGGAAGTCGCGGAAGTCGACGGGGTCAGGGTAGTGGGACCAGCAGCCGGCCCAGGCGTCGGGGTAGGCGACGGCGAGCCAGAGGCTGCCCCAGCCGCCGGAGGAGATGCCGGTGACGTAGCGGCGTGATGCGTCTTTGGCGCCGTGGAAGCGATGTTCAACCTCGGGGATGAGTTCTTCCATGAGCGAAGCACCGCGCGGGCCGTTGTTCGCGGAATCAGCGAAGACGCTGTGCCCGAGTTCGCAGAGTGGATCGGGGACGACGAGCATGACATCGTCGGCGCTGCCGTCGGAGGGGATCATCTGCGACATGAAGGCGATGCTCTTGTGATCGCCGCCGAACCCGGTGATGAAGTAGATGGTGGGGTAAGACTTCGTGGGATCATCGACCCAGTTCTTGGGGAGGTAGACGCCGGCGCGGGCCTTGACCTCGCGGCCGTAGAACGCGGAGAGTTTGTCGCTCTTGATCTCGACGAGTTTGATGCGGTCGGTTTCGCGGAAGGGGCGTTCCTTGACGACCTCGGTGGGCGTGAACTCGACAACATCGCCGGTGCCGGGCGTGAAATCGACGAGGACGGGCTTGCTGGAGAGATCGCCCGGGCCCCGCCCGGGGTTGGGGCTGTCGGGGTTGCGTTTCACGATCGCCTGAGCGCGATAGCGGCCTGGCTTGATATCGGCGTAGCTGTTGGGACAGCCGAGCGCGGTCGCGTCGACATTGATCACGCCCCCGGGCGGCATTCTCTCGACCGGGATCGCGAGAACCTGGGCACCGCCGCCCCATTCGCCCATGGACTGCCGCGGCTCGCCGCGGACCGATTCGCCGGCCAGCGCGACATAGACGCGACCGGTATAGGGCTCGGAGAAAAGCGAGGGATCGAGGGTGATGCGGAACGTCGAGGCTCTGACGGCCTGCGCCGGCGCGGCGGCCGGTTGTGAAGGCGTCGTCGTCGGCGGCGTCGCGGTCTGCTGCGCCAAACCCCGCGGGACGAGCAGCAAGGCGGACATCGCGAAAAGATGGATGAGCTTCGATGTGCGCATGGAGACCTCCGTGGGCGTGGAGTCTACCGGCCGGCGGTCGCGCGGTTTCCCCGGACCTTGCGAATGGGTCGTTTGTCGCGGCGTGGGATCTCGAAGGGGAGAAGCCCGCGGAACATCCGTAGCGAGTGTCCGCGAGTGAGAAGCCGGGTTGATCAGCGTTGGCGCTGCGGCAGGTTACGTGCGGTGATGAGGTTGACCTCGATCTCCAGCGGGACGTTCTGGGTCCAGTCTGGCTTGCCGTTGGCGGAGCCGAGGTTGAACTGCTTGGGAACGATGATCTTCCGCTTGCCGCCGGGCTTCATGCCGTGGAGGCCCCACTCGACGGGCGCGAACTCGCCGGGGAACCAGACGTGCGGGAGCTTGGCGTCGCAGGAGTCGAGGGTTTTTCCCTCGGCGTCTTTGATGGTGTGGGCGGTGACAGCGACGCACTGTCCGGCGACGGCCTCGGCGTTGTCGGCGCCCGGTTCGATGTCGATGATCTGCATGGCGTCGACGAGCTGGACAACGAAAACGAGGTCAGAGTTCGCCGGGATATCCGGAGAGGGGCTCTGCTCGCCGTAGGCCAGGGCGGCGGGGATGGTGAGGCGACGCACGCCGCCGATCTTCATGCCGGGGACGCCGATCTGCCAGCCCCTGATCACGCCGTCGAGCGGGAAGACGGCGGGCTCGCCGCGGGTGAAGGAGGAATCGAAGACCTTGGTGGGGTCGGCCTTGAGCGTGCCGTGGTAATGGGCGACGACGGCGCCGCCGGGCTTGACCTCGTAGCCGGTGCCGATGGTGATGTCTTCGGCGATCACGCCGCCCTCGAGCTCGGTGGTCTTGACGACCGGACCATCAGGAACGGGGATGGAAACAGGCTTGACGTCCTGCACGATCTGCGGGTTGGCCGGTGCGGCCTTGGTGTCGGGCTTGGTTTCGG